>k87-2164213_pt1 | contig 36268 bp, 30 predicted proteins | sample MGYA00084031_6733416 | MGnify analysis MGYA00084031
AGCAACACTTGAAGCTGATTCCGCAATTTTTTGGATACCTTGTGCAGATTCATCAATTGCCTGAGCACATTCTTTTGTTGTTTTTAATGTCGCTTCTGAACTACCCGCCACTTTATCTATTTCATTAGATACCGTATTAGAAAATTCAAATGCCTCTTTTGAATTGGCAGATAATTGTTCGGAAGACGCAGCTAATTGATTGGACGTATTGCGAATGTTTGTGATCATTCGTTGCAAATTATGAATCATTTTTTGAATCGAGAGCGACAACTTGCCAATTTCATCATTGGATGCATTTAATTGTACGGAAGACAGTTCGCCATTAGCCACCTTATCAGCTGCAGATACTAGTTTATTTAACGGTTTAAACATCCGCGAAATCGTAAATTGCAATGCTAATAAAAGAATGACTAAACCGACAATCGCTACAATCACTTGTTTGATAATCGTATTTAATATGATTTGATTAATGTAGTCTGCAGAATAATCAATCCCAATCACTCCGAATATATTACCGGTACTATCTTTTAAAGGAACAAATACAGTTCTCCAGCTTCCGTACGGGTCTTCAAATATCGGGGTGACCTCTGCATGACCGCTATTGATAGCAGCTTTTGCTGTTGTTAAATGAACTTCTGCAAGGTTATCAAATTTTTCTCCTGCTTTATAAATCTCATTTAAATTACTTGTAAAGCCAATTGTGAAAACATCGTCTCCATCTACTTTCCATATATAGCTCCAACTCATTGTTCCTTGTTGTTTTAAGATATCGTCGAGCAATTTCTGATTTTCGATAAAAATCTCATCATTGCTGTTTTTGACTTCTTCTAATTTTGAAAGATCTTCCGGGTCTAATTGCATCGCGGTTAAAATACCGACGCTTTTTAATTCCTTTTCTAAATCAATATCTAGCGTTTGGTATACTTGCCGAATTTGTAATGCAGTTAATACCACTAAAATAAAGACAACTAAAATTGATATTGTAAAAAATAACTTGTTTTTTAATGATTTTTTTAAAAATTTCATAACCAACCTTCCTAGTATATAAATTTAAAAGCGCCACTTAGGATTGATTTTTATTATCTGAATAAAACGAATTAGAAATGGGAAGGTATCTCCAACTTAGGGAGGGAGACTGTTCGAGATGACCATGGATAAAAGGTGAGAAACATCTGGAAACTAACAATTAAACCTGTCGCTTTAATGATTCCAAAAGTCTGTATCCCCGCGTGTTTTAAGTTAATTTTCTAGTGGTTCTCAAGAGAAAATCTTGCTATCAGTGGCTGCTTCCAGAGTGATCATGATCAAATTTTTTTATACGCAATAACATTAAATTCCCAAAGAATCTACTTTTGAAAAATTGAAAAGAGACCATCACAATAAAGAGCTTTTTTAAAAATAGATATCAGCTCTTAAAAGAAATAACTTGTAAAGTTGTTGCTTGGTGAAAATATCCTTTCCCCTATACCTACAACCTGTCCATGCTATATATGACCAAAAGAGATTAATATTTACGAGAATCATATCAAAAGACGTGAGATCTATATGAATTCATGGTACAAAAGTCCATGAAAGCCAACTTCTCCCTTTCGAAAAGCGATTATTACCATAAATCGAAATAATTGATGTCAATTATTGACATTAACATCACCGGTTTTTAGGCCTATATATTCCTTTTGAAAAAATTTCATTTTACGCCGCGTTTAATAGTGAATATTAGCTTGCAAGCTTGTTGGGAATGTAAAAAATTATTGCATATCGTGCATCTCTTTAGATAATTCTTCCCATATCTATTTAATTTATCGACACCATACCTGGATACTTTAGTTTTATTATTTTAGAAAAGAGGCATATTTTGGAAATAAATTTTTCCGATAACAACCTTTTCATTGTTGTATCACCATGAAGTTATAGTGAAAATAGAGGAAAATATTGGCGGGGGTGACAAAACATGCCCTCACACTTAGGGGCAACTCTTCGAATATCTTTGTAGAATTTATACCCAAGAAAAATAAACGGTACTTTTATAGAATCAACGCCTTTAGACTTTTCCTTATTTAATATAAGTCCCAGTTCTCCTTTTCCATACAATCATCTCTAAACCATTTACAATATAACATATCATTTGTAACTGAAGCCGATGGTGATGGAATACAAATAAGTAAATACAATATAAATAACACTTCTTACCATTATCGTAATCATTCAGATGGTAAAATGTATTATTTTTAACTTTCTGAAGTGGAAGATATCAAAATCAATAAGCTGTGGATTGAGGAAATAGATCTACCTTCATATGAAGATAGGTTCGTGCCAATCGAGTAGGAGACTAGTCAATACAGAAACCTATAAGAAAATCCGTAAAAAGAATGAGGCAATATATGATTTTTAACAGATGAAAAGGATTTTATTGGATAGAAATGATTTTTTGGTAGGGAGATAGAATCTATAATACCCCCTTTTGATTTTATAAAGGGAGTAAAATCATGTTGCTTTTGGTAAAAATGTCTCATTAAATTTTATGTTTATAATTGTAAAATAGTGAGAGCGATTGTAATTGACATGGCAAGGTTGCTGAAAAGTACAAGGTCGCTGAAAAGTAATAAAAAATTATGCTAAACGCCATATTTAATTGTATCCCTGTGGTTAACCCGACTACATATTGTGAAAGTTCACTTATACAAACAGTTTTTTATTGGCCCTAGGCAAGGAAACATTAAATTTTTCATTTAGCAATCAGTGGAGACAGTGCAGATTTCATGATTGCTAGGTCAAGAAACCAAATATGTTACGAAAAATAAAACTAGAAAGAGGTCATAACATTGATAAAAACATATAAATTCAATATGCATCTTTTTACCTTACTTATGCTGCTATTCATAGGGATAACACTCACTTCTTGTGCGGATAATAAAGATTCATCTAATTTTCCGTCTAAAAAGGAAAATGAAACTGAACAAAGTGCAGATACAAATGAAAAGTTTGCCCAACTCGAGAAAAAGTTTGACGCTCGGATTGGTGTCTATGCGATGGATACAGGCACAAATAAAACGATTGAATATCGTTCAGAAGAGCGTTTCGCTTTTGCCTCTACTTACAAAGCTTTGGCTGCAGCCATTTTGTTACAGCAGAACTCTTTGGAGGATCTTGAGAAAGTTATCACCTTCACGGAGGATGATTTAGTACCTTACTCTCCAGTTACAGAGAAATACACGGATACCGGGATGACCCTGTTAGAAATAGCTGAAGCAGCGGTACGGCAGAGTGACAACACTGCAGGAAACCTTCTATTGGAAGCATTGGGAGGTCCAGAAGGTTTTGAACAGGCTCTACGTCAAATCGGTGATAACGTTACCCAGTCGGATCGTTTTGAAACAGATTTAAACGCCTTTATTCCAGGTGATACTCAAGACACCACGACATCCAAGGCCCTTGCCACCAGTCTTCAAGCTTTTGCAGTCAGTGACTTGCTTTCCGACAACAAACGTAAATTGTTCAATGATTGGTTACAAGGTAATGCTACGGGAGATACATTAATTCGCGCAGGTGCACCTGAAGATTGGATAGTCGGTGATAAGAGTGGAGCCGCCAGTTATGGCACCAGAAATGATATTGCAGTTGTTTGGCCACCAAATAGAAAACCAATCGTTATTGCTATTATGTCTCGCCATGATACGGAGGATGCCAAATATGATGATGAACTAATTGCAGAGGCTGCTAGAATCATATTTAACACTCTAGAATAAAGGGGTGGAGAGTTTTATTATGCTAATTTAGAATGTTCCCGTCTTTAAATACAGCTGGTTTTGTCCATGAGAGCTTGCTCTATTGGACAGTTCTTACTGTTTGACACTCTGTTTTGTCCGTGAGAGCCGCTCTATTGGACAGTTCTCGCTGTTTGACTTCCCGTTTTGTCCGTGAGAGTCGCTCTATTGGACAGTTCTCCCTGTTCGGCACTCGGTTTTGTCCGCGAGAGCTTGCTCTATTGGACAGTTTCTCCTGGTTGAGACTCCATTTTGTCCGTGAGAGCTTGCTCTATTGGACAGTTCTTGCTGATTGACTCCCCGTTTTGTCCACGAAAGCCGCCCTATTGGACAGTTCTTCCTCTTTGACTCCTCTTTTTGTCCGTGAGAGCCGCTTTATTGGACAGTTCTCGCTGTTTGACTTCCCGTTTTGTCCGCGAGAGCCGCTCTATTGGACAGTTCTTACTGTTCAACACTCGGTTTTGTCCGTGAGAGCTTGCTCTATTGGACAGTTTCCTCTGTTTGACTTCCCGTTTTGTCCGTGAGAGCCGCCCTATTGGACAATTCTTGCTATTTGAGTCACCATTTTGTCCGTGAGAGTCGCTCTATTGGACAGTTTCCTCTGTTTGACTTCCCATTTTGTCCGCGAGAGCCGCTCTATTGGACAGTTCTTACTCTTTGACTTCCCTTTTTGTCCGTGAGAGCCGTTCTATTGGACAGTTTCCACTGATTGAGCCCCCGTTTTGTCCGCGAGAGCCGCCCTATTGGACAGTTCTTACTCTTTGACTCCTCATATCCACATGGTTTCCCAAGTTCTTTTTACTAAAATTAGATTTTCTTTTGGATACTAGGATACCATCTGAAATGACTCGTTTCTTGTTGGCAGATACCTCCGCACAAAAATACCTTTAATTAGTAAATAACTTCTTTTTTAAAAAAGCCGGGGCTCCTTGTGTATCCCTAATCATTAACATACTTTACTTTTTACATATTTCACGATTTACCTCAAAATTTGAAACAAGCTAAAAATATTCCAACGAATTAGTCATATTTTGCTTTCACCTTTCTGAGGGAGGCTTGATGAAGGCAAGCTAAGCAATAGATTAAGAATGCAGGTAAAGCCATAACCATGACGGTTCATTTATAAAATAAAAAAGGATGCCTCGGTACACTTTGCATCCCAATTACATAAGTTGCTCGTCTTAATCGAAATCATCTTCTTGTTCGATCTTTAAAATTCTTCCTGATTTCGCTAAAATCTCAACCTCATAGATTACATTATTTGGAGATAAAATGAATACTTCATAAACCAATACACCATTTTCCAAGTCCATATCTACATGCAAAACTTTCCCGGGAACACGTTGTAGCGCAATTTCTCTTGCCTGTTGCTTTGTAATCCTTTGTCTGAACATCGGTGTGGGCGATTGATGGTAGTAACTTCCGTACATTTGCACCTTGCCTCCTTCATAAGTTTACCTCATTTAAATATATGAATGAGACAGATATTGGTGTGCAATATTGGGGCCTCGTACATCAACTTTTCCCTAGGTTCTTGCAAAAATCACTTTAAAAATAAATTCAAACCAGCCATTCCAGAATTACCCCTGCAAAAAAACATTTTCAAAAACAATGAGTTCGAAAATTTAAAATAATTTTCTGCATAATATTTGGGCAATAAACTTGAGTGTACTTTTTCCTTTTAAATATCCTTTAAATCTTTTGATAAGGAAATTTTTGAATTGATAATCACAAGCATGTGTACGTAATCTGAAGAGATGTCCTTCTATTATCTCGACACCTTTGTATGGGCAAAGCGTCCGTAGTATTCCATCTATACTCTTCTTTCATTGATTGTAAATTATTTTCCGTCTGTACTTTGGAGTGAGCACAATATCGTATTTACGCCAGACCAATGAAAAAATGCTAAATAACCTTGCCAAACACCATATTTAGATATTACTTTGCAGTTAATCATACTATATATTGTAGTCATATACTTAATTCGAGTAGTTTTCAGTGGCCTTATTTATTCAACTACTTTATTTGTACCAAACGATTTGCTTTATTGCCAATTACTCACTTTCCTTTCTATATTTAGAGGTTTGAACAATCTCTATTATAGTGGAAAGTGAGTGTTTTTCTCTATGAGTATAACGCATCTGCATAGCAGGTTGTTTATTGTTTCGCACCCTATCGCAAGCTCAATGGACTAAAGTCGTAATAAGAAGCTCCCATCAGCCGTTTAACGACTTTTGGGATTGACTCATTCTTAAAAAAATAACCTTAACAAATCACCGTTCTAATTTCTTGCTCCCCAATTTTTTATGGAAATTCTTATCTTTTGGTGTACTTGGATCTATCCCTTTTAACTGCGGGACATACGCACAGATTAATTGAATCGGGATAATGTATTCATAAGTTTTATAAAATGGGTGGTTCAAAAAGTCTGCTTTTAAATCTTTCGAAGTTTCCCGTACATTTTTACCAATCACATAAATATGGTCTGTCCAATCAGATAATACATCGATCAAGGTCTCAACACGGTCTTCTTCTCCTGTATCGAGAATAATAATGGTAGAGTCCTCGTTAACGGCATTGTAAATACCATGAACAAATTCTTCAAATTCATAGCGGTGCCAATGTTGTGATATCTGGCTTCTCGGCAGGAGAACCATACCCATCGAGTCTCCATGTCAATCCCCTTCTAATAAACGATCTATGTTATACCACCACACAAAAGTGCGAATACCTTTGAAATTCTGAAGATTATCTCCACCCTTCCACATCTATCAAAAAATGCCCCATTACTGCTATATTTTTACTAGGATAATGATATTTAGTAGTGATGGAGGTTTAGGAAAGGTGGACAATTTTGAAGTGTTTATGAAGATTCGTCAGCTATTAGAACAAGGTTTTACAAAAGCAACCATAGCCAAAAGTTGGGTATTTCAAGACCTACTCTATATCGCTATCTGAAAAAATCGTAAAGAAATGGCAGAATGGATTGATTGTACTAAAGTAAAAGCAAAAAAATTAAATCCTTATAAAGAGCGAATCTAGTTAACTAATTATCAGAATTCCATCTAAATCACAAAAATGGTGATGAGACATAAAAAATGCCTACAAATGCTTGACTCAAACCCAGACTCTTAACCCATTTAACATTAATATAAATCTAATCAAAATAATAAAATGACAATAAAATAGATTACCATTGCTGCTAGACCAATTGGAAGGGCAAAACGAGCATATTCAGCACTTGTTATTTTTAATTTCCCAGCAGCAATGATATTCGGAATATTTCCCGGTATGAGCATTCCACCACTAATCAAGAGCCCCATTAGAACGTCTTTAATCGTTGTAGCATCCATAGCTGGGCTAATTTCAGCTGCAGCAAGTGTAGCATTATCCAACACAGCCGAAACAATATTTATCCAGTACAACATTAATGGACTTAAATCCAGTAAATATGCTTCGATAAATGGTTCGAAGCCAGCACCTAAAAAAGTCAACGCCATAACAAACAAATAAATTTTTAAACTACGGATGATAATTTCTCTATAGGATTCCGTTTCTGAACGTGTTTCCACTTTTGCACTGGAATTTACAACACCCATTGTTTGGGCTTCCTCACTAGATTGATCCTCTAGTTGTTTTGCGCTTGCTATTTCAGATTTCCAGTCCAACTCTTTTGATTTATCTCTAGGTTTTACCATTAAGGCAGCTAAAATCCCAAAAAGAACAACCCCGGGAATTACAGAAGATCCAACCAGTTTAATCAGATAAAAGAAATCTTCATTCAATTTACTGACAACAATTGTTGAAAGTGGCTCTCCAATAGGCGTCAGGACGGCACCCAAACCAATAGCAAAACAAGATAAAATAACTAAACGAATTTCTGATTTTCGGTCAATCCGTAAAACGCTTATTACTGCTACAAGGATTATCGCGGCAATAATTGCTGTAATTACACTAGAAAGTAATCCAAGAATAATCACGAATAATGCAATAAACAAGCGGTATGGGATGAAACTACTTAACCAACCAATTCCTTTTTCAATCGGACCTTGAAACCATCGGAAAACAAGACCAGCTATAAGTACTGCTAATGCAATGTTTACAGGGTGAATGATTGCCTCCTTAATGAGTGACCAAGAAAACATTTGACTTACGGTTACAGTTAAGATACCCATAACAAACAAAAATACTTCTAAATTTCGCTCAATAAACTTTGTGAAAGGTAAAAAGAGTACAAGTAATAAGATGATTGACAATCCAATGATCATATTTGTGGCTCCTCCTTTTTATTACATCACATAAAATAAAAGGAGCCTGCCATCAAGGGACATACTTCTCCCATGGTGACAGGCTCCTCCAAAAATTTTTTATTGAATTATCATATGTGATGTAACAACGTATTCTAATCTAATTTTACTTTAACATACAAGTTGGAAATAGGTCAATATATTTAATTCATATACAGCCCAATTGTTGAACATAAGTTAAACATTCCTTCCCCGTTAGATTATATTTCCCATAAAAAAGTGTCAATCCTTTTTCGTCTAACGCATCTCATCGGATAAATATTCTCTAACATTTTCTGAAAAAAGGGAATACTTCCTTTATCGGTTTACCTTTTACGCATACACCATCTTGATAAGTAACAGTCAAACGAGCTGTTAAATCAGCATCGGTTTGAATATCACCATTTAAAACTGATATGTACCATTTTATCCGTCTATCTAAATCGGTAATCACCAATTTGCATCAATTGAGTCGTTTTGAAGCATCTTTTAATGGTACACTCTGTGTTTATGTCAATTCAGGTAAGAAAAGCGCAAAGTGCCCGCATAGCGACGTACAAACGGCATCCCCGCAATGAGAACAGATTTGCTTCCTCGAATAGGCTATAGCGCAGGAGCACATTGGGGGGAGCTAGTTTCTCAGTCGCTGGCGCTTGGAGCTAGACACTAAACTTGTCCCGAGTTTTTTACTTGTATTTTTATACTTTCTTATCTTTAAAAAAAAGAATATGTGTCACGTACCTATGTTCCTACAATTAAAGAAGCTCTAAAATTGAATAAGAGGCAATAGAATGAAGACATTTATTAGCCGTAGTTTCATCGGTATTTTCTTCGGAAGCTTTATTGTTATAATTATTACCAATTTATTGACTTTCCTATCCTATAAAAAAAGCGTTACTCTTTTCATAACTATTTCGTTAGGTAAGAAACACCCCTAAGCCAACCGATATTGCGATACTATGAAGACATGACAAATACATGACTTTCCAGAATATTATATACAATAAGTAAGTTCGGTTTGTCAAAGATTCGCTTCGTCAAATGGCTAGTTTCGAATTAACGCCAGTAACGGAATTCATTTTCATGTTGGAAAGATACTTAGAATCCTCTTTGATTATTTAAAAAGAGAAAGGCAAACTCTTCACGAATCGAGTTTACCTCTCATGCTTGTTATTTCGTATTCGTAAATCCGCCATCAATCCGAATAACTTCCCCATTTATATATTGAGCCGGTGAGGTTAGTAAAAATGTAACTAATTCTGCCACTTCTTCCGGTGTACCTAAACGTTTTTGCGGAATACCACCTGTTGCATTAGCTTTCATTGCCGGGTTATCTTCATAGAATTTTTTTACCATTGGTGTTTCTGTTGGCCCCGGTGCAATGGCGTTCACGCGCAATCCACTCTTGGCATATTCAGCGACCATACTCTTCGTCATTCCAACAATCCCGTGTTTCGTTGCAGAATAAGTTACAACTGAATCTTGTCCAATAACCCCCGCACTTGAAGAAGTGTTCACGATCGATCCTCCTCCATTTTTTAACATGACTTCCCCTACATAACGAAGGCCATATAATGCGCCTAGCAAGTTAATCCCAACAATTGTTGTTATTTCTTCAATGGTTGTGTCCAAATAGAATTTTCCACTTCCAGAAATCCCTGCATTATTAAAGAAATAATCAATCGTACCAAATTTATTTACAGTTTGATCAACATAGTTTTTTACATCTTCTGGTTTCGATACATCGGCTTTGACGAAAAAGGAATCTACTCCTAATTCCTTGACGAGATCAACTGTTTGATTTCCACCTTTTTCATCAATATCAACAACAACAATATTCACGCCTTCTTTTGCCAAACGTACGGCTGTTGCTTGTCCTAAACCACTTCCAGCTCCTGTAATAATTGCTACTTTATTATCCATCAAAAATGCCTCCTTTTAGATATAACTATTAAATCTAATCATTACATCCATTTTATAGTGAGGTTAGAAAATTTGAAACCTTACTATTTTAATATACAACAATTGTGCAATATTACACAAATTTTTTATCGTTTTCGTTCAATTAAATCAACCATTTGTGAACAAATGTTGTACGCAATAAGAACTTGTAGCAAAATATTCATATTTTTTGGTCTAACAGGGGCAATTGTCAAAATTATTTAAAAAACCATTCAGAAAAATGTCCCACTCTCTACCACTAATCATGTTGTGTAATATAATATAATGCTTACCTATTAACTAAACAAATGAAGTCTTTAGTCTTGGATAACATAGCAGTTTATGCGTTGAATCAGCTAATCGAATCCTTGCGGGGACTCGGCAAAGTTTATGTCGAGTTTGGAATGGTGCTTTAGTCCACAATATATTGAAAGTAGAAAAAGTACAAAGGCAAGAGGAGAAAAACGAAAAGTTCTTCTACTCTTGTCCTATTTTTTGGCTCTTATCTAAAAGATTTTTGCTTTTGAAAAGTTTAAATCTCAAGGTCAATTATTTATTATGGCAACTGACCTAGATTATTGGGGTAGCATTTGAATAAATACATGCCTAGAGTTTGCTTATCTTTATTTCGAAAATTCCAAAAATATACAGTTTCCTTGTTTCCTAAGCTTATTAAAGGTCCATTATCCGTGTGAAAAATTTAGATGATGCTATTGAACTAGCTAATCAATCGCGATTTGCCAATGGAGCCTGTATCTTTACAAACAATGGAGGAAGTGTCCGGAAATTCCGAGAAAATATTGATGCCGGCATGTTGGGTGTTAACATCGGAATTCCTGCACCAATGGCGTTTTTCCCATTCTCAGGTTGGAAAGATTCATTTTATGGTGACCTCCACGCTAATGGCAAAGATGGACTTCAATTTTATACACGGAAAAAAGTCATAACAACTAGATGGGTTTAAAAGGATAATAGGATTGCCCAAAAAACAAAAAATTATTAAAATTGACTTCATGGGCAATCCTTTTTTTATTAGAAATCTACCATGAAAGAGTTCACTTATTCTCAGCTATCGAGTAGGAAACTAATCATTAATTGATAAGTCGAAATCTAACTTCTCTGCTTACAGACCCGTACAGGGTGGTTCTAAAGTTTACGGTCTTACAGACTGTAGTAATCAAGGAAACTAACATATTTCGCTCTTTTAAAGAGTTCATTTATTAAGGTTTTGTCTAGTGTAAAGCTACCGACAACGTGCCAATAGCTTTTCCTAGTGCTTGCAAATTTCCACGCTTACTGTTCCTCTACTCCTAACTTTAACTTTTCAGCTATGAATAATGAGTACAAATTTTTTCCAGCTTTTCCAAGTAACCATTTATATGCATCTTCTAGTCCACTATCCATTTTTCCATTAGACCGTTCATTTTGAGGATTTTAAATGATTTACCTACTGTCTTATGACTTGGCTAAATTTCTCTTTTCATTTTCGGACACTCATTTCATAACTTTTGCTGCTCGGATTTTGTCCTAATCATTTAGGATAATCTTAGGGTACGGGGGCTTGTGGTGTCTGACAAATCTTTTTTTAAACAAAATTAGTTTGTTACTCTGTATTTTTATCTTACAAAGCTCTCCGCCTTTATTTTGCCATATACTCTTAGCTTTTGAAACTTATTAAGAAATGGACAAATCCTTCACCTTGAACTTTAACTATAGTAATTTTGCCTTTTAATTAAATGTAAGGCTAGCACTCTATCTGTTTCAATCTTTCACTAATCTCACCCGGATGTATTCTCTCCTCCTCTAATTCTATTGATCCTACAATTTCTATCAAAGAACGCACAGCATCATTCTTGGTATATAACTCATCCTCCATTAAGCTACAAATTGTTTGTACTAGTTTACATTTCATTTCAGTTAAAAACCATTTTGTGTGTAATTCATCTAAGAAGTCTTGCTGAATCGATTGTAATTTTTCCATGTAATCACTCCCATTTATCCTAAAATTCTGTCTTTTATAAAATTCCTAGATGAATTTGGAAATCCTTCAAAGAAAATATATCATATAATAATTTATATTGTGGTACTTAGTAGAGTACCAAATGACATTAGACATGCTGCTTTAAATGAATTTTCTAATCAAAAGCGTCAAAATATTAATTTTAGACATATTGAGAAAATAGCAGATGCCCTTGATATAGAAGATATAAGGGAGATTATTGATTTTGAGAAGGATTATAAAAAATAAGTCTTAGTTAAATTACTAATATGGTTAAATAAGGAACTTACCAATAAATCTAATTTATGGTTTACTGTCATTTTTTATTAATAAAAGGACTGGATAAGTTCCGTCAGTCCCCCTAATACTAGATTAATACCAACTGCTTTTCTTTTATCCATAAAGTTCTTTCCATACATTTTTTGCTATTGAATAACAGTCTTCAAAATCATAATCCCTACCAAAAAAGTATCCAAATGTATCTTGTATTGCCTCAGCGACTTCAATTTCATCTTTACTTTTTAAAACAGCTTCTACAATTTTTGCAATTTCGCTTTCATATTCATCATCAGGTGCTCCATCAGCAAATAGATATTCTGGATCCCAATTGTTAATATGTATAGTGACAATACGAACAGCGATATTTCTCAATTCATTCACCTCTTTTAAGAATTTACTTTGAAAAGAAGTTTATTTTAATGAATATACTATTTTTAAAGCAATTTTTTGGGGGAATCGGTGTGGGATATTATGTGAAAGTAGATTCAGAGGTAAATTTATATGTAGAAGATATTAATCCAGCGGGTAAGAAGACAATTGTATTTTTACATGGGTGGCCGTTAAGTCATAAACAGTTTGAGTATCAATTTAATGTTCTCCCGTTCATGGGTTTTCGGTGTATCGGTATTGACTGGCGAGGATTCGGAAAGTCGGATAAGCCAATAAGTGGATATAATTTCGATCTGCTGGCAGATGATATACGTGCAGTATTGGAAGCACTCCAATTAGAAAACTTCACGTTAGTTGGTCATTCAACAGGTGGAGCCATCGCGATTCGGTATACGTCCAGGCATAATGGTTATGGTGTATCCAATCTCGTCCTTGTCGATCGGCCGCACCCATTGGTTTTTACGAAAGAAACGGCGAATCGATTTCTTACGCTCGCCTTAAATGATCGTCCAAAGTTAATGCAGGAAGTGATAGATAACTTCTTCTTCCAATATATTACAAACTCATTCTCTGATTGGTTTTTTCAATTGGGTTTACAAGCTGCAGGTTGGTTAACAGCAGCCATTATTACTACGCTAAGAGATGAACAACTTTATCAGGACTTACCAGAAATAATGGTAGCTACCTTAACCGTTCATGGCGTTCATGATAAAGTGATTCCGGTTGCACAAGCGCAGGAATTAAATCAAACGATAAAAAACTCGCAACTTGTACCGTTTCATTATAGTGGGCATGGGCCCTTCTGGGAAGAACGAGACAAGTTTAATGAGCTAATGAAACAACTTATTTTTTGATTAGCATATATACTCATTAAAATTTTAAAAAATTTCAATGACAAGCCAAGTATGTTTTGGCTTTTTTAATTGAAAAAAAAGCAAAAAAGGCATGCTTATTAAATGCCTTTTCTAACAAATATTTTCCTTCGTAGCAATATCCTTCACAATATCTTCTAAAGTAACATTTCTTAAAACCTTTTCCATCGCCAATTGGGCAGCGGTGAATAGTGGCTCAATTGTATTTTGGATATTTCTACCAACAGGACAATCAGGATTTGGATTGTCATGTATGCTAAACAATTCATTTTCTTGGACAACATCTACTGCCTTATAAACATCGTAGAGTGTAATATCAGATATTTCTTTTGCAAGTTTTGCCCCTGCAATCCCAGGATGTACCTCGATTAAACCCGCTTTTTTCAACATACTCATTATTTTTCTAATGACGGCTGGATTGGTGTTAACGCTAGAAGCGAGAAATTCCGAAGATGTTACGCCTCCTTTTTGCAATTCAATTAAAGTCAATATATGAATTCCGACAGCGAATCGGCTACTGATCGACATATTTTGTCACTCCTACTAATCATTCCTTAAGTTCATTTTCCAATCATGTAATTCAATTGATTACAAGTTTATTATACCAAAATATGAATCAAATAATAATGGTATTGTATGTGTAAAATTTTACTCGGAGACTAATGAGTGAAAAAAAATGGGAAGACACTCTATCATTTAAATGTACGCTAGCAGGCAAATACATTTAGAAAGAGGTCTTCCCATAGTATATATTATATCAAAAATTGTTGAGTTATTAAAGGATACAAACAGCCTAATTGAGTTTGAAGAACAGATTAAAATTTTCACCTGTTGACAAATTAGTTACAGGTAACTACAATATAAACATGTAATCGTTATTGTTACAAGTATATTGTATCGGAGGAATACAAATGAAAATATTAGTGACAGGCGCAACAGGAAAATTGGGTTCAAAAGTTGTTGAATCTTTATTGAAATCTGTTCCTGCAAGTGATTTAGCGGTTAGTGTTCGTAATCCGGAAAAAGCAGAAGGACTTCGTGCCCGTGGCATAGAAGTTCGTCAGGGAGATTTTGACCATCCGAAAACATTGGATCAAGCTTTTGCTGGGATTGACCGCTTATTAATTATTTCCGCTGATGGTGACAATGAATTAAGAATTCAACAACATACCAATGCTGTCAAAGCTGCTGAACGGGCAGGGGTAAAATTTATTGCCTATACAAGTTTAGCCAATGCAACAGAAAGCAAAAATTTAATGGCACCTCCACATGTCGCGACTGAATCGGCCATTATTAAAACGGGGATCCCCTATTCTTTCCTACGTAATAACTGGTATTTAGAAAATGAAATAGGAAGTATCCAAGGTGCTATGGCAGGAGCTCCATGGGTAACTTCTGCAGGAGATGGAAAAGTAGGCTGGGCGCTGCAACAAGATTATGCAGATGCAGCGGCAGCCGTTCTTGTTGGAAACGGACATGAAAATACGGTATATGAACTTTCCGGACCACTTTTAACTCAAGTGGAATTGGCCTCGGCTCTTGGGCAAGTATTAGGTAAAGAAATCCCTGTACAACAAGTTAGTGACGAAGAATATGCAGAAATCATGAAAGGATCAGGTGTCCCGGATTCTGCAATTCCAATTGTTGTCGGTATTCAACAAAGTATTCGGAACGGATCTCTTGCTGTTGAAAGCAATGATTTTGAAAAAGTGCTTGGCCGTCCAGTTACACCAATCAACGAAGCATTGACCCAACTTGTTCAGGCAATTTCACAAACAAAATAATAAAAAATTATTTAACGAAGAAGAGGGCTATCCAAAAAGTCATTAATTTTGAATTTTGGTTGCCCTTTTCTTACTAGATGATATAGCCGTTAATCGTTAAGAAGCAGCATAACGGATATCAATAAGAATGAATCATTTTCTCTAGTAACTATTTTAATAGATAATGTGGAATCGCTCTTAGAACGATAAAAGTCGCTCATAATCGGTCAAATTGTTCAATTTTCCAGATAATTATCCGTAATAGATGATACAAATAAAATTATCTGCATTATTCGCGATTTTACAAAACAAAAACAACATATAGACCACATTAAGTATATTGCCGAGCACAATGATTGAACCAACTATCAAACATAGTCAACAGTTTAATAACCGTGTACTTTTTCCCCTTGTACCCATACTTCTTTTATGTTGACTGGTTTCACGAGATACATGATTTTTTGGAAAATATCATAAAGTTTTTCTGTTTCATCGAAAATTGGTAACCGATTTCCTTCCTCCTCCGTGTCGATGATCTGCACGTCCCATGCATAGTTTTCTTCTAGACGCCCGATCGGTAAGCTTAAGGACTCTCCGCCGCCAGCTGTAGCCAAATAAAAAGCTTCATTGATGGTAATGCGCGAATTGGGAGTGCCACGCTTTTCGGCTGGAAGTGTTGCATCCACACCATCTTCCAACATTCTTGACGAAACGACAGCTTGTTTTGCATTGTCATAAAGGCTTGGCGTTGCACCAGCGGAAATATCTGTACCTAAGCCAATATCCACTCCTTTAGAAGAAAAATGGGCAATTGGAATAACGGCATTGGCAAAGTATGCGTTCGATAATGGGCAATGTCCGATGGCTGTTCCGGTTTTAGCAAATAGCTCAACATCCTCTTCCTCTAAGAAATTCCCATGTGCCATCACAGACTTATCGCGTAATAATCCAAAGTCATGTAAAGCAAAGGCATCGTTTTTCCCAAATCGTTCTTTGACGAAGTTATGTTCCCAGTCGCTTTCACTACAGTGTGATTGGATATGGGTATCATATTTTGCAGCTAGTTCTCCCAGTCCTTTCAATACCTCTTCTGAACAACTTGGAATAAACCTTGGTGTCACGACAGGATACACGCCCTGTTTCGTTGTTTTTGCCAATTCTTTTACAGCCAAAATAAATTCCTCTGTTTCAGCTAACGCTGTTTGAGAATCTTGGTCTCGGTAATATTCAGGGTTTTGCTCCGGATCGTCGGCAACTACTTTTCCGACTAAGCCACGTTGTCCTTTTTTTGCACAAATCTCAGCCAATAAGTAACTGGATTCTTTATGGATCGTTGCAAAATAAAGAGCGGTTGTTCCATTCGCCAAAAGCTTCGTAACAAGGTCATCATATACCTTTTCAGCAAAATGGATGTCCGAGTATTTCGCCTCGAGCGGAAAAGTATAGGTGTGTAGCCAGTCATTTAGCGGGATATCTAATGCCGTTCCGGACTGTGCCCACTGAGGAGCGTGAACATGTAAATCGACAAACCCAGGAAGAATGTATTGTCCTTTTTCCAATCGATGAAAGTTATCCTTTCCCTCATATTCATGGATGAAGGAGGAATATAGAGGGTCATCCGGTGCAACAACCTTTTTAATGATCCCCTGATCATCAATACAGAATAGGTAATCTTTTAAAATATATATCTCCTTTTTCGATTTGCTTGTAAAAGCGGTCCCTTGAAAAATATACGAATAATTTTCCATTTAAATCACCTTATTGTTCGTATTTTTAATATATCAGCCATTATAAGCCATTGTAAATTAAAAGTCCATTAGAAAAAATACACCATATTCAAACGCAGTCATATCAAGGATTTAAAAGTATTTATTAGATCTTCCATTCCTATTTTTTATAAAAAAACTGTTGAAATTCAAATTTATGGTGATATACTAAATACAAACTTAATCATGTTTTTCATATAATCGCGGGGATATGGCCTGCAAGTTTCTACCAGTTTACCGTAAATAAACTGACTATGGAAAGCGAGTACGGATAACATCTACATATACAGATGTTTTTCCCATTTCGATCGATTCTAGCTCGGAGTACATGCTTATTCATAGGAATACGTGTATTTCGGGCTTTTTTCTATAGGGATTATATGGAAAACGAAATACATCCATAAATCGGGGGGAGTTTGTACAATGGAAAGTACAACAAGAAAAATGGAAACAGAGAATTCACAACAGGGACAAAGGAAGAAAGAGGATAATATTTCAGTAGGGAAATCCTTCTTTGTTGGCTTACAGCATGTACTAGCCATGGATCTTTTTATTCCTCCAATCATTTTGGCCGGATTATTATCGTTTTCTGTGTCAGATAGTGCACTACTCATTCAAATGACATTTATTGCCTGTGGAATTGCTACACTGATTCAGGCCGGATTTGGTATGAAGTTACCTGTGATGCAAGGACCATCTTTTGTTCCTCTTAGCGCTTTAGCGGCCATTGGAACCACGTCAGGAGTAGGAACAATGATCGGAAGTCTAATACCTGGAGCCATACTCATTTCCCTAATTGGACGACCGCTCAAGGTATTCAGTAAAGTTGTGAAAAAATTCATCCCACCAATTGTTGCAGGTACCGTTATCGTAGTTGTCGGAATTTCATTAATGCCTAGTGCAATCAACTCAATTTATACAGCACCAGGTAATTTTAAAGAAAATATCTTTGTTGCATTTATTACAGCAGCAGTTTTAATTATTTGTATGTATCTTGGAGAAAAAGTCTCAGGAAAATTTAAATTTGTGAAAGTAGCTTCCGTCTTTTTGGCTTTAGGAATTGGTACGATTGTTGCTTCATTTTTCGGTATCGTCGACTTTTCATCTGTTGGAGAGGCAACTTGGTTTGCTTTACCAAGTATTTTTGGCTTTGGCACACCGAAATTTGAATTAGATGCGATTTTGATCATGTTGGCAATTTATTTCATCATCGTAGTTGAAACAACGGGAACATGGTTTACTGTTGGCGAAGTAACGGGTGAAAAGCTAGATGAGAAACGATTAAATGGTGGAGCATTCGGTGAAGGATTAGGTTGCTTTATTGGCACCTTCTTTGGTGGAACTCCTGTTACTGGCTATTCTTCCAACGCAGGGGTGATCGCGATTACTGGTGTTAAAAGCCGCAAACCTGTCCTTGCAGGTGGTGCAATTCTTGTGATTTTAGGGATGATGCCGAAACTCATGAGCGTGATTGCAAGTATTCCAGCTGTTGTTATTAATGGTGTTTTTGCAATTCTTTGTGTGGTTATTATGATGAACGGTTTTAAAGTCATCAAAAATGCTCCCTTTACCGAGAGAAATATGATTGTTATTGGCGTTCCAATAATGCTAGCTCTTTTTGCCGTAATGATTCCTTCAGATATTTTAAATGGATTACCGAACCTTGTTACATACTTTGTTTCTTCTGGTACTGCAGTAGGAGCAATTGGTGCTCTTATTCTTAATCTTGTTCTTCCGCAGAAAAAGGAAGAAAGTCAAGCAATTCAAAGTGGAGGCGAGATCAATTATGCAACGAGATAAATTATGGAATGACTGGCATCCAGTCTGTAAAGCAGAAGAATTAGTGGATGATCCTAAGCAAGTATTTGTTCTAGGAGAAAGAGTCGTGATTTTTCGCAATGAGAAAGGTGTTCATGCTTTTAAAGATCTTTGTATTCACCGAGGTGCTGCCTTATCACTTGGCAAAGTCGTGGATGGAAATTTGGTTTGCGCCTATCATGCCTGGGAATTTAATTCAGAGGGAACATGTGTGAAAATTCCTGCACTACCTTGTGGGAGACCGATTCCAAAGAAGGCGAGAGCCACGGTTTACCACTGTGAAGAATACTTAGGGTTAATTTGGGTGAACTTGGGTGATGAACCAGCTCCGTTAATTAAGTATCCAGAGTATGATATGGAGGACCATCGCACTATTATTTGTGGGGCATATGAAGTAAAGGCGAATGCCCCAAGAATTATTGAAAACTTCTTGGATGTTTCTCATCTAATGTTTGTTCATGAAGGCATGCTAGGGGATGCGGACCATGCGGAAGTTGTTAATTACGATGTCAATTTTGTTGATGGTCGGTTTATTACAAGTAAAATTCCTGTTTTTCAACCAAATGCAGATGGTCGTTCAAAAGGTGGATATTCGAATTATGTGTACGAAATTTTAAGTCCTACGATTGCAAGATTTACAAAAACAACAGATGGTTCTGATGAAGAGTTTACCATTCTAGTTGCTGTTAATCAGGAAGATCAGGAACGATGTAAAGTTTTTATGTTATTAACGAGAAATTATGATTTAGATCAACCCGATGAACCATTCCGTGAATTCCAAGATATCATTTTTTATCAGGATCTAGATGTGGTTGAAAGCCAAAAACCAGAGCTTCTTCCATTAGATTTGCAGGCGGAAATGCATTTAAAATCCGATGCATTAACAATCGCTTACCGCAGATGGTTGGACGAACTAGGCATTGAAAATGGAACAATGCCTATTGAAGATGAAAAGCGAAAGAACAAACGCGGGACAGAGGCATATCGGACTGTCTAGGATGAGCGTTTTTCAATGTTACATGAATATTTACAAAACCCGTTCTGTTAGTAGAACGGGTTTTATCGATTGTTGTTCCAATAGTAAAAACATTCCCCTTTCGAATGAAGGTTAATTCTTTTTTTAATTTAAATCTCGAATATTCGTATAAACTTAAAGCTTCAACTTCATACTATAGTTGTTTAATAAACACGATAGGATATATGGTTACTGCAATAGTAACCTACTTGGATAGCTTATCCTTAAATACACTTTTTGGGCGAATCGAGAAATGGACAAAAGAAAACGTGGAGAAGAACACACCAAGACACTACAAGGAAAAAGTTACGAGCACAATTGGTGAAGCAACAAGAGACCATATACTGTATCTAAAAGGGAAAAGATATTTTGGTATACAAAGCATTAAAGAATTGACCGGTTTTAAAAAGGCAAAATGGTTAACAAGAAAGAATCTTAAAAATATGTAATCACCTGTAAAAATTGTGGCTAAAAAAATGCCCACAAAGACTTGACTCAGTCTAAAATTAATAGTATGTTGACACCGCTTTATTCAAATGATAATATATTAGCAAATAGAGGATTGTAACTGATTCGATCAGGCGATACCAATTATAAATAATGAGATTTAAAAATTTACTAATCTCATCATTTATAATTGGTTTTTTTTTACAATAGAACCAATTTCGTGGAGGCTTGATTATTCATGAAAATGAAAAGAGCATTTAATAATAATGTTGTTCTGGCAATAAATGATAAAGGACATGAAGTTATTGTGATGGGAAAAGGAATAGGTTTTAATAAGAAGAATAATGATGTGATCAATCAAGATTTGATTGATAAAGTTTATTCTTTAGATACTCCCCACCAAGAACATCCAATACTTAATATTTTAAATCAAATCCCACCAGAAATAATCTATTTGACTACCAAAATAATTTCAATGGGAGAAACAGATCTTGGTCAAAAATTTAACGATGCATTTCTAATTACTCTATCAGATCATTTAAACTTTGCTATAGAAAGAGCAAATAAACAAATGTCGTTGATAAATCCACTCCATTGGGAGGTAAAGAACTTATATAAAAAAGAATATGAAGTTGGAAAAAAGGCTATTAAAATTATTATGGATCATATGGGGCAACAACTGCCTGATGATGAAGCAACGTCAATAGCGTTGCATTTTGTTAATGCTCAATCTGAAAAAATGGAAATGTCTGAAACTGTTAAAGTGGCGGAAATTACTAATAAAATACTTGATATAATTAGTTACCATTTTCAATTTACTTTAGATGAAGATTCATTGAACTACTCGAGATTTATTACACATTTACGTTATTTTATATTGCGTCATCTAGATAATAAGTTAAATAATTCTAATTCAGCAACTTCCATATTCAAAATAGTTACTCAACAATATCCGGATATTTTCCAGTGTGTTCTAAAGATACAGAAGTACTTACATTTAGAATATGGTTGGACTATATCTAACGATGAAATGACGTATTTAATACTCCATATACAAAGAATGACTGCTAGAATAATAGAAAATTAATAATTCAAGATTAATTAGGGTGTCACTGTTAAATCAGGCATAACCTAAACATTTCCTAGAGTATATAATGAATCTTTTATACTCTGGGAAGTGTTTAGGTTTTTTTAATACTTCAATAAACAAAAAAATGGGAGTGAAATTTATGAGTTATGCACCATTAGCTCAATCAATTATTGATAAAATTGGTGGCAAGGAAAATATTAATCGAGCATGGCACTGTGTTACAAGACTTCGCTTTCATGTTAAGGATGAAGGCAAAGTAGATATTGAATCGATTAGAAAAATTCCAGAAGTATTTGGAGCCCAATTCCAGAATGGGCAGTTTCAAGTAATTATTGGAAATCACGTAACAGATGTTTTTAAAGAAGTTGAAGTACTTGTTGGAAATGGAGGCTTAGAAGGGGCGACTGAGCAAGATGCTGGGAAGAAGGGGATACTGAGTCGCTTTTTCGACATGATTTCAGGTGTGTTTTCACCAGTAATACCTGCTATTGCCGGGGCGGGTATGTTAAAAGGGATCCTTGCATTATTGCAAGTTTTAGGATTAATATCTGCTGATAGTGAAGCCTACCAAGTGTTTACCATTATTTCAGATACGCCATTTTATTTTTTACCATTTTTACTAGCGGTGTCTGCAGCTAGGAGGTTTAAAGTAAGTGAATATTTAGCCATTGCAGTCACTGGCTCCTTGTTATATCCAACAATGACAAATGGTTTAACAAGCGGTGCAGAAGGATTACACTTTTTAGGAATGCCTATTCCCTTTAATACCTATAGTGCAAGTGTAATCCCAGTGATTATTACAGTATGGGTTTTGAGTTATGTTTATAAGTATGTTAATGCAATCATTCCAAAAGTTTTACGAGTTATTTTAACGCCAACCCTAGTATTACTAATAATGATTCCATTTACCTTAATTGTTGCCGGGCCAATTGGTTTTATAGCTGGTGATTATGTCGGTCTCATAATCGCATGGTTATTTAATCATACAGGAGCATTTGCTGGTATTGTCCTAGGCGGGCTGTTGCCTGTATTTATTGTAACCGGGATGCACTATGGTTTCTTACCAATTATCTTGCAAAATATGGGCAAAAATGGTTATGATACTGCGATTCTACCCTTAAACTTTGTGAATAGTTTAGCTCAAGCGGGAGCTGTATTTGCAGTAGCATTACGGACAAAAAATAAAAATTTAAAATCGATTGCTACTTCGTCGGGACTATCAGCACTTTTGGGAGTTACGGAGCCGGCATTATTTGGTGTAAACCTCCGATTAAAGAAACCGTTATATGCAACGATGATCGGTGGGGCAGTTGGTGGAGGTCTTTCTGTATTTTTTGCGGTAAAATGCTTTGGTGTTGTTGCCCAAGGATTACAGGCTTTTCCAGTCTATATTGACCCTACGGATTCGAAAAATTTAGTTTATGCAATGATTTCTGTGCTTCTCACATTTATTGTTTCTTTTATCGCTGCATTTCTACTTGGATTTAAAGATGATCCAAATAAAAGCAATGATGGTAAAGAGCAAGATAATGATCAGAGTATTACAAATGTATTAATTGATAAAGATAATGAAATATTTAGTCCGGTTGAAGGAACGGTTATACCGTTAGAAAGTGTTCCAGATAAAACTTTTTCTAGCAGTGTAATGGGGCCAACGATCGCTATTCAACCAAATGATGGGGAAGTGGTAGCACCGTTTACTGGTGAAGTTGCAGTCGTTTATCCTACAAAGCATGCAATCGGCCTTCGTTCAGAGAAAGGTGTAGAAGCCTTAATTCATATTGGCCTCGAAACTGTAAATTTAGAAGGCAAACATTTTGAGACCTTAGTTAAGCAGGGACAGAAGATAAAAAAAGAAACACCCCTAGTCAGATTTGATAAGAAAGCGATAGAAGAAAAAGGATATAATCTTGTTACAATGATGATTATCACAAACGGTCAAGAATTTAATGAATTAAAGCTTGATAGAGAACCGGGATTTATCCGTAAAGGAGAGAAACTGTAAGAATTTCTTAAAGTCCACCATTTTGATCCAATTTTTTCAGATTGTGGGAGGGCTAGCTCCCCACAATCTGAACGAACATCTATGAAATTATCAACGAACATTATGAGATTTGGAAATTACCTTGAAAAAGGATTCTAAACATATTATACGAGGAGTGAAAAAGATGTATAAAGAATTTCCAAAAGACTTTTTGTGGGGCGGAGCAACAGCAGCCAACCAATTAGAAGGAGGGTTCAATCTTGGAGGAAAGGGACTGTCCACAGCTGATATGATCCCTTACATTCCTAAACATGAACGTACCGGTGACAATGCTGTCCATATAACCAGCGAACAGTTTAACCGAGCCTTAAAGGACCCTACGAATGGTATTTATCCAAAAAGATGGGGAGTAGACTTCTACCATCGTTATAAAGAGGATATAGCTTTATTTGCTGAAATGGGCTTTAAAGTATTTCGGCTATCTATATCATGGGCAAGGATATTTCCGAATGGAGATGATGTAGCTCCTAATGAAGAGGGGTTAGCATTTTATGATGCGGTGTTTGACGAGTTGGCGAAATATAATATTGAACCATTGGTAACATTATCGCATTATGAAATGCCTGCGTCTTTAGTCGAACGTTACAATGGTTGGACTGATCGCAGACTTATTCAATTATTTGTGAAGTATGCTGAAACTGTGTTTAGGAGATATAAAAACAAAGTAAAATATTGGTTGACTTTTAATGAAATTAATGCAATTGCCTTAGCCCCCTACAATGCAGCAGGATTGATCCATGACCGACATGAAAACATAGAACAATCAATTTATCAGGCATTGCATCATCAATTTGTCGCAAGTGCACTCGCAGTTAAGGCTTGTCGAAAAATTATTCCCGAAGCCATGATTGGGTGTATGCTTGCGAGGTTTGAGATTTATCCAGAAACATGCAACCCTCAAGATGTTTTAAAGGCATTAAAAGAAGAACAAATGAACTTCTTCTATACAGATGTGCAAGTAAGAGGTAAATACCCTAATTATATGAAGAGGTTCTTTAAAGAGAATAATATTAAAATTATTATGGAACCAGACGATGAGAAAATTCTATTAGAAGGAACAACAGACTTTCTCTCATTCAGCTATTATATGTCTTTAGTTGAAAGTGCAGGTCCACAGGGTGAAAGAGCTCCTGGAAATTTATTTTCAGGATTGAAAAACCCATACTTGGAATCTTCTGAATGGGGATGGCAAATTGATGCTGTTGGTTTACGTATCACGTTAAACAAATTATATGATCGTTACCAGATTCCTTTATTTGTTGTAGAAAATGGGCTTGGTGCAGTTGATAAAATCAATGAACATGGGAACATTGAGGATGATTATCGCATTAATTATTTGCGTGAGCACATTATCCAAATGAGAGAAGCTATTGAAGATGGAGTGGAATTAATGGGATATACGAGCTGGGGGCCAATCGACATCATTAGTGTATCAACGTCCGAGATAAGTAAGCGATATGGATTCATTTATGTGGATGTAGACGACTATGGAAGAGGAACTTTTAATAGGATGAAAAAGAAAAGTTTTTACTGGTATAAAAGAGTTATTGAGAGTAACGGTAAGAATTTAGAATAGAGATCCTTTTGGAAAGGAATAATTAAGCAAATAAGTATAGTTTAGTTCATCTTGGAAAACTAGCTTAAGTCTGTTAAAAAAGAATGAATAAATGAGTTTTTTAGTAACGATTTATTTTAATAAACACGAAAACAGGAGACACTGCATAAAAGCATTGTCCCCTATTTATAATACGAGACCACTGAAAAAGTGTGAAATAAGAGTGATTTTTTGATTTACCATACTATATTTCAAGTAGTTTTTCAGTGACACCTTTATAATACAAATGAACAATTCACTTTAAAAATATATTATATGAATGAGAATAAATAGGAAATAGTCAATTTTATTAAACCAAGGCAATTTAATTGCACACTTAAATAAGTAGGTCCAATTTCTAGCTTTTAAATAGCACACAAGCGTCTGTGTAAAATTTTACTTGGTGACCAATGAGTGAAAAAAATGGGAAGATGCTCTTTCGTTTAAATGTACGCTAGCAGGCGAATACATTTTGAAAGAGGTCTTCCCATAAAAAATATTTAATCAAAAATTGATGTTTCCATCCACCCACCCATGTAGAGTGCGACTGTAGAAAAAATTAGAGAAGTACTGCTTACAGAATACAAACAATATCAGGGTGTGTGTAAAGTTTTATTTCCTTTTCTCAAATTCATTCCGATGTGAGGATGAGTTTGGTTATTTTTAGAACCATAAAAAGTTTTTTGGATCCTTTTTCACCTGCTTCTTATGAACGCCTTTTTTAAACAGCTAAATAAAAAGCTAATCTTACATCGATTACTATGTTCTTAAATCCCTAACCGACTCCCGTTCTACAAGTGTTGGTGCAAGCAAAATACGATGAGCAGACATTCCCGGGTTTTCGATTGATTGCATCAGCTGATGAATCGCATAATGAGCCAAATCTGGTATGGGCTGTGCAATTGTCGTCAAACCTGGATCAACGATTTCTGCGTGAATCGTATTATCAAATCCAATAATTGAGATTTCTTGCGGTACGGATAAATTCGCCTTTCTAGCTTCATTGATAAATACCGCTGCAATTAAATCAGTTGTTGCAAATACGGCAGTTGGCTTATACTCCAAGTCCAATATCTGATGGGCGGCTTTTTTGGCCTCACCGATGACAGATTTTGTATTAACGACCCTACCGTTATCAAAATGGATTCCCTCATCAACAAGTGCCTGTTTAAAACCTTCTAGACGCAACTGTCCGCTTAACTGCTGAGGTTCGGTAATAACGGCAATATCGTGATGTCCTTTATCCAATAAATAACGTCCTGCAAGATAACCTCCTCTAACATCATCTGTTGTCACAACATGTGAATCTAAAGCTAAGTGGTTAAAGGAAAACGTGATCAGTGGAATATTCTGACTCTGGAGTTTTTTAAAGTTCTTCAGATCTTTGGGTTCTGTTGCAAGGATAATTCCATCCACTTGTTTTTTTAACAGAATCTTCAAATAATCTTGTTCCCGTTCCTGCTGATAATCCGTGCTGCATAAAATTAGTGAATATCCGCTTTCCTTTGCATTGTTTTCCAGTGCCCTAGCAACCTCGGCAAAAAATGGGTTAGCAATATCGGGAACAAGCACGCCGATGGTGAAAGTTCTTTTTCCTGTTAATGCCACCGCTAACGTACTCGGTTGATAATCGAGTTCCTGCATAACTTCAAGAACCTTATTTTTTGTTTTTTCGCTGATACGGCCAGTATTATTGATCACTTTGGATACTGTGGTAATCGATACATTTGCTTCTTTTGCCACATCGTAAATCGTTGGTTTCATCATATACTCCTCTTCGTGTTTTATAATGGTACACGAATATTATCATTTTACGTTATTCAATCAAAAATGAATACTTCCGAAAGAAACTCAAATAACCAAGACCTGTCCATTCATATCAATAAAATAATGATCCTTCAATCATCCTAATCCCTTAAGATCCGTCCTATTCATCAACCCCAAATTTTTGTGGGATCGTAACTAATTTTCCATTTTCAAGGTTATCCAGCATATCTTCATTATACGACTTTTTTTAGGTGTATAAAAAGGATTTTTTTGCTCACTAGTTCACAGAAAATCCTGCCGCTTTCTTCACCTCGCTCACCCCTTTAATCCGGTATTCGCTCCTGTATCCATAATGTACCGTTGGAAAAAGACATATAACACCACCATTGGCAAAATGGAAATAACTGAGGCAGATAAAAGCAAGACCCAATCAATATTATCCGCACCAACAATACTCCTTAGTGCCACTTGTATTGTATATTTATTTGGATCACTGATCACAATCAAAGGCCAAATATAATCATTCCAACGCCATTGGAAAGAAAAGATGGCTAACGTTATGATAATAGGCCTGGCAATCGGCAACATAATCCGAAAAAAGATTCGACCTTCATTGGCTCCATCCATTCTTGCCGCTTCAAGAAGATCATCTGGAACCGTCCTGAAAAACTGTCTAAACATGAATATTCCCGTTGCCGTATTAATAGAAGGGATGATTAGTCCCCATAAACTATCATAAAGGTGAAGCTTCTGAATAACAGTAAAGGTGGGATTCATTATGACCTCGGTTGGAAGCATCGTTGTTATTAGAATACAAATAAAGAATACACTCAGCCATTTATACTTATACTTTGCCAGTGCATATCCACAGGATGCGCTGGCTAAGATGGTTAAAATGGTTGTCACCACAGTGACAAACAATGTATTCATAACATATTTGGTAAACTTCATAGTACTCCAGGCATATTTATAGTTTTCCAGACTTATTTCTTTTGGAAGTATGTTCAGCGGATAACTAAATAATTCACTTCCCGGCTTAAAAGAACTCAGCAATAACCATATGACGGGGAATGCATACAAAACAACAAGTATAAACATGATGGAAGTAAGGAATACTGAGGTCGTTTTGTTTTTGTGTTTCATAGTCTGCTCCTTTCTTCAACCTTTAAATTGATTAAGGAAAAAACTAGTAGTATCACAAATAACACCATTGACACCGCACTTGCATAACCAATATTTCTTTGGTCAAATCCTGTTTGATAAATGTACTGAACCAAAAACGTATTATCTGTTCCCGGTCCACCGTTGGTCAAAGATTGTACCATTGCGAATTCTTTCATGCAATGGATAACCGACAGCAAGATCACCATGAAAGATGTTGGTTTAAGGGAAGGTAGCGTAATATGGATGAATTTTTGCCATCCATTCGCTCCATCCATTTCTGCAGCTTCATAATAGGTTTGCGGGACATTCACAAGTGCAGAGATTAATATTAACATATTAAAAGCAGTACCACTCCAAACAGTTGCAAATAGAACAACCATTAATGCCATATTCCCATTGGAAGACCAGCTGACCGGATCAAGACCCGTTTGTTGAAAAACATAATTAATAAAACCAAAACTTTCCCCGAACATCCATCTAAAAATCACTCCTGTTACAATCGGGGAAATAAGCCAAGGGAAGAAAAAGATCACTTTCGCGACCGTCTTCCCTCTCGTAAATTTATTTACTAAAAGAACTGCAACCAACAAAGAGAAACAATACAATAATGGCACACTAATAACTGTATAAAGGACTGTACGCCCAAGCGCCTTATAAAAGCTGTTATCTTGGAACAAGTTTACATAGTTTTCCAGACCAATAAAATTTGCACTCACTCCGGTATAATCGGTGAAAGAATAGTAAACACCTAATATACCCGGCCATGCAAAAAAGAGCACAAATAAAACTATGTTTACGAAGACAAAGGTCAATGCCCATTTTTGATTCGTATCTTTCCTCCCTGCTATCATATTTTTCATCCTTTCAAAAAATCATTCATTTTTTCCCTGTGTTATAATCAGTCTTTCTATAAATATTTACCATTCATCACTAATCATAGCTTTAAAGTTTGCCTGATAATTGTGAAGAACCACCTTAATACTTTAGGTACAAGACGGATTTTATATAAATTTGCCAATTCCGGTTTTAATTTTTTCCGTAAGCATCAGTTAATTTATTCTCAATATCTTTAATCGCGGCATCAATATTTTGTTCTCCATTCAACACCTTTACTACATTATCTCTGATGACATTATCTGCTGTTTTTTCTGAGATTAGTTGCAAAACATCTCGTTCTGTTCTTAATTTAGCAGCAATTGGATCAGAATGCTCGATTTCATTATGATAAATTTCATAAGCGTTCGAACCTGCTTCACCAACTTCGTAATCAACATTAACATCCGGAATAACAGGAAGATATCCGCCTAAACTTGCCAATTCCTCATAGTTTTCTTTCGAATATAACCAATCAATAAACTTTTGTGCCTCCTCTTCTACACCTGATCCTTTAAATTTTACAATATAGTTTCCACCCAAATTTGTCGCACGTACTTTTTCATAGGGCATGTAAACAGACGCCCATTTAAAGTTTTTAATGTTCTTTTCAAAGTCTTTAACTTGCCATACACCGGAATAATAAGCAGCAACCTGCCCACTCTTGAACATAGAGGCTGGATCTTCACCTGATATCCAAACCGACTTAGGCATAATTTTATTATCATTTAACTTAACAAAGTATTCTAACGCCTCTTTCGTTTCATCATTCGTCGTATATTTTCCATCTTCCTCATAGAATCCTTTACTTCCGAATTGATAAAGAAATGTTGTTAAGCGGTGTTCAGATTGATCCATTACCAAACCGTATTTGGCATCCGTTTTTTTAAGAACGGTCTCTAATGATTGGATAAATTCGTCCCAAGTCCAAATGTCTTCTTCAGTAGTTGGGTACTTTACGCCAGCTTTGTCAAATAAATCTTTATTGATAAATAATCCAACAGCTGTTAGATCAAGCGGAACACCTTTTACTTGACCGTTATCCTTAATTGCAAGGTCTTCACGTACATGATTTTTAGTCAATGTATCACTTAAATCATCCAGATGGTCCCTCCAAACAGGGTTAAATCCAGTTACACGGGCCAAGGCAGGCGGATTTCCGGCTTGTACCATGTTCGTTATTCTTGTGTTCATATCACTGTACGGAACATCCACTACTTCAACTTGAACCCCGGTTTCCTCTGTATATCTCTTTGCCATTTCCGCTAAAGCGCCACCTTCTACATTATCACCTGATACAAAAAATTGGATTTTCTTCTCCTCTTTTTTCCCTATAGAAGATGACTCTGAACCACCGCATGCAGTTAAAGTAAAAAGTAGACAGGATAACAAAAATATTAAACCTACTTTTACCTTTTTCACCTGAAACACCTCTTAAAATTATTAATATTTTGGTTTAGCGCTTACCCTAAAATAAAACAAAAAAAACTAGTAATCTCACTAATTTTTTTGATAAACAAATTTTCAAAAGAGAAAAAGTTGAGATTTTTAACTAGTTTTAGGATTAGCGCTTACCCAATTGAATTATACTTTAAATCTATGAAAGTTTCAATGTATTTCTTAGAAAATAGGTCTTTACAAATAATAAAATTAGATATATCATATTAATCACATTTAATTACTTATATTTAGAAAGGGGATGTTATTGTATTGTTAATAACAGGACTTATCCTTGGTGCACTGCTGGGTTTTGTTATGCAAAGAGGGAGATTTTGTTTAACAGGCGGTTTTAGGGATATGTATATTGCGAAAGATAACCGCATGTTTTATGCACTATTGATTGCAATTGCCATCCAAAGTATTGGAGTCTATACACTCATTTATTTAGGAGTATTTACATTTGAAGCCGGAACATTCCCATGGTTAGCTGTTATAATTGGTTCATTTATTTTTGGAATAGGAATTGTTCTTGCCGGAGGATGTGCTACAGGAACATGGTATCGAGCTGGTGAAGGTCTCATTGGCAGTTGGATTGCTTTATTTGGTTATATGACCATGGCTGCCATTATGAAAACCGGACCTTTATCTCCTGCCAACGCTTCAATCCAATCGATACAGGCTCCATCAAACTCAATTGCAGAAACCACTGGTATTTCTGTATGGGTCTTTATCATTGGATTTTCTATCTTGGTAATTGGTATTGTCGTCCGTGAGCTTCGAAAACCAAAAGTGGCTATTCCACAAATGAAACCAAAACGTTCGGGTCTTTCCCATCTTCTCTTTGAAAAAAGATGGCACCCGTTCTTCAGTGCAACATTAATTGGTATTATAGCAATTGCTGCATGGCCTTTAAGTGTTGCGACAGGAAGAATTGCAGGACTTGGGATTACAACTCCATCTGCAAATATCATTCAGTACTTAATCACAGGTGATCAATCGTTTATTAACTGGGGAGTTTTCTTAGTACTCGGTATTTTCATTGGTTCTTTCATTGCAGCTAAAGCCAGTGGTGAATTTCGTTTCCGGATGCCCGATGTAAAAACAGGTATTAATAGTTTTATTGGTGGTAATTTGATGGGCATTGGCGCCAGCCTTGCTGGAGGATGCAATATTGGAAATGGATTGGTAATGACTGCAATGATGACTTGGCAGGGTTGGATTGGATTGTTATTTATAATTTTAGGTACGTGGACAGCATCTTACTTTGTTTATGTTCGTCCCTATGCAAAGAAAAAATCCATTGTTTCAAATTCAACTGTAACAACCGCTTAGGAGGAAGGATATATGCAAAAAACATTGGAAGTTATGGGGCAGGTTTGTCCGTTCCCTTTAATCGAAGCTAAAAAGGAAATCGAAAACATCAAATCCGGTGATGAATTGGTCATCCGCTTTGACTGTACCCAAGCAACGGAAAGCATTCCACGTTGGGCAGCAGAGGAAGGACATACGGTCACGAATTTTGAACAAATTGGCCAAGCAGCCTGGACCATTACAATAAGGAAAAAATAACAGGAAACCTCACCAATGGGGTTTCCCTTTCGTTATTCAAAAAACGAACTTATTAATCGCGAACCTCCTTTATAAATTCGTATTATAAGAAAATTGCTTTGCTCCATTATCAACTGCTTACCTTCATAATATGATGAAAAGGATTACAAATAATCCCCACTCTTCCCTATGGACAATGGAAAACGTTATTACTAAAATGGAAACAACGAATATTATCAGATTCCCGATATTATATTGGTTCTAATTATTCATCCAAAACATGATTAAGATTATGCTTGTATATCTAAAAATTACACACGCTGTTAAAAGCTTATAAGCAAACATAGACTTTTTAATAGCGATTTAGTATACTTTCAACGCCACAAATGTAAATGTACCTCTCAACCAATATACGTTTTTCATTCAAAAGGATTGGTATGTTTTATATTTTCTATAGACGTTTTCCGTATCCCACATTCTTTTTTGCCTACCTGAATATTATTTTGGCTTTTTGTTGCAAAATATTCGTTAATTAGTTCATCTTCGCTGGAGAGTTTATTAACTTTCGTGAGATAATAAAGGAAGGCGGAGATGTCATAGGGTATAGAAAGGAGAGCATTAAATGCAAGTAAGGGATTTTATGATTTACAATGTATATACGGTTACTCCTTCCACAACAGTGAAAGAGTTAATTTCTATATTAGAAAAGTATCGAGTTGGTGGTGTACCTGTTGTCGATGAGAAAGGTCTCCTAGTCGGAATTGTCTCGGACGGGGATATTGTCCGTTTCCTTGCGCCTGATCATCAGAAGCAATACTTTGACTTTGCATACTACTTTCTTTATGTTCAAACTGATGAAAAATATGAAAATATAATTCGGGAGAAAATGAATACAAAAGTAGAGCATATTATGGTGAAAAAAAATATAAAAACACTATCACCAGATGATGATTTTGAAACAGCGATTCAGCTGTTATCAAAACACCATTTTAAAAAACTTCCCGTTGTAAACGGAGCTGGCAGGGTGATTGGAATTATTAGTCGTGGTGACATCATCCATCATTTATCCAAACAGATATCAGAACCAAGTGGGGATAATACGTGTCACACTGAATCTGACTAGATTGACATAAAAAGACTAAGTCAATTATAAAAAGGGATGAAGATAGGCTTGACAAATTCGATCAAAGACAAAAGGAACATATACTCTCTTAAAAATGTGATCGAAATGGAAATTCCTTTCCAGCTCAAGGACATTTCGCTCTAAAAAACCAAAGGAAATGGACTTGAGAAACGTTCTCTAACACAAAGTGTACATTTTATCTCCTCAAAATAGTCCTGGGTTGGCATTTCTCTCCAGTTCAAAACTATTTCATTTAAAAAATTGATGTTAATGTCCGGGCAGCTAATCTCGATGCTACTTAAAAACAAATCGAACAAGTTCACTTTCGCCATATATAGTAGTAAAACTACAAAAACACCTAAATATGGTGTTTAGTAGGATTGTTTATCACTTTTCAGTGACCTTAGCCCATCTCTCAAAGACAAAACATTTGTCTATCAATATCCCCAATTTTCGAGGAAAGTTGCTACTTGAGCTAACTCCATGAGTAATCTTCCATGATTTACTTCATGAGGCTTTGCGACGAGCTGAACATCCGCTTCCTCGAATAGGCTTTGGCGCAGAAGCAAGGAAAGGTAGTTTCTCAGTCGCTGGCGCTCGGAGCTAGACACGAAATTCGTCCCTAGTTTTTTACTTGTATTTTTATACTTTCTTATCCTATAAAAAAAGTAACCATATTCATCATATCAAAGAATTCATCCAAGAATAACGAAATTCAACCCCTTAATACACATATTTAGAAACTGTGACATATGCTGAGTTAACGAAAAGAATTAGGGGGTGAACGAATGTTTATACATGAGGTTAGAGCTGGTGAAACACTCTGGCAAATTGCAAATCGATATGCTGTCAATATAAATGTAACAGCACAGATAAATGGATTACCGAATCCAAATCAATTATTATTAGGGCAAGCGTTAATTATCCCAAAACCCGGTACGACTCATATTGTTAAAAGCGGAGAAAATTTATGGTCCATTTCTAGACAATATGGTGTTTCTGTTTCTTCCATTATCCAAGCAAACCAACTAACAAATCCTAATCTACTTTATCCTAGCACTAGGTTATTTATTCCAGCCATTACACATGTGGTACAGCCCGGGGAAATGTTATGGCACATCGCCCAAAGATATGGCACGACAACACAGGCAATCATTCGTGAAAATCAAATTGAAAATCCAAACCTGATCTATGCTGGAATGCAGTTGAGAATACCGAGAGCGAAACCTACCATTGATGTTAATGCCTACACATACCAACCTAGTGATGAAGCAGTCCAGAGTATTAACGATATTGGTGAACTTTTAACTTATATTAGTCCCTTTGCATATATGATTAAAGAAGATGGTACATTACAAGCCTTAGATGATCAAAATATGATTACAGCCGCCATCTCAAATCATGTTATGCCAATGCTATCCATCACTAATTTCACTTCAACTTCTACAGGTTCTAATTTGGCACATACCATTTTAGCTAATCAAGAATTACTTGAAAAATTAATTACCAATATCCTTCAAGTCATGGACAAAAAAGGATATAAAGCATTAAACATTGATTTTGAAAATGTTTTACCAGAAGATCGGGAGAATTATAATCGTTTTCTTCAATTAACAGTGGACCGTCTTCATCCAAAGGGATATTTAGTATCAACAGCACTTGCGCCAAAAACAAGGGCAACGCAAGGCGGAACATTATACGAGGCACATGATTATGAAGCACATGGTAGAATTGCCGATTTTGTCATTTTGATGACATATGAATGGGGATACCGTCTTGGACCACCACAAGCAATTTCCCCGATTAATCAGATGAAACAAGTGGTCGAATACGCTCTATCCGTCATGCCACCAGAAAAAATCTTTTTAGGATTTCAAATTTATGCCAGAGATTGGCGGATTCCACATGTCCCTGGACAAGAGGCAGAAACATTTAGTCCACAAGAAGCAATTAGACGTGCAGTAATATACGGAGCAACTATTCAATATGACACGACAGCACAATCACCATTTTTCCGTTATGTAGATGAGCAAGGGCAAGGTCATGAGGTGTGGTTTGAAGATGCTAGAAGCGCCCAGGCTAAGTTTGATTTAGCCAAACAATATAACCTAAAGGGCATCAGTTATTGGGCATTAGGATACCCATTCCCACAAAATTGGGCATTATTAAATGACAACTTTACCATTAGGAAATTGCTGTAAGTGGGGATAAGCCCCATAGTGCTTGTCTCCACGGCACTTTCCTTCAATGATGTTTTACACTTTTCTCATAAAAGAAAAAAGGACATGATATGCTTCAACATGTAGTTGCAATAGATAAGGTTTTGGAACGAATCGAGAAGTGGAAAGACCTTTATGGGTCATTAATATTTCATCAATCAGGAGGGTGGGTGATGGAAGTTCAGTAATTTGTTTTCTGAGGGATGAATTTTTGATTAAGGATTCAGATATCTTTTTGGTCGAAATCGAAAATATCCATTTTTCTCGATGAAAGACCCAAATAAGCCACAATCAAATTCCCACCAAGAAAAGTTATCTACAAGGTTATGCCAAAATTAAATTAGATCATATTGTCAAAAAAGGATTTGAACTAAGTCATAAAGCACCGTTTGGACCAAGAGAATATGTAAGGATTTGTTATGATTATAAGAAAAGCGCGACGTACAAACTTTGGCCCCGCAATGAGAACAGATTTGCTTCCTCGAATAGGCTTGGCGCAGAAGCACATTAAATGGGAGCTTGTATTTTTATACTTTCTTATCCTATAAATAAAAAGGTCTGACTCTCTTTTACATACAGGACGCCAGACCTTTTTACTGTTTCTATTTTACCAATAAAACGGGGAACCGCCGTAAAATGGATAGCCATAAGGTCCATAAAACGGAAATGGTCTCGGATAAAATAGAGCACTGCCCAAAACACCGCCTAGAAGTCCTCCGATAAATGGTCCCGGACCCCAGAACGGTTTTCTTCCGATAAAAAGTCTTTCATCGTGCATACAGGCTACCTCCTTAATAAATTTCTTTTACTTTGAAAACAGGTACAATCTGCGAGACACTTGCACAAGGTTTTTTGTTTATATTACTTTGTATGCCAAGAAACCCGCTTTGGTTAGGCGAATACTCCGGTTCATTCAGATTTTTCACGTTTTTTATGCAACCCACTCAGTGATCGGGTAAAACAAAAACCTTGATTATGTATTTTATCAAGGTTATGAATTAGATTGATTTACTTTTGCTTTTGTATATAGAAAGTACGCAATTCCTCCAATAAAAATAAAGCAAAT
>k87-379927_pt1 | contig 36201 bp, 36 predicted proteins | sample MGYA00084031_6733416 | MGnify analysis MGYA00084031
AAGAAATGTTTAGAACACAAATAGATAAAAAAACGATGGGACTTTGACAAAAGTCGTGTCAAAGTCCCTTATACGAAATACTGTGTATGCCTATTGAAATAAGTGAGGATTGTTTCTTTGTGTTTCAATCGTTTCTTGCCATTCTTCGTTTAATTTTGGATTACCGTTTTCTTCCTTGAACGCATAAGGTCCCAATCCAAAAAGCTCAGTCAGTATTTGATTCACGATTCCATATAGCTCGGTGTGATCGGACACATGATTATTGAAGATCATCTCATTATCACCACGTTTAAATCTCACATTCGGACTCTCATGATGTACCTCTATGCATTTTTCCCCTTTTTTTAACTGACGGACTTCTGAAAACATCTCATAAATATCTTCTCCAATAAAACCTTCAGCAAGCGCCAGACTGTCCACAAGACCGCCTACTGTCAACTCAGAGATTATCGCTTTGTTGGCACCAAGCTTTAATGTATAGCTTGTTGCTTCTACTACGCCGCATGCATTGCAACCGCCTTCTGATAGTTCGCTTTTTCTGATCAATTGAACTTCTTTCATTTTCTGTTCCTCCTCTTAGTTTTCTACTTATGTATTTTTTATCACCTGACGTAAGTGAATTTTATCGTCACGATCACGTGATTTATTCTTCAGAGATTCTATTTATCTATCTAACATATCCTTTATTCTTCTACTTTTCTTTCTTTAGCATATAAGAGATACGCATAGTAATCAAGCAAGGATTGTTGATATAAAAAGAACAAATACCGCTATTTTGATTTCTTTTGACTCTATTACTCATATAAATAAAATTTATTATACCTGCTCTTTTTGACTATATCCTCATCTGACTCCTATACTTCGTTTGTATTAAAACTTAGGAGGAATCATTCATGCTTACAGGGCTAAACTTATTAAATAATCCTTTTCTAAATAAAGGAACAGCTTTTACAAAAGAAGAACGGGCAAAATACGGAATTACTGGTATGCTTCCAAGTACTGTCCAAACATTGGAACAACAATCTGTCCAAGCTTACGGTCAATACTTAAGCAAACAGACCGATTTGGAAAAACGTATCTTCTTAATGAATCTATTCAATACGAACCGGACATTGTTTTATAAATTGATGGGCGAACATTTAGTTGAATTCATGCCTGTCGTTTATGATCCTGTCGTTGCGGATTCAATCGAACAATACAACGAAATTTTCTTGAAACCACAAGATGCTGCATTTCTTTCAATCGACGAACCAGAAAACATCAAAGCAAGTTTGAAAAACGCAGCAGATGGACGCGACATTCGTTTGATCGTTGTGACAGATGCAGAAGGAATCTTAGGTATGGGTGACTGGGGTGTGAACGGTGTTGACATCGCTATCGGTAAATTGATGGTCTATACTGCTGCGGCTGGTATCAATCCTGCACAGGTCTTACCTGTATCGATCGACGCTGGTACTAATAACGAAGAATTATTGAATAATCCATTATACTTAGGGAATCGTCATGCTCGTGTAGAAGGCGAAACTTACTACGAATTCATCGATCAATTCGTTCAATCAGCTACTGAATTATTCCCAGAATTGTTATTACATTGGGAAGATTTTGGACGAGGAAATGCTGCAACGATCTTAGAAAAATACGAAGATAAAATCACTACTTTCAATGATGATATCCAAGGCACAGGAATCGTTGTACTAGCTGGTGTATTAGGTGGATTGAATATATCAGGTGAGCAATTGAAAGATCAAACAATCTTGACATTCGGTGCTGGTACTGCTGGTGTAGGTATCGCAAACATCCTTTTAGATGAAATGATCCGTCAAGGTGTACCTGAAGAAGAAGCACGCCAACATTTCTATCAAGTAGATAAACAGGGTTTATTGTTTGAAGATACAAAAGGATTGACTCCTGGTCAAATCCCATTCGCTCGTAAACGCTCAGAATTCACTAATGCTGATGAATTGACAAACTTAGAAGCAATTGTAAAAGCAATCCATCCAACGATTATGATTGGTACTTCTACCCAACCTGGAGCATTCACTGAAGAAATCGTGAAAGAAATGGCGGCTCATACCCCACGTCCAATCATCATGCCTTTGTCTAATCCAACAAAATTGGCAGAAGCAAAAGCAAAAGATTTGATTGAATGGACGGACGGAAAAGCTTTAGTTGGAACAGGTATCCCTGCTGCTGATGTGGAATATAACGGTGTAACTTACCAAATCGGTCAAGCAAATAATGCGTTGATGTACCCAGGATTAGGGCTTGGTTTGATTGCTTCAACAGCTACACGAGTAAATGCTGAAATCATTTCTCAAGCTAGTCGAGCATTAGGCGGAATCGTTGATGTAACAAAACCAGGAGCAGCTATCTTGCCTCCAGTAGCAAAAATCACTGAATTCTCTCAAACGATTGCTGAAACTGTCGCAAAATCAGTTGTTGCACAAAAATTGAATCGTGAAGAAATTACGGATATCAAAGAAGCAGTTGAATCTGCTAAATGGGTTCCTGAATATAAATCTTTAGAAGATTAAGATTGTTATAGTAAAAGAACATACAGAAACTTTGTATGACGTCTAAAAAGAAAAAAGCGACTGCGGCAAAACAGCAGCCAGCCAACTACTGCTCTTTTGCCGCTTCTCTTTGGCTTTTTTCATACGATACAGAATAAGAAAGGATCTGTAAAAATGGCACAAAAAACAACAACTGCAACTGCAGTTGAGGAAAAGAAAAAAGAAGGATTTTGGTCAACAAAAATTACCGGCGTAAGTTTGCCCCTTTATTTGATCATGGTTCTTGTCCTGATCATTGCAATGGCTTTAGGAAAATTACCGACGAATATGATTGGCCCAATCGCTGTTTTGGTCATTTTCGGTAATTTATTTCATTTTATCGGGACAAAAATTCCTATCGTCAAAAGTTATTTAGGTGGTGGCTCCGTCTTTGCGATTTTTGCCTCTGCTGCGATTGCTACATTTGGGATCTTACCTGAGTATGTAGTGAAATCCACAGAAAACTTTGTCAGCAATATGGGCTTTTTAGACTTTTATATTGCTGCCTTGATTACTGGTAGCATCCTTGGTATGAACCGTAATCTATTGATGAAAGCTTCTGTTCGTTTTATTCCTGTTGCACTTATTTCAATGGTCGTCTCCTTTTTTGCCGTAGGACTCGTGGGTATGCTTATCGGAAATGGTTTTGCAAATTCCGTTTTATATATCTCATTGCCCGCAATGGCTGGGGGGGTTGGAGCCGGAGCTGTACCTTTATCAACGATTTATGCAAATGTTTTAGGTACGGACGCTTCTTCTATCATTTCCCGCCTGATTCCTGCTACAGCAATGACAAATGTCCTAGCTATCATTGGTGCAGCATTAGTTGCTCGTGCGGGACAATCAATGCCAAAATTCAACGGTAATGGTAAATTAATGGAAAAAGGCGACCTTGGCGATGGAAAACCTAGAAATGTAAAACCTTCCATTCCACAATTAGGTGTTGGTTTGATGGTATCATTGACTTTCTTCATCTTAGGACAAATCGGTAACTATTTTGTTCCTAAAGTCCATGCGTACGCATTCATGATCATTATCGTTGTTATCTGTAAAATCGCAAACCTATTACCAGAATATTACGAAGATGCAGCTATCATGTTCAACAACTTGATTGTCAAAAACTTGACAGCAGCTGTTCTTGCAGGTATCGGTATTGCGTTATTGAATCTGAATGTATTGGCTTCTGCTTTGACATGGCAATTTGTTGTCTTATGTTTGACAAGTGTTATCGCGATTTCAGTAGTTTCAGGATTTGTCGGTCGTTTGTTTGGTTTATATCCAATCGAATCAACTATTACTGCTGGCTTATGCAACAACTCGATGGGTGGTACAGGAAATGTAGCTGTCTTATCTGCAGCTAATCGGATGGAACTTATTGCTTTTGCTCAAATGGGCAATCGGCTTGGTGGTGCCATCGTTTTGATCATCTCAGGTTTCTTGATGCAATTACTTTCTTAGTCAAAAAAATACCTGATCATCAAGTATCGGCTTGATGACCAGGTATTTTTTGATAAAAATTTACAGGATTTTCAAAAATCTTTTTTGCATTTTATCGGAATAATAACCGATGTGTTCATAAAATCGGTGTGCTTCTACTCTGTATTCTGCAGAATTAAGTCTTATTGCTGATATTCCTCGTCTTTTCGCTTCTTCTTCTACGCCAGTCATCAAGGCCTTTCCGATTCCTCTTTTTTCAGCATGTTTAGACACAGCAAGTGCCATAATATTGAACATCGGATCGCTGAAAATCGATTCATAGGACTCCGCTTGTACATAGCCAGCTGCTTTTTTAGAAATAGGATCTTCATAAACCAAGAAAAAATTTTTTTCTGGCTCCTTCAACAGTTTCTTCATTTGTCTCACCGTAACAGTTAATGGTACATCATACCCTAATTGTTCCGCATTGATTTCTCGTAGTGCTTCTGCATCTCCTAAACGCATTTCCCGCAACATCCAAATCACCAGCCAATTTCTATTTTTTTAAATGAATTTTTTATCACAGTATACTCTTTTTTTCATTTAAAAAAAGACTTTTCAGTGATTTTGACTTGCTTGAATCCAGATCCTTCTAATGTTTGCAAGATGACGAAAGCATTGTAAAGATTGATCAAAAGAACCACGATGACGATTGCTTGAAAAATAAAGGTCACTTTTTTTGGAGACAAAATCCTGCTAAATCTTGCTCCCCACAAACCTCCAATAATAGCAGCGGGGATAACATAAAACAACATAGATAAATCAAAGCGCATAAAGCTACTTGTTAAAGCAATCGTTACCAATTTTGCCAGTTGAGAAAAGAAAATCGTAGATAGAGAATATAGTGTTGCTTCTTTTATTGGCAATGCAAACATCAGCATCAACAAAGAAACATTGACTGGTCCACCACCAATACCTAAAAAGCTAGCTAAAAAGCCCAGAACTACCCCACATATAAGGTACCAAGTCCATGACGTCAAATGAAATTTTGGCTGATGATGCTTGGTGTAGAAGAACGCAAAAACCAAGGTCAATACCGTCAAAAAAATTTGGATCAGCTGCACATGCTTCTCGTTTTCAAATAACTGTAAAAAAACTTCGAATACAATGTTGCCGACTACTCCTCCAACAACAGCTCCACTAGATACCCAACCGACAATCTGCCAATTCAGTGATTTCCCGCTTGATACTTGTCGCACAGTCGAAACAATGGACATCGTGAATACTGCAACTGTTGAGTAAAAAGAAATCCCTGCAACAGAATGGGCACCGATAAGATCAAGAATCGGTTTGATCAACACGCCTCCACCCATCCCGGAAATAGCGCCAACTGTGTTCGCCAGAACGATCACCACAAAATAAATCAGACCAATCATCTTGTATTTCCTTTCTCTTGTTTATCTCTTTTGGCGATTTTTACTCTTTTCTTTTATTATACAGTAAAAGAAACAAACGAGGCTTCGAAAGCTTTTCTACTTTTCAAGGAAATGTAGTGCTAAACGAAAAGAGGTCGTGAAAAAGCTGTCCTGCATCAAGTAATAAGAACAGCCAAACAAAAATAGCTCCTCATATTTTTCGTTTGGTTGGACTTATTACCGCAGATGCAAGCTTTTGAACACCGTTTATACCAAGAGGTCGTGAGCCTGCCGTTCAGCTCCGAGTCACAAGGAACAATTTCAAAAACAGCTTCTCATGTTTGTTGAATATTGTGACTTGTGACCGAGGAGTTGGCAGGAGAACACCGTTTAAGGAAGAGACTGTGAAATCAACGTTTTGACCTGATTATTAGAGAAACAAATGGCAAAATAGTTCTTCATATTTCGCCGTTTTTCGAGCGAATGCCGAGGGGCAGCTGATTGAGCATCGTTTATTTGGAAAAAGGGATTGTGACAAGACGTTTGTCACAATCCCTTTTTTTATATCTTATTAATTCATTCTTTCGTTCTATTCTTCTTCTTCAGCCATGAATGTATTGAATACTTCTTCGATCATATCCCATTCTGCATCTGTTTCGATTTGTTCTAACTCGCCTTCTGTTCCATCTTCGTTTTCGATGTATGCATAAGCTTGTAATTCTACATCTTCATCTTCTGAAACACCAGCTGGATATAAAAGAACATAGTTACGTCCAAATTCTTCTTGTCCGTCAACTGTTAACAAGATTTCGTATAATGTTTCATTTCCTTGGTCATCCACCAATGTGATGTGTTCGTGTCCTTCGTGGTCGTGGGAATGGTTATGTTCTGTCATAAGATTACCTCTTTTCTTTTTATTATTAAAATAATTGCTTACCTGAGCCGTCTAAATAATTTTGTAAAATCATCACAGCTGCTAATTTATCGATGACTTTTTTTCGTTTCGCTCTTGAAGTATTTGCCTGCTCTACTAGCATACGTTCTGCCTGAACAGTGGTTAGTCGTTCATCTTGATAATCAACCGGCAAGGAGAATAGTTCTTTGATCTTCTCTCCATATGACATGGAAGCTTCTGCCCTTGGTCCGATGGAATTGTTCATATTCTTAGGTAATCCAACTACAAAACGGTCTACTTCGTACTGCGCCACTAATTCCTTCAACCGATCAAAGCCAAACTCTTCTTCTGCTTCATTGATTCGAATGATTTCTACTCCTTGAGCTGTCCAGCCAAAGGGGTCGCTCACAGCAACGCCTACTGTCTTAGAACCGACATCCAAGCCCATTACTCTCATAAATTCACTCCATGATTTGAGAGGTAGTCTTTGACAATTACTTCCATGATTTCATCGCGTTCGTGACGGCGAATCAAATTTCGTGCATCACGATAACGAGGAATGTAGGCCGGGTCTCCAGAAAGCAAGTAGCCGACAATCTGATTGATTGGATTGTAGCCTTTTTCTTCCAAAGCCCGATAAACAATCGCTAATGTTTCGCTCACTTCTTTTTTGCGACTATCGTCAAAACCAAAACGTACGGTTTCATCTGTAAAACCCATGATTCTACACCTCTTTCCCGCAAGGTAATTCCAGCTTACCTTCTACACCCTTATTTTACTCGAAGAAAGGGAAAACTACAAACAAATATTCCAAACTTCTGAATAAATTAAGAAACACGATTTGTCTGATTTTTCCTTTTTTCTGTGGCTTTTTCAAAAGCCCTCTTTCCATAAAGTATACGCTATATTTCTTTGAAAGTATGTTTTTACACAATTTTTTCATAAAGTTCATAAAAAATTCGAATTGCTGCTACTAATTTTTCGTTTTCGTTGCTTGCCCTGTCTCATAATTGATGGTGTAGCCATCTTGAACATTGTAGATAAAGACATTAAATTCAATTTTTTTGTCTTCAATGCTTTCTGCTTCCAACTGCACACCTCTTGCTACCAGTTCATTTCCCTCGAAATGAGGAGTGACACGATAGCGTACATGATGATTTGTTTCCTTGATATATGCCGCAATATCATTTTCATGGACAAGCATGTACGGAGCATTCAACGAACGCGTCCCTGTCATTAAGTTTTTAATGTTATTATTTTGACCAGTCAACTGGAAACCAATCAAATGGCTGCGGTTGTATAACCATTGTCCGTCACTTAATTTCTTTTGTTTCCAACCTGTCGGATCAATATACAAAGGTTCTCTCTTTTCAGTAGGAAACAAGTCTTTTCCCAACATCGCATTGGCTTGTCCTACTCTGTTCAATTTGTCTATATTTGAATAGCTTTCCCATGTCCCTTTGGAAAGACTAAGGTCCTCTTTTGTAAACTCCGGCTGATTCCCATTGATTTCTATTTCTTGATGTTTTCCATCATATTCTGGCACATCCGCTACTTGAGAAGCTTGCGGTGTGGAATCAAAAATGGTTGTAATTTGTTGGAAGATATCTGAATCTTTTTGTGTGGTGGAAATACCGAGTGCCCCTGCAATCACAGCAGCGACGATCCCCACGATCGCCTTGGTTGTTTTTTTGCTCATTTCTTTACTCCTTTACTAACAGCTCCCTAAATCTTAACATATGTTCCCCTATAAATAAATACTGGAAAGAAATAGAAACAGTAAAAAAATAAAACCAGTTTTTAGACGGCTTAAAACACAAAAAAGAGACGGATTCCTCGTCTCTAATCGTTCACAACTCTATCTGTAAGGTATTTATTATCATTCAAAATTTTTTTTATAATCAAGACAATACGTTGATTTCACAACCACTTTTAAGCGGGTGACGGGAATCGAACCCGCGACATCAGCTTGGGAAGCTGGGATTTTACCACTAAACTACACCCGCAACACAAAAACAGTATACGCCTCTTTCACTCCTTCCTCAAGTTTTTTTATTCTTTACGCTTCCGATATGTTTTGTAGTAAAATAAAACTAATCAATCAATTATTGGAGAAGATGCTATGACGGGAAAAGAATTAGATTTGCTGCTAGACACTTGTCTACTCGCTGGGAAAATCATGATGGAAAGCAATGCAGAGATGTATCGGGTAGAAGATACGATGAGTCGAATTGCTTTAGCTTCTGGAAATTTCCGTTTGGTCAGCTATGTCACGCAGACTGGTCTATTTATTGGTCTTGATCGTACCTCGACCATTCGAATGGAACAAATTACCAACCGTTCGATCAATTTAGAAAAAGTAGTAAAAGTGAATGATCTTTCACGTAAGTATGTTGCTTCAGAACTAACATTAGAAGAACTTTACAGTGAATTGCAGGCAATCGACCGAGACCGTTCGTTCTTTCCTGTCTGGTTGCAGATCGTTAGTGCGGCAGTTATCAGTGGAACGATCATGGTGTTATTCGGCGGAAAGATGACCGATTTGCCTGTGACTTTAGTTATTGGTGGATGGGGATACGCAGTTTATCTGTATAGTTTGAAATTTTTTAGAATCAAATTTTTATCGGAATTTTTATCTTCTTTATTGATTGGCATAGCTGCTATCTACAGTGTTCGTTTTGGCTTAGGAAGCAATCAGGATTTAATTATCATCGGATGTGTGATGCCTTTGGTTCCTGGGGTTCAAATTACGAACGCTATCCGTGATTTGCTAGCTGGTCATTATGTGTCTGGGGTTTCTCGCGGAACAGAAGCGATGATGACTGCTACGATGATTGGTTTTGCGATTGCTTTTATTTTCCAGCTTTTTTATTAAGAAAGGAGCACGAGTATGGGCACGATGTTTATTCAATTTTCTTTTAGTTTTTTAGCGACTGCGGCATTTGCCATTGTTACAAATGTCCCTAGGCGTTCATTGATTTGTTGTGGTCTTTCTGGTGCTTTCGGCTGGATGATCTACTGGATCTGTGTTCAAATGGGCGGATCTGCTGCTTTCGGGTCATTGCTTGGCTCTTTAGGAGTCGCATTCATCAGTGATCTTTTCTCTAAATGTTTGAGAATGCCTGTAACGATTTTCAATATTCCTGGGATGGTTCCTTTAGTCCCTGGTGGTTTGGCTTATCAAGCGGTTCGGAATCTCGTTACTGAATCCTATCAAGAAGCGGCTCATTATGCGGTCCAAGCAATCATGATAGCTGGAGCAATTGCTTTAGGTCTCGTATTATCGGAAGTCTTTAACCATAACATCCGCAACTTCAAAGTAAAGCGTGATGCAATCATGTTGAAGCGAAAAAAGCGGCTTTTTAAATAAATGAAATGTAACAAAGAAAAGGTTGTGAAAGAAACGTTCAGCCTTGAGCGATGACAAAATCTCTCACAAACATTGCGACGAGTAACCACAGGAGCAATAAGAAGTAATTTTGAATAGTAAAAAAATTTTGTAAAAATGACTTCTCACATTTTTACATAAAATTGTCTTAATACTGAGAAACTGACTTTAAACACCATTTATTTGGAAAAAGAGGCTGCGACATGATTTTTGTCACGGCCCCTCTTCTTTATTCAAATTTTTTCCAAAACGTTCGTTGGTAATAAACGATCCATAGAGCAGAAAGTATTAGAACTAATCCGATTACAGGGATATTCACCAACCAAAATGGATAAAATAAAGCCAGCATCCCGTACAGGACGATAAGAATAATACTGATGATCAACGAGCCCATCATGGTCGCAACCAAGCCCAAACTTCCTGAACCTCTGGTAAATAATTGGTTGATATTTGTCCAGTTCAGCAGTAGCAAACGATAATCTCTAGCAAAATAACGTAATGACAATAAGTAACAACCTAATAAAGAACCGAATATCAAGCTAGGAATAAAAATCAAAGGCAATCGAAAAGACAGTCCACTTAGTAAGGCGATCCCACCAGTTAAAAAGCTCTGCAATATCCATCCAAATTTGAACTTTTCTTTTAAATATTGGTTCATAGAGATTGGCAAAGAACGAATAAATAGAAAATTTTCTTGATCCAAAGAAATAAGATTACTAATAAAAGAAGTCTGATTGACTGTTAGAAAAGCTAAGGCAATCCCTACCAGAAAAGTAACGCCGACTAGCTTAGGGTCTAAATCATTTAATTTTATTTCGCCTCCTAGAGCAAAAGCAAGAATAAAAATGACTGGAGTCAGCAAAGAAGAAGAAAGAACTTGCATAATCAAATTAGGTTCTTTTACTAATTGTGCATTATAACTGAATAAAAGCTGATGCACATTTTGGTTCGTTTTATGGGTTCGCTTTATTTTGAACTCACTATTTGAATCAGTTAGCTGTTCTGAAAGTCTTGGTACTATTAGCTGCTTTACTGCAAGGAAAAATCCCAAAGTCATGATAACTAGGATTCCCAAATACAATAATCCTTTTTGTGAAAGCGGCTGACTGGCAACATAATAGAATGGCAATAAAAAAGAAATCGGATGCCGATCCGTTAACTCGCTTTCAATAGTTCCCGTTTGATGATTCATCCACATGATTCCAGCAACTGCAATCAACATCGAGCTGCCAAGCAAGATAGTGGAAACAGTTTTTCTATGTTTTTTAAATACTGCTGTTCGAGCCAAACCAAAGACAATCAAACTAGCTAGGCAAAAAAGAATAATCAAAAATAGAGAAAATAAAAGGATTGAAACAAAGATAGTCAGTAGAATCCCCAAATCAGCCCGCCACCCGGTTAAACTAAACATGACTAGTAGCGGAAAAACAAAAGGAATGATGGTCAAAGCAACTACCAAAATCTTTGCTGAAAAGACCTGTCCTTGTCTAAAGGGCAGAGGCAAAAATACTTGCAAATCATTTCCTTCAAAAAAGATATTATAAATGACTGATATACTTTGAGTTAAACCCAAGATACTAAAAAGTGCCACATAATAAGTAAAAAAGCCTGACATTTTTGCAAAGTCCATGTTAAACATAGCAAATCCGTAAATCAGTAAAAAAATCAGCCCTGAAAGAAGATTTTGAGACAAAAGATAGATAGCTAGTTGTTTTCCCTTTTTTCCTTTTTCTCTTGCTCTATTCGTAAGCTGAGGATTTACATATAGAAGATTAACATGGATCAATTCTAATAATTGTCGTTTATACATAGGATTCATCTCCTATCGCTTGTCTTCCAACCATTTTCAAATAAATCTTTTCTAACGTTTCATCAGGTGAGCCATTCAATAATTCACTAACTGCTCCCTGATAAATTAGTTCGCCTTCCTTCAAAATAGCCAATTTATCACATAGCTGTTGTGCGGTATCCAATACATGTGTAGAAAAAATGACTGTCTTCCCTTTTGCGGCATGTGCCTTCATCATTTCTTTCAAATCAAAAGCTGCTTGAGGGTCAAGTCCTTGCAAAGGTTCATCCAATACCCAAATATCTGGATCTGGTAGCAACGTACCAATCAAAATCGTTTTTTGACGCATCCCATGAGAAAAACTTGCGATTGTTTCATTTTGATGACTATACATATCAAAAAGCGCTGTCAATTCTGCTAAGCGCTTCTCTTTTTTTTGTGTGTCCAACTCATAGGCAGCTGAAATCAAGTCCCAATATTCTCCAGCCGTCAATTGTAAAAAAATATCTGGTGAATCAGGTACATAACCGATTTTTTGTTTGATTTCCAAGCGATTCTCCGGTAATTTCATTCCATCTACTAAAATCATACCCGATGAAGGTTCAATGATACTGACTAAACTCTTGATCGTAGTTGATTTTCCGGCACCATTATGTCCTAAAAACCCAAAAATTTCCCCTTGTCTAATCGTGAGAGACAATTCTTTTAATGCTTGTTTTTTCCCGTAACTTTTACTTACATTGATGAATTCAATCATTTCTGTACTCCTTTTGTTTGTTATTACTTTTATTGTACTCTTCGCTATTGGTGGAGTAAATGTCAAAAAGAGTGCATAACAAAAAAGGATAGAAACAACGAGGCTACTACTTGGGTTGTTCTCTTCTACAGGAAAACACTCTTCTAACAGATAAGATACGAGTCTTTGTTTTCTTTAAAATGATTCATTCCCTATCTTTTCTTGAATAAATTTCTTTAGTTTATCAATACTTCTCTTACCCATCTCTAACTGTTCTCCATTCGTAAACGTTACTACTTCATTTACTCGGCTAATAGATGCAATGTTTTCAGTATTAATGATGTAGGCTTTTAAATCTTTACATAAATACTCATATTCCAGTGTTTTTTTATATTTTTTTATTGTGCCGTTTACGAGAGCCTCTTCGTCTTTCAATACCAAGCCTATTTTATTCTTATAACCCGGCATACTCATTAGATAAAGGATCTCATCATAATGGATATAATGATCGCTATTGCCATAACGAACAGACGTCCACTTTTTTTTGTTTGCTTGTTGAACAGGCTCGTTCTCTTTTTCTTTCAATAAGTAACTTTGGATGTTTTTTTTATTTTTTTCATAAGTGAATTCTTTTATCAAATAACCGCTAGGCGTAATATTTCGGTTAATAACAGCTATTGCTTTATTCGGATGAGAGGTCAAATAAACAATTTTACACTTCGCGTTCTTTTCTCTAAGCATTTCTCCTAGTTCAATCCCACTGTAATAAGCGTTCAAATCGATATCAAGAAAAAAAATATCCGATGAACGAATGTCATTGTTTTTGACAAATTCAACAAACTGCATGACGTTCAATCCCTTGATTATCTCGAAATTCCAAGGAATCAGTAAATTTCTGGATTCTTCTAAAATATCTTCTATCATTTTTTCAAAAACCAAACTGTCATCCAAAATAAATATACGTGTTATCATACAAAGTACCTCCACTTGATATTTTACTATTTAAATTATTGCATACCATTTTTCTAAATACATTTTAGGAATAAATTGTAATTCTCTTCACAATCTTTTCCAACACCTTTGAAACCGCTATTAACTACATTCAGCATGCAACTTCTAAAATAAATATCATTTTACAAAACATATCAAATAGCCAAATATCTCATACAAAAAAAGCCAGACAACCGACGTCCTTACACGTCAACTGTCTGAGCTATGTTCATTTATTTTTTTCTTTTAAAAAGAACGATACACATACTGATTTTTCGGAGCAGAGACTTTCTCAGCGTTTGTCACAACTACAGATGGAATTTCACGCTTGAATGGTTGATAATAGTCCGATTGGATGGTTCCTTCTATTTTATACCACTCATCATTTTTAACCGTTACTCCTTCAGGCATATGTGTTAACAATCCAAAGACTCCTGAATCTGCCACACAATGGATAATACCGAATCGGAACAAGAAGACATCTGCATTGCTATCGTTCGGTGTTTGGTAAACAAATCCTTCGTAGCTGATTTTTTTGCCAATGAATTCGCTAGGGTAATTATAGATTAGCTCCATGACTTCTAAATAATTTTCATCTGTGATCTCGATAGTCTGCTTATCCCCATACTTCTCTTTCAGTTCATTCATTTGGTCTAAGTAGTCTGATTTGTTGAAATAAATACTTGTATCCGGCTTTAGATATTGTGTCTGCATTTCCGGATCCCCTACCGATTCTTTGCTTACCGGAAAATTAAATCCTTTGGCTTCTACGATCGTAGTGTCCAGACTAACTGTTGGAAACAACGTACCAACGATCACTGGCAAAGCAAGCAGTACATAGGCGATTCCACGTTGATAAGGTTTCGATAACCCATGGTCGTGATCATGATTATGCTCGTGCGTCTCTTCCTCTGCTTTTCCGTTTTTGACCCACAAATACAGCTGAACTAAAGCCAAAAGAGCAGATAAAATCATCGAAAGAATAGCTAAATAACGATAGTGGACATTGATATATTGATCAAGTTTGCCAGAAACTTGCAAATACATCATCAATTCGAAATAGCCAGATAAAATCAAAAACCGCAGCATATTTTTCCTCCTAGATAAATAATGTGAATCCAACAACGCTAAGGGCAATCAGTCCGATCAGCGATAAAATAAAACGTCCTGTAAAATACCGTTTCATCATCAATAGATTTTTGATATCGACCATTGGACCAAAGACCAAAAAGGCAGCTACAGGTGCTGTGCCGAACAGACTTAACAAAGAAGACCCGATAAACGCATCTGCTTCTGAACAAAGAGACATCGTAAAAGCTAATAACAGCATGATAATGATGGCTAAAATCTTTGTTGAGCCGAGCGTTAGCATCACTCTAGTTGGTAAATAAGTCTGCATCGCAGCTGCGATTAACCCACCAATGATCAAATAACGACCTGTATCAAAAAATTCATCGATTGAATGTGTCAACACATGCCCCGTTTGATGGATCAGCCGATTTTTTGGTTCATTCTTATCACTGTGTTCTTCTTCATTGACATGATGGTGGTGTTCTTCTGCTACTTTAGAGGAGATTTTTTCTTTCAATACAGCGTCTTTTTGAAAATAGGCAAGCCAGACACCAATCACAAGGGCAACAAAAAAGCTGCCTATCACCCGCCAGCTTGCCATCTGCCAAGAATTGCCAAATGCGATAAACGTGGAAAAAATCACGATGGGATTAATGATTGGCGCTGTCAGCATAAAAGCAAATGCTGTGTGGACCGGCACGCCTTTTTTTACAAACTGATGAACGATTGGTACGATGCCGCATTCACATGAAGGAAAGAAAAATCCTAAGATCGAACCAGTAAAAATAGAGAATATACGATTTTCAGGAAGCCATCGCTTCACACGTTCTGGGGTCAAAAATACTTGTAAGGCGCCTGAGATAAGACAACCTAATAGTACAAAGGGCAATGCTTCGATAACGATCGATAAGAAAATCGTACTCATCTGCAAAACCGAATTGGGAATAAAAGAAAACATGAGTTTCCTCCTTTTCATTTCTAGTTCATTCGCTTTGCAAATATACGCTTTTATTCAAAAAAAAACAAGTTGCTCTGTCAATTTTTACACAACTCTTATTTTTTATCAAAGCACTTCAATTGACTTTTTCTATTATTCCCATTAAATTAAGGTCTCGTACATATCACTTCTATCACAAAAGGGAGAATGAAAATGAAACAAACCACTAACTTGACTGAAGTTCAAGGCATACTGCAACAATCATCCGTTGCCATCGTTTATCTTTCGATGCCTAATTGCAGTGTTTGTCACGCTGTTCGTCCACGATTGGAGGAGCTGCTCACCCATTATGATATTCCGGCACTTCATTTGGATGCATTCGAAACACCAGAAGTAGCTAGCAGATTTGAAGTATTGACTGCGCCAGTTGTTCTGATTTTTCATCAAGGAAAAGAGGTCTTTCGGCAAGCGCGGTTCATCGACTTTAAAAAAATTCGGCATTTACTAGATGAACTGACAGCAGAAGATGACTCTCTTTCTTATGAAGAAATCTTTCGAACAGAATAATCATTATCCAAACAGAAAAAAGCGATTGAACAAGTGAAAGTTTTGCCTTCATTTGTTCAATCGCTTTTTATTTTTATTCTGCTGTATTTTCGGAATGCGCATTTGCGTCAGAATGCAAGAAATAGATCAAGGTTTGCAATTCATTCGTCAAATCAACATTTTGGATCAATACATCTGACGGAGCATTCAATCGAGCAGCGGTAAAGTTCAAGATTCCTTTGATTCCTGCTTCCGTTAACTGATTGACTACTTCTTGTGCTCTTTCAGCGGGAATCGTTAAAATCGCTACTTCGATCTGCTGGATCTTGATTTGTTCCGACATATCTTCCATTGGATAAACGGGGATACCGTCTACGATGCGTCCAACGATTTCTTCATTCACATCAAAAGCACAACTGATACGTATGCTATTACTTTGATGGAATTTATATTTTAGTAAAGCACTTCCCAAGTTCCCTACACCGATCAGCGCAACATTTGTCAATTGATCATCATTTAATGTCTTCGCAAAAAAGTGCATAAGATCTTCTACATCATACCCATACCCACGTTTTCCTAATTCGCCAAAATAAGAAAAATCTCGACGGATCGTTGCGCTATCTACTTGAACGGCTTCACTTAATTCAGTTGAAGACACTTTTTTCTTTCCAGCATTATTTAAAATCCTTAAATAACGATAATACAAAGGCAGTCTTTTTGCTGTCGCCTTTGGAATAATATGATCTTTCACGAAATGACCTCCACGTATTGTCTAATTACATCTTTGATTTCTCCATCATAGCAGTATTTATAGGAAAAAATCAATTCCATTGCTCAGATATTGTGAAATTTTATTCTTTATTCATTTATTTATCATTTCTGCAAATCTCGCAGTATGATGGAATATATGGTAGACTACTAATTGAAAAATAGTTTTTTATTTGAGGAGAATTCACAAAGTAGAAAAGAGGATTCCATGATATTATTACAAGCCAATCAGATTGCTCGCCATTTTGGTGCAGAAGTCTTATTTGAAAACATACATTTAGAAATCAGTACAGGCGCTCGTGTCGCTTTAGTTGGCAGAAATGGCGCTGGAAAATCGACTTTATTGAAGATCATTGCTGGAATTGAAGCACCAGATGATGGAAAGATTGCTAAAAATAAAACAGCGACTCTCGGATACCTCGCTCAGGACACAGGACTTGATTCCAATGAAACAGTGTGGAACGAGATGCTGAAAGCTTTTGAACAAGTTAGACAAATGGAACAGCGGATGCGCGAACTAGAGATTTTCATTAGCGAAGGTACGCCAGATACACCCGCTTATACTTCTTATTTAAAAGAATATGATCGCCTGCAACACGATTTTTCGGATCGAAACGGCTATGGTTATGAAAATGAAATTCGTTCCGTATTGCATGGTTTTAAATTCGATTCTTCCTTTTATGACCAGAAAATCGATACTTTATCAGGTGGACAGCGTACACGTTTAGCTTTAGCTCGCATGCTTTTACAACACCCTGACATTTTGATTCTAGACGAACCCACGAACCACTTGGATATCGAGACGCTTTCCTGGCTTGAAAATTATCTGCAAAGCTATACCGGTGCATTACTGATTGTTTCACATGACCGTTATTTCTTAGATAAAGTAGTCAATGAAGTTTATGAACTAAGCAGAAGAAAAATGCGCCATTACAAAGGCAACTATTCGAAGTATCTAGACTTGAAAGCAGAACAGCTGACAAGTGAATGGAAGGCTTATGAAAAGCAGCAGACAGAGATCCACAAATTAGAAGACTTCGTTGCTCGGAATCTTGTTCGTGCCTCTACCACTAAACGGGCGCAAAGTCGCAGAAAGACATTAGAAAAAATGGAACGTCTGGATCGTCCTCAAGGGGATGAGAAACAAGCAAACTTTCTTTTCAGTATAGAAAAACCTTCTGGAAATGTTGTCTTGCAAATCGAAGATGCAGCTATCGGATATGACGATGTCACCTTATCTGAACCAATCAATTTGGATATCCGCCGACAAGAAGCGATTGCTCTAGTAGGTCCGAATGGTATCGGAAAATCGACGTTGCTGAAATCGATCATCCACCAGATTCCTTTTATCCGTGGCAAAGAAACGCTAGGGACAAATGTCACCATCGGCTATTATGATCAAGGGCAAGCTGATCTGCATACAAACAAGACGATTCTAGCAGAATTGTGGGATGAGCATCCTACCACTCCTGAAAAAGACATTCGAAGTGCTTTAGGTGCTTTCTTATTTTCTGGCGAAGATGTAGAAAAACCAATCCCTCTGTTAAGCGGCGGTGAAAAAGCACGGGTTGCTTTAGCCAAGCTAGCGATGAACAAAGAAAATTTTTTGATTTTGGATGAACCAACAAACCATTTAGATATTGACAACAAAGAAGTATTAGAAAATGCATTGATCGATTACGATGGCACACTGCTTTTTGTTTCCCATGACCGATATTTCATCAATCGGATCGCGACAAAAGTCGTCGAACTCTCTGAAAATGGCAGTAAAGTCTATCTTGGAGACTATGATTATTATTTAGAGAAAAAACAGGAAGAAGAAGAAATCGCCGAATTGTTGGCACAAGATGAGCCAGAATCCGCTCCTGCTCCTACGAATAAATCCGATTATTACCAGAGCAAAGAACAGCAAAAGCTTATCCGTAGCCTTCAACGAAAAATCACTCAGGTTGAAGAAGAAATGACGCGGATCGATGAATGGATCGATCGGTTGGAACAAGAAATGGTCGCACCAGAAAATCTGGAAGATCACGTAAAACTCAATGAGCTGAACCAAGCTTTAGAATCAGCTAGACAAGATCAAGAAACAAAATTGTCGGAATGGGAAGAACTAAGCTTGGAATTAGAAGAATACGAGAATTAACGAAAAAACCAAAACAGAAACCATTCATGCTGTTTTGGTTTTTCTTTTTTTATTTTATCAAACAAAAATTCAATATTTACCTTTTTCACCAATAAGAAGACCAATTACTAGTCATCCTGACTAAAGCTTCTAAATAATAGTAATCTCCCCAAATACAAGGTGTATTTACCCCATTATTTTTTGGTTTATTATAAACAGATTGTGTTAAAAAGCCATCTTCTTCTTCCGTTGTAGCATATCTTTCTTTCAATTGTCGCATAATTTTCCAAACAGCAGACTGGTATAAGTTCTTTTCTGTTTTGTCTAATAGACCTGATTCTATTAATTCTAATAATCCACAAACCATGATCACCATACTAGATGTATCTTTTTCTTCTCTACTAGAATCATCAAAAATCAAATCCCAATAACAAATGGTATCTTCTGGCAACCGATTCATAAAATAATTGGCTAATATTTTGCTTAAATCAAAATATTTTTGTTCTTTCAAATAACGATAACTTAATGCAAAGCCGTAAATTCCCCATGCTTGGCCTCTAGCCCAACAGGAATCATCACTATAACCTTGATGCGTACTTCCATACCTTGGTGTTCCATCTTTGACATCCATATAAAACGTATGATAAGTTGAACCATCTTCTCTTACTAAATAATCTGCTGCATTTTGAATATGAGCCTGAGCAGCTTTTTTATATTTTTGATTTCCAGTTTCTTCACTCGCCCAATACAATAATGGAAGATTCATGCAACAATCCATAATCATTCTGCCTTGTTGTGAAGGATCACTAGGATCTCCCCAAGCTTGTATAACTCCTGCCTTCTCCCAAAAACGCTGAAGTAATGTTTCTGCCGCATCGATTGAAGCTTCCTTCATTTTTTGATTTCCCGTTATTTTATAATCTGCTACGGTTGATAAAGAATACAAAAAACCAAGATCGTGATGATTAGTGATAATTTGACAGTCAATCCTGTGGATAAAATCTACATCTGCTTTTTCAGCTGTTTGTTGAAATAAAGGATCATCCGTTTTCTCAAATAACAACCAATTAATTCCTGTCCAAAATCCTTCTGTCCAACCAATATTGTCTCTTAATGGGTAACCTCCTTCTACAGGACACTCGCTTGGGAATTGATACTGGCTGTTATTGATACGTTTGATTAATTTCTCTGTGTGTCTGCGACAACGCTCAATTTCATTATTCCACTCTTTTTCCATTGATTCTTTATAACATTCATTTATCCATTTTTCTGGATGTATTATCTCTTCAAACATCACTTTATCAAGCATTTCTCCACCAACCTTTAGCATAATTTTAGTCTTTTTTTATTGTTTTCATTTTGGATAGTTAGCCCACTTGCCCCATCAAAATAAATTTTGGGACGATTGTTCCATACTTCTAAACTATAATTCCAATCTTGATGAGCAACCACTCCTGTTCCGAGCCAATGGGTTCCTTTTCCAAGTGTACCTTCTAAGCCAGGAATAAAAGTGTTTTCCCATGTCATCAAGTTTGTATTGGGCAAACCCATAATAGCAGTGGATTTTCGTTTAATAGTATCATCACTTAAACAGATAATACCTGAAAAACCAGCTTCACTTACCCTATAGTTTTCCTTGTCTTCTTCTATGATTATTCCTTCTTTTTCAGGAGAACTTTCAATAGCAAACCCTGTCTCATATAGAACATATTCTGTATCTAATTCTACTTTATGCACGCGAATCTGCCAGGCTTCAAAAGGAATAAGCCAAGTTCTGATTTTTGCCTGTAAAGTAGGTTCCCATGTAGAGGCAAGTACCTCTTTCTCACATACAATGTCTCGTACATTATTTCGAACGATGAACTGTCCATAGGTTTTGATGCTCTCATTCTTAAAACTGGTCGTGATATATGTGTCCGCTCGCTGAATCCCTAGCATTGAATCCATTGCCATTTCTGCTTTCAATTGATTCGCTCGCGGTATCGAAAAACCAAATTGACTAGAATAAGCAAATTTTAAATATTTTTCATTGGTCAATGTATGGAAATTTGGCCCTGCTTGTCCCGCATTCAAAAAAAATGTATGTCCATTATCATGTTGTATGAGCAGATTGGCTTCTGAAAGAAGTTTAGTTCCTTCACGAATAGGCATAGGCATTTCTTTAGCCGTCCAATACTCATGGTCTTCAGGTAGTGCCAACAATAAAAAAATCTTATTCAGCCATAATGGAGATAACGTACTATTATAGGGTTCAGTCAATGTCAATTGAGGGTAGGTATAACCAATATTCAGGATACCTTTTTCATCAAATATTTCTTTTTGCATCCACCATCTTATATTCCGATTGACTAATCCCTTGATTTCCCCTAATGTAAAAGGCAAAAGATCGGCCCACAACATAGCTGACCAAAAGCTTGAAACTGCAAAACGATAAATCATGCTTCGACCAAAAGGCACATTTGCACCATCTTCCGCAAAAAAATGAATATAATCTCTAGAAAAATCAATGGCTCGGTTCTTATATATCTGGCTAATGGGCTTTTCTGGTTCTAGTACGCTATAAATCAAACCATAATAATGAAAAGCAAAAGGATTATAATAATCTTGGCGACCTCTTGAACTGTCTCGATACCAGCCATTTTGAAGATAACAATTTTCTATATTATCAAATGCTTCTTTCAGTGCTGATTCTTTAACTGGATAACCAAATTTTTGGATAATTGTTCCGACAATTATCTTAAAAAATTGCCAATTACCATCTGCACATTCATATTCAAAGATTTGCGAGAACCAATGAATAATCTGGCTTTTTTCTCCTGTATCTAATTTTTTCCATAATAATTGATCATGATGATATAACGCTAATAACATTGCGGGCATTTCTACCATACGCTGGTCTCTTTCGTGTATTTCTCCCCAATAATCGGGATGTGAAGGATCTGTTCCAGCTTTTATTCCTGATAGAATTAATTTCAACCATCGTTCATCTAATTGGTCAATTGCTGGCCCCGCTCCCCATAAAACCCGAGAGAATCCTTCCATTCCTGCAATTTTATTTCCATATCCTACCCCTTGATGTATATACTCAATTTGTGCGCCACTTGCTCGATAAAACGGCTGGAGTGGTTGATTTATCTTTTTAAATAAGTCAAAGTAATCCTGTCTGGTCCTTAATAGCGGTACTGGATGTTTCATTGTATTTTCTCCTCTTTTTACTACCAAATAGCTAATTCCGACTGTTCTAATCGAAGTAAACCTTCAATAAAAAAATAATCAGAATAGATCAGTGGCACATTATAAGTCAATTCTCTATGGTATGCTTCTGCTCCGCCTCCAATGATCCCATCTTCATCCATATTCCAATTTGCATAGTGCTTTTCTGTCTTTTGGAGTATATTGATAGCAGCTTCATGATACATTTTTGATCGTACAGAGGAAACATATCCTGCTAATTCCAGAAGACCGCATGCAGCGCATACTCCAGCACTGGTATCAATATTCGAATCTTTTACAGCAAAATCAATGAGAGGAATATAACCAGTTTTTTCGATTTTCTGAATAAAATTTACTGCTATCTTTTCTGCTATAGCTAGATAGTACGGATTTTTTGTGTAACGATAACTTAACGCGAATCCATATAAAGCCCATGCATTTCCTCTGCTCCAACAAGAATTCTCATTGTATCCTTGCCCACCAAGTAACCGAATATATTTTCCTGATTCTGCATCAAATTCTGCGATATGCCCGGTTGATCCATCTTTCCTCACTAGATACTTAGCTGTTGTATCTGCATGTCGCCGAGCAATTTTAGAGAACCTCGGATCACCAGTTTCCCTCGAAGCCCAATACAGTAATGGTAAATTCATCATACTATCAATAATCATCCAACCAGGTTTATGGTCATTCCATGCTACTAAATAGTTCCCTGAAATATTATATCGTCCAGCAAGTACCGTAGCTGCATGTAACCCTAGTTGTCGACTATGTTTGTTTTGAGACTGTTGATAATGTGCAATAGCTGATGGTAAGAATAAAAAACCTACATCATGATGAACGTCTGAAAAATGGTACAGGGCAGATTCTAATAATTGTTCTTGTTGTATCGCTGCCTCTTTAAACTTTTCTCGTTTTGTCTTGTGAAAGAGCTGCCATAAAATACCACTCCAAAAACCATTGGTCCACCAATCAATTCCTCTGTCCTTTATTACGTCTGTATATTTCCCGTTGTAAGAAATATATGGAATTTTATTCCCCATTCTGTCTAATTCCACATCTATCTTTTCAGAAGCTAAATTCAAAATTTTTCTTGACCATTCCTTCGTCTGTTCATTCATGGATATCCCGCCATTCTTTTAATTTTTATGAATGTGGAGTTGCTCCTAGAACGAACTAGATGGTTAACATTCGTTAATTTTTTTACTTATTTGCAGCTCCAATGTCATTCTCCTTAAATTTAGACTGCGCCCACACATAAATCAAGACCATTGGAATCACTGAAGTTGCTAGAATCAACATAATTGCGCCATAATTAATTGGCTCACCTGTACTAGAAACCGTCATATTTTTGATAATTAAGGGAACCGTATATTTATCTTTATCTGAAAGCATGACTAATGGAAATAGATATTGATTCCAACTTCCCATAAAGATAAGTAAACCACTAGTAATAATCGTAGGTGATAAAATCGGTACAGCGATTCTCGTAAAAATCACCCACTCATTGGCACCATCGATTCTAGCAGCCTCCATCAGTGCTGTAGGAAATTGACTGCTATATTGTCGCATCATAAACACTGAAGTTGTACTGGCAATCGAAGGTATGATCACACCTGCATAAGTATTCGATAATCCTAAACGACTCATAATGTAAAATAAAGGAATCAATGTGGTAAAAAAAGGCACCATCCTAGATAGCATAACTGTATTGAACAACAGTTTATTCCCCTTAAAACGATACTTTGCTAATGCATAACCCGCCATTGTAGAACTGGCTGTAGCTAAAACTGTACTGATTACCGCAATAACAATCGAATTCCAAATAATCAAGGGATAATTATATCTTGCCATGATAGATTGCCAATTTTTTAATAGCATATCCCCAAACTTGAAATTGATTCCACCACTTAAAATTTCTTGATTACTTTGCGTTGAAGCTACAAATATATATAAATATGGCATCAAAAATATTAAGGCACCAAACACAATAATGACGTACGTAAAAATTCTGTTTTGTATCTTTTGTTTAGTCATTTTTATCACCTCCGAATTTAAATTGAATAGCTGATAATATAACTGATACAAACACCATCGTCCAGGCAATAGCAGATGCTTTTCCAAAATCAACCATTTCAAAACTTGTTTTATATAAATTGACTCCTACGACCAAAGCTGAATTTTCTGGTCCATTGGAAGTCCCAAAGAATATATTTGGGATATTGAAATTACCCAAGCCATTGATAGTGGCTAAAACTGTGGCCATTAAAATGATTGGCTTTAGCATGGGGATCGTTAATAAAAAGAATTGCCGAAATTTCGATGCTCCATCTATTTCAGCACTTTCGTATATCTCTTTAGAAATCCCTTGAAGACCAGCTAAAAATAAAATAGTGTTATATCCTACGCTAAGCCAAATCATCGTGATGATCATTGATATTCGTATCCAAAAAGGATTGGTTAACCATTGTACACCGTTAATTCCTAGCGCATTCAAAAATCCATTGAATAACCCAGTCGGATTGAAAAAAGTCATGAATACGGAAGCTACAGCCACCGTTGATGTAATGGTTGGTATATAATAGACAGTTCTAAAAAATCCTTTTCCTTTTAACTGTGCTGAATTCAATAAAACAGCAAAGTAAATAGCTAATAGCATCGTTATTGGAATTGATCCTGCCATGATAATCAAAACATTCGTGTAAGATTTAATAAACAATGGATCTCGGAAGATAGCTAGATAATTGTCAAATCCAACAAATTCAAATGAGTAGCCAATTTTCATAAAACTAAAAGCAAACGAGATAATGATGGGAATCAAAATCGTCACAATAAAAAAAAGAACAAAAGGTGTGACCAATCCATAAGCACTTTTTTTATGAGACGTATCTGTTGCTTTTTTCTTGCTGTTCTTTATTGTCTTGCTTGGTAACGAAGATTGCATCATCGTTAAGTCCTCCTAATATTTTTTAATCACCAGTTAATTTTACGCCGTACTTATGAGCAAAATTTTCTGCTTCTTTTAGATATGAATTTTCAAAATCACCTGTTTGCCAATAGTTATATGCAGCGGTAGTCAAATAAGACGTAGCATCTGAATAAGTGGCTGGTAAAACAATATTTGATGTATTTTCATTGATTTCATTCAATAGTTCATAGTATTTTTGTCCTCCGTAGTAGTCAAACTTTTTCTCAGCTGCTTCTGTTTGATAGGCCAATGAGTTAGATGTAGCCACGCCCAGCTCCAGTGCGTTGGCTAAGCATTCTTCATCTGTCAGCATAAATGTAAGAAATTGTTGTGCCACTTGTGGATTTTTGGCATCTTTAGGGACATAAAAACTTGATCCTCCTGATACTGCACCTTTTCCTGGATTTTCTTTTGAAAAAGGAATCAGTGGGGCCATGCGCCATTTGTCAGATGCATCAGGAAAATTCAAAGTCATATTCGTAGCATACCAGCCGCCAGCAACAAACATTGCAGATTCTTGAAATGCTTTCTCAGCATCTTGTGCACCGTAGAAATGTACAATACCTGAGTCGATCATTTCTTTGATTAACTTTGCAGCATGTTTCGCTTCTTTGGTATTCAGACGGATATTTCCTTCTTCATCAAGCAAAGATTGATTCTGCTGGGCTAGCATGTTGATAAACAATTCTTGGTCCCCAGATTCTGGCAAAGCAATTCCAAAACTACCATTTTTTTCTTTTAATACTTTTGCCACCTGGATATATTCTTCCCAAGAACTAATTTCTTCAAAATCTACACCTATTTCAGCAAATTTTTTTGGTTGATAATAACAAAGTGCCGGAGTAAAATCACTAGCCCAAGGAATGATCGTTTCATTGCTCGTTTGTTGACGCAAAATATTCAATTTTTGATCATAAAACTGATCGCCATATTTGTCATAGAATCCATATTCATCAGCACTATAAAAAGCATCTTGAAATTTTTCCAGCACACCTGCTGCTGAAGTGTCAGACATGGAGATAATATCCGGCATATCTTCGTGTGTTACCAGTTTTGGGGTGATCATTTGTACTGTTGCTGTTCCCGAAGCTACATTCACAATTTTTAAGTCAATATTTGCTCCAGTTTTGCGGTTATAGATTTTTGCAGCATTTTCAACATAGTTTGTCAGTTTGCCGTTTGCGACATATACTTCTAATGTAGTGGCTTTTTTTATCATTGGATCTGCGATGTTTGCTGTTACTTCTTCGTTAGTTTTTCCACATGCACTTAAGCTGAATAATAGAGTAATGTTTAGCAAAGCTATTAACAATTTGTATCTTTTTTTCATGTCTATCCCTTCTTTCTTTTCAAGTTCTTATATAAAACGCTTTCACTTATGTATATTAACGGAATTAGTAACACAAATATTTATATAAAAAAATATTTTACTTGTCGTTTTGGCTTTTCATTTTTGTTATAATAGTCATTAATTATAAATAGAAAGCTTTTTATATAAAAAGAGAAAGGAAAGTGGTTCTTTTGTTAACAAACAACCAATCCTCCAATCTTGTCAAAAAAACACTAACCTATTCCATAGATACCCATCTTCATTTATCTGCTGCTCCCTATTTTCGACTACTAATAAATGAAAGCGCTAATTTACATGCTAAATTTGCACATAAATCTATAGAATTAGATAATCCTTCCCTTTTATTCATTGATAAACAGCAAGAAGTCCAAATCTTTTCTACTCAAAAGGAAACACAAACTTTTATCATTATCCAGTTTTATTTTGATGAACAATTATTAGCACATATTACGGGACAATCTTTTTCTATAGATCAAGAAATAACATCTATCATTACTTTTCTGAAAAATGAACAGTTCAAAATTGATTATCTAAAACATAGTAAGCCAGCTATTTCCTATGATCAGGAAATCAATTCTTTTTTCATACTATGCCAACAGATGAGCATTCATTTGCTTTCCTTATTAGTTACTTATTGTCTGCAAAAAATTCAATTGTCTTCCTTACCTAGGCATTATCAACAAGAACTTGCTTTATTAACAATACCTTCACATGAGAAAGTCGTTCCTAAAAAAAAGCATATTCTTTATTCAGATGAACTAGTTGATCCAATCATACGATACTTAGAGGAACATCTTTCAGAAAATTTTTCGCTTGAACAATTAGCACAAATTTTTTTTATCAGTCCAGCCAGTTTAAAAAAACATTTTAGAAAAGTGACTGGAAAAAGTGTTATTAGCTATTTTAAAGAACTAAAAATGGAAAAAGCAAAACGTCTCGTGCTAGAAAATGAATTAACCTATACAGAAATTGCAGATATATTAGGATTTCATTCGATCCATCATTTTTCTTCAGCTTTTAAAAAATATACAGGGTTATCCCCTTCAAAGTATTATCTATCTTTAAAATAGATAAAATTTTAGGTTTTTATACACAAATTATTTCTCTATATTTTCTGTCTATTCAAAATAAACAATAATTTTCCGGCACAATTATTTGCTGTTTTTTGCCATAACATAGTACGATCAACGTAGAAAAGGAGATGTTTTTATGAAAGTTGTTGTCATTGGCGGTGTAGCTGGCGGGCCTTCATTTGCCACTCGTTTCCGTCGATTGAATGAAGCACACGAAATCATTATCTATGAACGCGGAGAGAATATTTCTTACGCAAGTTGTGCTTTGCCTTATTATTTAGGTGGTGTGATCACGGACCGTGACTCGCTGATCGAACGTACACCAGAAATATTGAAAACAAAAAACAACATCGACGTATTTACTAAACACGAAGTAACAGCAATCAATCCATCTGCTAAGCGATTACTAGTTAAAGACCTATCTACAAATGAAGAGACAGAAACGAATTACGATAAGTTGATCATCTCTTCTGGTGCTAGACCAGCTTACCCGGATATTCCCGGAGTTTTTGAAGCAGAAAACGGCTTTGTCCTTCGCAGTGTGACGGATGCGGATCGAATCAAATCGTTTCTGGAAGAAAAAGATCCACAACATGTCGTCATTCTTGGCGCAGGTGTCATGGGTCTGGAATTAGCGGAGAATTTCAAGCATCGCGGCTTAGACGTGACTTTAATCGATCAATTGCCGCAAGTCGCTTTCCCATATGATTCGGAGATTGCTGATCTAGTTTATGACAAATTGCTGGAAGAAGGATTAACCGTTCATTTAGAAACAACAGTTACTGAGATCCGTGAAAAAGGTCGAGAATTAGTATTATCAGATGGCTCCGTCCTTTCCACTGATATGCTTGTCTTTGCTGTTGGTGTTTCTCCGAATAATGAAGTGGTGAAAGCAGCCGGCATACAATTATCAGATACAGGCCAGATCATTGTTGATGACCAGTTACAAACCAATCTGCCGGACATCTATGCGATTGGTGATATTATCGAAACGACTAGTGTAGTGACTGGGCAGCCGATTCAAAGTATGCTTTCCAGTGCGGCCAATCGTCAAGGACACATGCTGGCAGATATTTTAAATGGTACGCCTATGCGCTATCGCGGATATATTGGTGCGGGTGTCGCAAAAATCTTTGATTATACAGCAAGTTATGCTGGAATGACAGAACATGCACTAAGAGCATCAGGCATAACGAATTACAAAACTGTTTTTATCACTCCTTTTGACCATGCCTATTTCTATCCAGGAGCCACAAGATTAAATCTAAAGCTAATTTTTGATGCAGATAGCGGTCGGATTTTAGGTGGACAAGCATTTGGAGAAAAGGGCGTCGATAAACGGATGGGAGAACTTTCTGTAGCGATCACCGGAAACTTGACAGTCTTTGATTTGCCCGATCTTGAGTTGCCTTACTCTCCCCCATATTCTACTACCCGTGACCCGCTGAATATAGCTGGTTATGTCGCAATCAATCAAATGACAAATATCGTAGAAACAATCAAAGCAGGCGATATACCCGAAAACGATTTGAAAGAAGCGTTCTTTTTAGATATACGTGAACCTAATAAAGCACCTTCTGGCAGTATCTCGGCAACAAAAAATATTCCAATGAATGAATTACGAGATCGAATCAATGAAATCCCAAAAGATAAAAAAGTTTACATTACTTTTAGAAGAGGATTGAATACTTATACTTCTGCACGAATCTTGTCAGGTTTGGGTATCAAAGCGATTTTGATTGAAGAATAAAAAAACGACCGCGGTGGGTAGCCGCGGTCTAGGAGTTATTTTTACTTGAGGAGTAAAAATGAAAAAGTATATAGGGTTGTTGGTTGGTATGTATATAGAATAGAAGATAAATGTGAAGAAATTGTGCATTATTTCTTCACATTTATTAGGTTATAGTTTAAGAAAGTTTAAATATTCCACAGTTTGGTTATTTTAGGCGTTTCTTTTCATTAGAAAAACCATCTTTTGGTTCTGCGATAAATCTTAACGCATAGTCGTCTCTAGAATAACGGCGCCTAATGTTATAAGGCTTCATATTAATCTCTCCGCACCAGGGCCTAATATGATATTTCTATTAGATGTTTTTTTGTTTTCTTTTTTGTTTTCTTTTTTGTTTTCTAACAAAATTTGCTGTAACTTCTTTAAGTGAGCCGGGTCGATTGGCTTACGTCGTGAGACGCTAGGAACTAGTTCTCCAAAAATGTCTCTTCTATTGTTATAGTATTTTTTGACTTCCTCATGAATCGCATAATGATGAACGGACATTCGGTTGACTATATCATTTACAGCTTGGTTATTCAATTTTCTGTTTGGAATTTTTCCATCAAGACACCAGAACAAAAGAGTATAGTGTATTTGGAAAGTTTTTTTATTTTCTTCTTCGAAAGGTTTTTTTAATTCTTCATCGTATCGCCATGTAGATTTTATATAGTTCAATTTTTCTTTTTCTATATTCAACCAATAATGAAGATAATCAGATAAATAAATTTTATCTTGTAGTTGACAAACCATGTCTTTTTTAAAATATTTTATAAATTCACTTGATGGTGTATCCCCAGTAAAAGGTGGTATCCAGGTCATTTGTGCTAAATTTGCAACATAGTCCAACCGATAATATGCTTCCATAGAATTAGAATGACTAGTTTCTTCTGCATAGTATTTCTTCTCATACATGCGCAAATATTTTAACACATCCGTGTATACATCAAATCCTACGGCTTGAAAATGAGCATTTGGTTTCTGTTGGCTTTCGTTACTTTGACTCACAAGATCATATCGTTTATTTTTTTTGAAAAAATGTGAAAACATTTTGTTCCTTTTCATACAATCTCCTCCCTTTCTTTTGTCGATTACCGTATCATTTTATCGAAAAGAGGGAAGGGTCATTTTTTTCCTTTTGGTTTATAGAAAATGAAAAATATAGTGAAGGATTTATAGGATACGGCTAATCATCAGAAAATAAAAAGAGTGGATCTCTCCACTCCATGAAAAGCGAACTTTTTGGAACACTACATTTTTCCCAAGCCCACATTTTTTATAGCCAAACTTCTTTTGCGACTTGCTGCAATAATTGGATTTTCTTCCATTGTTCTTCTTCTGTTAAATGATTTCCTTCTTCTGTTGAAGCAAACCCACATTGAGGACTGATACTTAGATTTTCCAACGGTACAAATTGTTGTGCTTCTTTTATTCGTTCTTTTATCTTCTCCGTATCTTCCAAATCTGGAAACTTAGAAGTAACTAATCCTAAAACAACTTTACTTTCTTTGTTATTCCAATGTCTTAAAGGGGTAAAATCACCTGCTCGTTCAGAATCGTATTCCAAAAAGAAACCATCATAATTCGTTGAAAACAACTCTTCTGCAATGGGTTCATATCCACCGGAGAACAGCCAAGAAGAAGCGTGATTCCCGCGACAGATATGTGTCGTGATCGTCAAATCTTCTGGTTTGTCTTCCAGTGCGTTATTGATAATCTCTGTACAAATATAAGCCATTTCTTTCGGATCAATTCCTTTTTGAAGAAGTGCTTCTCTTTTAGTTTGATCAGCTAGAAACGCCCAATTTGTATCATCGAATTGCAGGTAACGGCAACCTTTTTCATAAAAAGCATGGATTGCTGCTTTGTAAGTAGATGACAAGTCCTCATAAAAATCAGATAGATCAGGATAGATCTCATTGATTTTTGAAGAACCATCGTTAGATAGAATCTCTTGTCGTAAAATCATCGTGGGACTAGGGATCGTTGCCTTTGCGACAAAAGTATCATCTGTTTCCACTACTTCTTTCAGAAAAGCAAAATCTTTTAAAAATGGGTGGTTTGGATTGAAAGATAATTTATCTACTACCCGAATATTATAAGCTGGAGCTGCTTTCCCGTGGAATGTTTGATTATATCCAGTTTCTGGAACATAGCCTTCGATACCATTTAGTTCTTCTAAAAAATCAAGATGCCAAAATCCGCGCCGAAATTCGCCATCCGTAATTCCTTTGATGCCCACTGCTTTTTGCTCTTCTACTAATCTCTTTATCTCCTGATCTTCGATTGTACGAAGTTCTTCTTTTGAAAGTAAGCCTTCTTGAACTTTTTTTCTTGCTTCTTTGATTGATTGCGGACGTAAGAAACTTCCGACATGATCTACTGTAAATGGTTTGTTTTTGCTCATTTCACTCACTCTTTTCTTTGTTTTTTGTAAAAAAAAATCCTTTTACTAGCAAATACTAGTAAAAGGACGATTATACTCGTGGTACCACCTTTTTTCAGAAAAAACATTCTTTCTCTCAGCCTGACAATAAAATCAGTGGTCTTGGTAACGAAAGACTGTTCGTTTTTGCCTACCTTTCGACAAAAAATCCTCTAAGGCCATTTTCGACAGTCAACTTCTAGCTTTTTACACCAACCAAAGCCTCTCTTGAACCATTTCCTGTCTACTTTCCTTCTCATCGGATACTATTAGAATAAAATCAGAATAGCATGTTTGAAAGAAAAGTCAATAGGGGATAAGAACAAATAAATACTAATTTGGTATCCTTAGATCACTTCCTTAAAATAATCATACTCGTTTCAACTACATAAAAAGGACTTAATTTTGAAAAATTTCCCATCAAAACTAAGTCCTTTTTATTATAGTTATGCAAATTTGCTGATTTCTTCATTATTTCCGTCCTATGAGGTTTTAAAAAGTTTTATGGTACGTTCTATATTTTCAGCTTCCTTATCCCCATATAAGATGCGTTCTACTTTACCATTTTTTATAAAAATTACAGCAGGAATACTTTCGACACCTAATTTATTATAATATTTTCTAAAATTATCAACATCGGTTTTATTTCCAGTAGTATCTAGGTAATTAATTTCTAGTTTTTCCTTTTCCAAATAAGAAATTAATTTTGGTTTATATAATATACAGTCTGGACAATTTTCTCTACCAATGTAAACAATACTATTCCCCTTACTATCTATGATAGAGTCTATACCTTGAATTGTAGTTGTTTTTAAAGGCTCCTGTTGAATTCTTGATAATTGAGTAGAACCTAATGCAAGTGTAACCATTGCTGCTAATGATATTACCAAATAAACAGCTTTTTTATTTTTTTTAGCATACACTATTCCAAAAATCATAAATGTCAAACAAGTATATAAAAGTAATATTTGCCAAAAAAAGATTCGTGTAAAATGTATTTCTAATGAATTTTCAGAACCATTTGCAATTCCTGATATAGTTAACAGGTTCAATGGTGCCTGAAAAGTTGTTCCGTTTAAAAAACTATTTACTCCATTAGGAATTATCAACGCAACTAGAATTGAAAATGTTGCAAAAAATGAAACGCCACTATATTTAAAGATGTCAAGAATTATTTTTTTCATAGTCGTTCTTTCTCCCATTTAGTATTAAATACGTGATTTGTTATGATAAAACCAGTAACAATAAAAATTGTTACTAATGTGATTTGGATAATACTAGAATAACTATTAAAAAGGTTAATTAAATAAGTAATCGGAAATAAGCCTAGTACACAAACCAATATAAGGCTAGTTTGCGATAATGGATTTTCTTTACTGTATGGAAAGAAAACACCCAAAATAATAGAACTAAGAGTAGAAGTTGCTAAAATTCCTAAACCAAAAAGGCATTCTCTTAAACTTGGAACTTTAAAAAGAAGCATTAATAAAAAGAAGAAAGAGGTAACAACAAATGTGCTGATGAACTTCCCTAAAAAATATTGACTTCTCTTAACTCCTAAAATTCTATAAAAACTTAACATCTTTTCATCAACGCCATAACTTAGAAAGCCAAGTGTACCTAACAAGCCAGCATCTATCTTAATAAGAATATCTAATATTGGAAGATGACTCAGTAGTGTAAAGATATTTAATCCTAATAGTAGAAGAATTAAAAGAATTGTATTTTCAGAGCGTAACAATAATTTCATATCTTTAAGAATAAGACTAATATTTAAGCTTTTGGTATTATTGATTTTAGCAAATACTTTTGATTGATATTCATTTTTATCTTGAATGGAAGAAAGCAAAGCAAAACTATGGATACAAGCAATAAATATTACTAATTCTACTAAAACAAGAAGTAAAAGATTAACAGAAAAGGTATTCTCTAAAATAATATGGCCTAAAAATCCCAAGTTCCAGAATAAGATATTATAAGAAAATGTTTCGTAATTTAGTAAGATATTTTGAATATTTTCAAGCAAAGTAACAACAATTCTCAATATAATAATCGTTTGCACCAATAAAGAAACACTTTTAGCAAAGGGAATTTTCATGCGTATTCCTAAAAAAAATAAAATATTATAAGACAAATTCATTAATAAAGTGATAAATATTGATTGTAATAAGAAAATTCCTGCTATTCTTAATGACAGAGAAACTGATATTCCATTTGTTACAAGTTGTGGAATGATAATTATAGAAAATAAGATAGAAGGTATTGCTACCTGTATGCTTAACGGAAAAGAATAATATCCAATATACATAGCTAATTTAGATATAGGCAACCTATCCAAGTTTTTTAAAATTTTAGATTCATCTGGATCAAGAAATTTTAAAACAATAAAAATAGAAAAAGTAAAGATTGATAGCGATATTAAATAGGTTAAATTTGCAGAATAAAGTATCTCTAAATTCCCATTTAAAAAAATAGATACAACATCATGTGTTAGAATATTTGCTAGTAAAGCAGAAATTCCGATTATGATAAAAACAGAAAGAAACATTCCAATTCTCTTTTCTTTTGAATTTAGAACTTGATTGATTTTATTTCTATATACTTTCGATAACATCGAAATAATCTTCAAGATAACAATCAATTTCATTCTCCCTTTCTTTCAAAAATGCCGCCTCAAGAAATGCCTCTTCTATTTTATTTTTTTTATATTGGGATTTGATTTCTTCAGGAGTACCACCTCCTACTACTATTCCACGAGTTAAAATTAAAATTTTGTCACATATTTCTTCAATAAAGAGTAAATCATGACTAGTAATAAGTATCATTTTCCCCTTGCGTTTAAACGAATCCACTATTTTTTTCAGAACATAAACAGCTTCGACATCTAATCCTCTACAGGGTTCGTCTAAAACTAAGACATCAAATGGTTTCATAATCATTGAAATAATCTGCAACTTTTTCTTCATACCGTGAGAATAAGAACTGATTAGCTTGTCTATATCTTTTTCCAAATCAAATATTTTTAATAATGTAATAATCTGGTTCTTATTGATTCCCTTATACATACTTTTTATAAATGCAAGGTACTCAAAACCTGTCAATTCCTCGATTAAGATAATTTCATCAGAAATATAGGCAAATCTATTTTTTATAGCATCATTATCAACATTTTGTCCAAATAAAGAAATACTTCCTTTGTCTTTCTTTATTATTCCGAGAATAGAATTTAGTAAAGTTGTTTTTCCTGAACCATTCGGTCCTGCCAAACAAAGAATTTCTCCTTTTGAAATTTGAAAAGAAATTTCTTTTACTCCATTTTCAGAGTTTTTGTATATTTTATTTAAATCATTAATAGCTAACATATTTTATCCTCTACATCCAATAGAATTGATTAAACAAAAGAAAAGCTATCCGATTAAATAAAGATATGGATAGCTTCTAACAAATTGCATACTTTCACATGGGCTAAATAAATGATCGTAGACAGTAATTGCTACTTACAGCCCAGTCTTACAGACCCACTTCCGTTTACATAACTCCAAGAACCAGTGAAACTCTTCCCTTTAGTCAAGCAATACAAAACACAAGCCGCAACAATTGTAACAGCAAGTAATAGAAGAATAGCAATTGCAACGGTATACCAAACAACTTGATCTTCTGCCAAATAAATATTTTGACTTGTAATAGTTGGTGCTGAATAATCCATAATAGAATCTCCTTTAATTTTTTTATCATTTCAAAACTACTAATCATTAGAATTTAGTAGTTCTGTAATAATCGTATGTCCGTCACCAAAGAAGGGCAATAAATTGATAATGTGAAACATAAAAATAAAAGCAGGTATTCTTATCCACAAATTATCTGATAAGAAATAGAGTAGAACACCTAAAAAGAAAACAAAAATCGCTCCTGAAAACGTAATGAGGATATTTGATTTTCTATCTAATACTTTTTCTCTAACAATTGACATAGATAACGTTTTTATTGATAAATACCCGTGATTATGATGAGTGATCTTCCTATATAAAATCAAATGAGTGGTTTCATGAAGTATGATGCTCATTAGCAAAACGAGATAGGAAAAAGCTGGGAATAGAATCCATAAAAACTCTAAACGAATTTCTTGAAAAGATAAGAACAGAAAAAGTAAACATAATAAATTTACTCCACATATGAAAGTAATTATTGGGAAATTCTCTTTTAAAACATGAAAGCACACTTCCAAGAAAATTTTTAACGTTTTTTCGTTATGAATACTATGACTGCTTCGCAAATTTTTTTGAATTTTTTTAATACTACAAGAGATTTTTTCTTTAATAGAGGTTCTTTTAGGAAGTGTATAATTGATAATCCCCCTATTATTTAAGGCTTGTAGAAAAACTACTAGGTCTTTTTTTAAATTTTCTTTTGGCACATCAGGAAATTCTTCTTGAAACCATTGAAATAGTTCTTTCAAACTGATTTTCTTGGTTTCTATTAATTTATTGCAAATTAGTAATCCAATTGAATCTACTATCATTTCCAATTTGGGAATTCTTTTATCAAATATTCTTTGATTTTCTATATAAATCTCCGGATGTATAAAAATATCAAAACTAAAAATTGTGTTATCATTGAAAAAAATCACATTTCTTATCTTTTCATTTATCAAAAAATTTTCTCCTTACCCTTAAAAAATCAGCGAACATCAATGAACCAATCTTTGAATGATTTAAAAAAAATAGCAAACATATTTTCACCACCTCTTTGTTTTGTTCTTTGCATGTTTTATTTATGTG
>k87-601976_pt1 | contig 35973 bp, 32 predicted proteins | sample MGYA00084031_6733416 | MGnify analysis MGYA00084031
CGGATTGCATCTATTGTTTTGATCTTTCCCCTTTTTTTCGTTGCGATTGGACCGCAGAACATCGTGGAGCTCTTTAAGATGACCTCTTTAATCGGATATACAACCGTCTGGATCAGCGTCGTCTCACCTTTGATCCACTGGCTGATCATGCTCTATCGCGACCGGGGAAGAAAAAGGGAAAAGGGAAGTGATGCGCATGGGTAAAGCCTGGGCTTCCCTGTGCTGTTTATTACTCTTTATGACGCTTTTGACAGGCTGCTGGGATCGGCGCGAACTGGAGGAGAGAACATCCGTTATCGCGCTTGGCATCGACTTGGTCGAGGGCAGGCAGAACTTATATAAATTGACTGTACAAATTCCGATTCCGATCAAAATTGCCGGCAGCAGCGGGCAGGGAGGGGGAGGAAACAAGGACGCGGTAAAAATTATGAGTGTTACCGGGAAAACCGTAACTGATGCCGTCAACAATCTTCAGCAGCGTCTGAATCAGCGGATTTTCCTCGGGCATACGCGCGTGCTCGCTATCAGTGAAGACGTGGCCAGAAGAGGAATGGATGACATCATTGACAGCTTTCGGCGGGACCCTCAAATACGACGTCTGATGTGGCCTGTCGTCGTTCAAGGGAGAGCAGCCGATTTGCTGGAGATGAAACCCGGCTTGATCCAGATTCCCGTCGTGTTTTTAATGGATCTCATCGAAAATGGAACGAAAATGGGCACGATCCCTGACCAAACGATGGGCGAATACTTGATTCAGACGTCCAATGAGACCTTGCAGCCGATGCTAAACTATGTGCAGGCCTATAAGGATGACGTCAAATGGAAAGGGGTAGCTGTTTTTCGGGATCAAAAAATGGTCGGCTCGCTCAATGATATCCATACGTGGGCACTTTTGCAGCTGAGAGATGAGAAAAGGGGAGGAGATGTCATCGTACCGCTCCCGGGTAAGGGAGGAGGGTACATCTCCTTTCGTCCTCACTTCGTCAGAACGAAATTGGAAATGAAAGGATCGCATGCGACGGGACAGGATAACCATAGCGGACATGGCGTTGCGTACTTATGCGAGATACAGGGGGACATTATCGAAATGACCAAAAACGTTGAAGGGTCGCCGGAAGAGGTGATCGTGATGCTGCAGAAACTCATCAAAAAAGAAATGGAAAAACGGGCCAGGAAAATGCTTGATATCCTGCAGAAGCAGTACAACAGCGACATCCTCAAACTCGGTCTCGCCATGCGCGGCCATCATTATGCGGATTACTGGAGAAAGCATGACTGGTTCAAAGACTTCAAGCAATTCCCGATTGAGGTGAAATACACGATAAAGCTGCGGCGACTTGGCATGGAAATGCACTAAGTGAAAAGGGAGAGACCACGAAGTCCCTCCCTCTCTTCTCGATTAAATCGGACGGTCAGCCTGTTTCGGCAGATGCTCGGCAATCGTTTGCACCATTTCCTGACGGCTCGAGGCATCGCTGTTTTGCCACAGCACTTCGAACAACACGCCCAATCCCGGAAGCGTTTTTTCCTGACCGGTGGAAATGGCGTCACTGATGGTATCTTCGACGGCATTTGCGTCAGAGCCCTGCATTTTGTACATAATCGCCTGACGAAGGTTCAGAGAAGCGATGTTCATGACGGACGGACACCCCCTTTTTCGATATGGGTTGCCCCCCTAGTATTCGTCTTTCCAGGTAAGCTCATACCTGCTTTTGTAGCAGGGTAAATCCTTGTGTTATAATGCTTGGTATTCAACTATCCGAGGATGTCTTCTGCCAATGATGGGATGGGCTTTTTAACCCAACAGCAGGCAGGAATGAAGAAGGAGTGGAAGGAATGTCCAAGCAGTTCGCTATCATTGGCATGGGCAGGTTTGGATCAAGTGTAGCCCGCACCTTGTATGAAATGGAATACGAAGTGATGGGGATCGACGAGGATGAAGAGCGAATCAATGAAAATATTCAGTACGTGACCCATGCGGTTGCAGCCGATTCTACAGACGAGAGAGCGCTTCGCGAGATTGGCATCCGCAATTTTGATGTCGTCGTCGTCTCGATCGGAGCCGATATTCAGGCCAGCATCTTGACCGTGCTGATTCTAAAGGAAATGGGCGTCAAAAAGATCGTCGCCAAAGCGCAAAATGAAAGGCACGGACAGGTGCTCTACAAGGTAGGCGCGGATCGGGTCGTCTTCCCGGAGCGTGATATGGGGGTGCGAGTCGCACACAATCTGATCTCGGCCAATGTTCTTGATTTCATCGAGCTGGCTGAGGATTACAGCGTGGCGGAGGTCGTAGTGTCCTCGAAAATGGTGGGGAAAACCTTGCGCCAGCTGGACATCCGGGCACGCTATGAGGTAAACGTCATCGCAATTAAAAGCGGTGACAAGTTCAATATCGCCCCGAGTCCGGACGAGGTGATCCAGTTTGGCGACGTCCTCGTCGTGATCGGAAACAACAAGCATCTAAAAACATTTGAGGAGCAAGACTAAATGCGTCATGAAGTGATTTCGTCCGTACAAAATCCACTGGTCAAGCGATTGCACCAGCTCTTGAACCGGAAAGGGCGCGAGGAGCAGAACCGTTTTCTGGTGGAAGGCGCCCATCTCGTAGAAGAGGCGCTAAACAGCGGGGCACAGGTGGTTACCGTTCTCTACGATGAGAGTCGAGGGATTGATCCGGCATGCCTGCGGGCGTTAGACGAGCGGGGGACAGACGTACAGGTGATCGCTGTGTCTTCTGCGGTTCTTGGCAAGTTGACAGAGACAAAATCTCCGCAGGGAATTGTCGCTGAGGTGAAAATAGATTCGGAAAACTGGGCAGAATGGATAGAAAGAGCATCGGAGCGGGATTACCTGCTGCTTGTTCTCGATGAAATCCAGGACCCGGGAAATCTCGGGACGATTCTGCGCACAGCCGAAGCCGCAGGGGTGGATGGCGTCGTTCTGGGCGAGGGTAGCGTCGATCTGTACAACGGAAAAGTCGTTCGTGCTACGATGGGAGCCCTGTTCCGCCTGCCCGTTTTTCTGCGTTCCCTGCCCGAGGCAATTCAGACTTTACAACAGCAGGGGGCCAACGTACTCGTCTCCTCGCTAAAAGAAAACAGCCTCGCCTATGACGAGGCTGATTATCGCGGAAAAGCGGTAATCGTGATCGGGAATGAAGGGCGGGGAGTTTCCGAGCAGGTGGCTCGTCTTGCTGACGGCTATGTACACATTCCTTTGTACGGACGGGCTGAATCGCTCAATGCGGCTGTTGCAGCCGGCATACTGGTGTACGAGGCCCAACGGAAGAGAATCGGTCAGGCCGTCAACTGATCTTCGCCGCTTGCTTTTGCTTTTTTGCTTTGTAATCTTCCCGAGCCTGTGCCCATTGGTCTTGGGCCATGCTGAGTATGCCCGTTTCAATCGTGCGATTTCTGTATTCCAGCGTACGCGAGAAATACTGGATCGCTTCGTCATACTGCTCAACGCGTCGCTTTAATTCGCCGATCAGGTACAGGACGCGAACTTCCGACATCTCTTTTTCGCCTTGTGTATAATCAGAATGGATGAAAGATTGCTCGTATTCATTTGCGGCGATGTGGAGGAAACGTTTTTCTTCCGCCTGGTTTTCCTGGAAACGGCAGAGCCAGGCCAGACGCAAATAAAGGCCAGCTTTGACGGAATGCACCTGATCGGTCAGCTCGGCTGCGTAAATCGCCAGTTTGTAAGCGGCCAATGCTGCTTCCAGACTGCGGATCCCCCCAAATTCCTTGGGCGTCCATTTTGCGGAAATCAGCTCGCCCACCAATTTTTTTTGCGAGGGAGTCAGGTGCTGCTTGAATTGGTCGCTAAAGGCAAGACCGCAGGACGGGCAGACATTGACCGTATAGAGGATCGGGTTCAGCGATTGCTCCTTGAAGTATGTACAAAAATCACTGTCGCGCTTCAACATGGAAAGAGAGCCGCTGCGGACTCGTTTTGATGTAAAGGTGGATTGGCAATGCAGGCAAGCTATTTTCTTGTCATAGAGAGCGGACACCTGGTCGATCATGTCTGAAGTCCCCTTCCCAAAGAGGGTATTTCGTAGGAGCCGGGCCGAATCATCATGCAACATTTGTATAATTGAAAGTTAGCTTAGGTTGCGCTATAATTTTCCTACAACTGCATTATAACGCAAAGCGATGACAGAGACTAGTACGCAGGACCTATAGTTTTTCAGGGAGGAGATGCCGCTGACTGAAAGCATCCCACTCTATAGCTGCCGAATTCACTCTCGAGCTGGCCCCTGAACAGTATTTTAGGAACAAAGTAGGGGGTAACCGGGGCAACCCGTTATCATGAACGAGTGAAGCAAAGCCGTATGGAGGGCTGGAGGACCAGGATCGTGTCTCCGCAGCCGTATGGCTCTGTTTAACAAGGGTGGTACCGCGAGTAATGACTCGTCCCTTTTTGGGGCGGGTCTTTCTTTTTTTACCAAAATCAGTAAAGGAGCGATATGACGTGCAAACGCGGTTACAGGAAATGAAACAGTCTGCCCTGGCCCAGATCAGCCAGGTCGCGGATGGGGCGCAGCTACAAGAGCTGCGTGTAAAGTATCTTGGCAAAAAGGGGGAGCTGACAGAGCTCCTGAGAGGAATGGGAAGCCTGAGCCCGGAAGAGCGTCCTGTCGTAGGCCAATTGGTCAATGAGGTTCGCAGTGCATTGGAGGAAGCCTTTGCCGGCAAACAGGCAGCGCTGGAAGAGGCGCAGCTCGCAGCCAAGCTCGCCTCCCAGTCGGTGGACGTTACTCTGCCGGGACGCCCGATCCCGGCAGGTACAATGCATCCGCTCTCCCGCATCATCGAGGAGATCGAGGACATTTTCATCGGCCTTGGCTTTGACATTGCCGAGGGGCCGGAGGTAGAGCTGGATCACTTCAACTTCGAGATGCTCAATCTGCCCAAGGACCACCCGGCTCGCGACATGCAGGACTCGTTTTACGTGACGGAAGAGATTTTGATGCGGACTCATACATCGCCTGTACAGGCTCGCACGATGCTGAAAAAAGAGGGGAAAACACCCGTCAAGATTATTTGCCCGGGTAAAGTGTACCGCCGCGATGACGATGATGCGACCCACTCCCATCAATTCACGCAAATTGAAGGGCTCGTAGTCGACAAGGGAATCCGGATGAGCGATTTGAAAGGAACGCTGCTCACGTTTGCCCGTCAGATGTTCGGACCGAATCAGCAGGTCCGTCTGCGTCCCAGCTTCTTCCCGTTTACCGAGCCGAGCGCGGAAGTCGACCTGCAATGCTTCAAGTGCGGTGGAGAAGGCTGCCGCGTTTGCAAACAAACAGGCTGGATCGAAATTCTCGGCTCCGGCATGGTGCACCCGCGTGTTCTGGAGATGGCCGGCTATGATCCGCAGGAAGTCAGCGGATTCGCCTTTGGGATGGGTGTTGAGCGGATCGCCATGCTGAAATACGGCGTCGAAGACATTCGCCATTTCTATACAAATGACGTACGTTTCTTGAAACAATTTAACCGGTCCTAGAAAGGAGAGTCGAAAGAGTCATGAAGGTATCTTATCAGTGGTTATCGGAATACGTCGATCTGCATGACATCACACCTTACGAGCTGGCGGAGAAATTGACCCGCAGCGGAATCGAAGTGGATGCGGTCGAACCGTGCAATGCGGGAGTTTCCCAAGTTGTAGTCGGCTATGTAAAGGAAAAGAGCAAGCATCCGGATGCTGACCGGTTGAATGTATGCATCGTGGATGCAGGGCAGGGAGAGGATCTGCAGATCGTGTGCGGAGCTCCCAACGTCGCTCAGGGACAAAAGGTTCCCGTCGCTCTGATTGGAGCCAAGCTGCCTGGAGATCTGCATATCAAGCGCTCCAAGCTGCGCGGCGTAGAATCGCAGGGAATGATTTGCTCGGCGAAAGAATTGGGCCTCAATGACAAGCTGCTTGCCAAAGACCAGCAGGAAGGCATCATGGTTCTGCCTGAGGATGCAGAAGTAGGCATGGACGCCGTTTCCTATTTGGGCATGGACGATTACGTGCTGGAGCTGGGCTTGACGCCAAACCGCTCCGACTGTCTGAGCATGCTCGGTGTCGCCTATGAGGTGGCCGCCATTCTCGGCCGCGAAGTGATTCTTCCGGAAATTGCAGTCGTCGAAAATGGCGAAGACAATCCGGTTACAGTGGAGATTGAAGCAGAGGACGAGTGCTATCGTTACGTAGGACGCCATTTTACGAATGCCGTGATCAAAAGCTCTCCGCAATGGATGAAAAACCGTTTGATGGCAGCAGGTATCCGTCCGATCAACAACGTCGTGGACGTCACCAACTACGTTATGCTGGAGTACGGACAGCCGTTGCACGCATTTGACGCGGCGATGGTAAAAGACCGCTCCATCGTGGTCCGTCTCGCGGAAGAGGGTGAAAAACTGGTAACGCTGGACGATCAGGAGCGCGAGCTGGATAGTCAAACGCTGTTGATTGCCGATCGCGAAAAAGGACTGGCTATCGCAGGTGTCATGGGTGGAGCCAACTCTGAAATTACACCGGAAACCAAGGAAATTATCCTGGAGGCTGCCTGGTTCACGCCGCAGACAGTCCGCCGTACATCTCGCAAGCTGGGAATGCGGACAGAGGGCTGTGTCCGCTGGGAAAAGGGCGTCGACCAAGCGCGCGTGCAGGAGGCTGGAGAACGTGCAGCGTACCTCATCCAGCAGCTTTCCGGCGCTACGGTTTCCAAGGGCCAGGCTACAGCGACGGTCCGCGAGCCGAAGGCGGCCGTCGTATCGGTCACCTTGAGCAAAATCAATCAGCATCTGGGAACCGCTCTGTCCGCAGCGGATGTTACGCCAATCTTTGACCGCCTCCAGTTCCCTTATGAACAAAACGGCGAAGAATGGGCCGTTACCGTTCCGACGAGACGGGGGGATATCACGCTGCCGGAGGATCTGGTGGAGGAAGTAGCCCGCCTTTACGGGTATGACAACATTCCGACCACCCTTCCAGAAGGGATGACCACACAGGGTCAGTTGACATATGAGCAAAAAATTCGCCGGACGATCCGCCGTCATTTGATCGGAGCAGGCTTGAACGAAGCGATTTCATATGCGCTTCTCCACCCGGAAAAGGCAGAAGAGGTCGCCGGACTGCATGAGATCGCTGCCAAGCCGATCCCGCTTGCGATGCCGATGAGCGAAGAGCACAGTGTGCTTCGCATCAGCCTGATTCCAAGCCTGTTGCAGACCGTCTCCTACAACAAGAACAGACAGAATCACAATGTCTCCATTTTTGAGCTGGGACGCGTGTTCCTGAGCACGGAGGAAAAGCTGACACAGCTTCCGGAAGAGCGCCTTTACCTGGCCGGGGCACTCACTGGCCAATGGCTGCCGACGAACTGGATGGGACAGACGCAAGCGGTTGATTTTTACCTGCTGAAAGGTTTGGTGGAATCGCTGTTCGCAAGTCTTGGTATCACCGACGTGGAATACCGCGCCCAAGCGAATCTGGCCGGGATGCATCCGGGCCGCACGGCAGAGGCATGGGTAGCTGACCGCCGTCTCGGATACTTCGGGCAGGTCCATCCTGCTACGGAAAAAGCGCATGATCTGGCTGAAACGTACGTCTTCCAGTTTGATGTGGAAGAGCTGACGAAGGCGGCTGCACCTGTGGGCCATTACAACCAGCTTCCGAAATACCCTGCTATTACGAGGGATCTGGCGCTGGTTGTCAACCGCGATCTGCCCGCGTATGCGCTGGAGTCCGTCATCCGCAAAGCCGCCGGAGACTTGCTGGAATCGCTGACGCTGTTTGATGTGTATACAGGTGAACGTATCGCAACCGACAAAAAGAGCATGGCCTTCTCCCTCGTATTCCGTCACTCTGACCGGACACTGCAGGACGAAGAGGTCCAGCAGGTGACGCAAGCCGTCGTCGAAGCGTTGCGGACAGAGACGGGTGCTGAGCTGCGGATGTAAGGAGAACTTGACGAAACCTGACATTTTCAGTAACCTAATCTGAGATACAATGGTACGGAAGTCTCAGAGCTGTTTTGGAGGAGGAAGCCTTCGTGCAAGGTGATGGTAAGAATCGGTTGACAGTAGATATATATGGTCAGCAGTATCGGCTCAGTGGAAAGGCAAGTGTGAACCATATGCGCATGGTAGCCGGATTCGTAGACGATAAAATGAATGAAATCGGAAAAGGCAACCATCGCCTGGACACGGCCAAAATTGCCGTACTTACCGCAGTAAACATCGCAGACGAATACTTCCGGTTGCGTACTGAGTACGAAGCGCTGTTGAAGATGCTTCAGGAGGATGCGAACGATCCATCATAGATGTTTGGAAAGAGGGGCTTTTTGCCTCTCTTTTCCCTATTGTCGCAAGCTTGACAATCACGAACGGAGAGGAGCGCGACTGATGAGCAAAGAAGCGTTGGTGGAGGCTGCAAGTCAGCTGACTCTGGAACAAAAGAACGAAAAGCTGGGAGAGATTCTTCGCGAGATGGGCAGTGTCCTGATCGCTTTTTCGGGCGGAGTGGACAGCACCTTTTTGCTGGCCCGCGCCGTTGAAGAATTGGGGGAGTCCGCGATTGCCGTCACAGCAGCATCGGAAACGTTCCCGACACGCGAATTTGAGGCCGCCAAGCAGTTGGCAAAGCAGCTCAAAGCCAGATTTGTCACGACTGAAATCCGCGAAATGGAAAACCCCAATTTTGTGGCAAATCCGGTCAACCGCTGCTTTTACTGCAAGGACGGATTGTATGAGCATTTAGGGGAATTGGCTGAAAAAAATGAATGGAATGCCGTTATTTGTGACGGCGCCAACATGGACGACTTGGGCGATTACCGCCCGGGGAGAGTAGCAGCCGTTCAACGGGGCGTGCGCAGTCCGCTGCAGGAAGCCGGACTTTACAAGGAAGAGCTTCGGCAGTTGTCAAAGCAAATGGGGCTGTCCACTTGGAACAAGCCGTCTTTTGCTTGCCTGTCTTCACGTGTTCCGTACGGTTCGCAGATTACACTGGAAAAAATCGATCAAATCGATCGGGCGGAGGGCTTCTTGATGAGCCTCGGTTTTCATCAGGTCAGGGTGCGCCACCACGAGACCATTGCACGAATCGAGATCAGTCCGGACGATTTTCCGCGCTTGCTGGAGCATCGGGAAAGCATTGACCGCGAGCTGCGGGCGATCGGGTTTCAGTACGTAACCCTCGATTTGTTCGGATACAAGACTGGCAGCATGAATGCCGTACTGCAAGCGGAAGTGAAACAGACCCATGGATGACTTGAGAAAAATTCTTCAAGAGCTGAAAGCAGGCACGATTGATGTCGAACATGCGCTAGAGCTTGTTCAAGGAAGCAGCCGTCTGGATTATGCGACCCTTGATCTTGATCGAAAGAAACGAACCGGTTTTCCCGAGGTCGTATACGCGGCAGGCAAAAGCGCAGAGCAACTCGTTGGAATATTTGCCCGATTGAGAGAGCACCAGGAATTGGTTCTGGCTACACGCGTCAGTGATGAGCAGGCGGAAGCGGTGCAAAAGCATTGGCCGGACGTTCGGTACGAAAGAGAGGGCAGGCTGCTGATCAGTACAAAAAGTCCGCTGAAGCCCGTCCGCGAAGGCTATGTAGCGATCGTGGCTGCCGGTACCTCCGATTGGCCAGTTGCGCAGGAAGCGGCTTGGACGGTGCGCTGCTTCGGCAGTGAAGCCAGAGTCATCGCAGACGTCGGTGTAGCGGGGATTCACCGTTTGTTTCAGCGGCTGGATGAGATTCGCGCTGCGGCTGTGATTGTCTGCATCGCAGGCATGGAGGGAGCATTGGCAAGCGTTCTGGCGGGACTCGTAGACAAACCGGTCATTGCCGTTCCCACCAGCGTCGGCTACGGAGCGAATTTTGGAGGTATGGCAGCCCTGCTGTCCATGCTGAATTCCTGTGCAAACGGCGTAGCTGTCGTCAATATTGACAATGGCTTTGGAGCCGGCTACCTGGCAGGAATGATCCACAGACAAACGGCGTCTTCATAAAACCGAAAGCAGAGCCAACCCGATGGTTGGCTCTTGCACTATACGAACTCAGGTTTCTTGCCTGTTTCCGGCGTCGCCATTGCGCAAATCCATATGTGTCTTGATCGGAATAAACAGGTCGATGATTCCGATCACGAGGGAAGCGAGCAGAGCCCCGAGGATGGTCACATAGAAGCCGGTAACGACAAATTGGGTCAGGTAAATCACGACTGCGCTTACAAGGAAACCAACAATCCCGCGATTGTATGGAGAGATGCGATCACCAAAGAATGCCTCAACTACCCATCCCAGCAGTGCGATAACTACTGCCGCAATGAGAGCGGTCCAGAAGTTGTTAACCGAAAAACCGGGTACGAGAAACCCGACGAACATCAGTACGACAGCAGCAACCACAAAACGGATAACGTGGCGTAAAATCGTCATACGTGTGATCCTCCTTTGCAGATGTTGATTCCTTCTCATTTTGGCTGATTTTAAAGGGAACTATGCCGTGGAAATCGCGTTAAATTATTCTTGCCGCAAGCTCCGTGATATAATACGAATGATTGGTTTTTTCCAAGCGATAAAGGAGGCACCACTTGTGGAACAACGGGTTTTAAAAACCTTGGAATACGAAAAGATCGTCGCGCTTTTAATGGAAAAGGCGACGTCCATATACGGGAGAGAAAAAGCGGAAGCGCTGCTGCCGTTCTTGCGGATCGAAGAAGTCCGGTCCGCGCAGCAGGCGACTAGCGAGGCAGTGACGGCGCTTCGGCTGAAGGGAAGTGTTCCGCTCGGAGGCATCCGCGACATTCGCGCACCGATTCAGCGGGCGCGTTTGAATGCCATGCTCGCTCCCATGGAATTGTTGGACATAGCAGGAACGATCGGCGCTGGACGCCGTTTGCGCCATTTCCTGCTCGACCTTTGTGAAAATGAGCCGCTCCCGATGCTGCAGTTCCAGGCAGAACGGATTGAAGGGCTGCGCGAGATGGAGACGGAAATCAGGCGCTGTATCGATGACGACGGTGCGGTGGTTGACAGTGCGAGTCCGGAGCTTCGCCAGGTTCGGCAGGAAATCCGCCAATTGGAAGCACGCGTCAGAGAAAAGCTGGACCAGATGACGAGATCAAGCTCCTACCAAAAGATGCTGATGGAAAATATCGTGACAATCCGCGGCGACCGTTTTGTCATTCCGGTCAAACAGGAATATCGCCATGTATTTGGCGGCATTGTGCACGATCAATCGGCATCGGGCGCTACCTTGTTCATCGAGCCGGAAGCAGTCGTGACGATGAACAACAAGCTTCGCGAGCTTCGTCTTCGCGAGGAGCGGGAGGTAGAGCGCATCCTCTATACGCTGACAGAGCTTGTTGCGCAGTCCGTAGAGGAACTGAAGGAAAATATTGATGCATTGGCCGAGCTCGACTTTATGTTTGCCAAGGCTCAGCTCGCTGGAGCGATGAAGGCTGTATGCCCGAAACTCAATGACCGTGGGTACCTGCGCCTGAAAAAGGCCCGCCATCCGTTGATTCCCCATAATGCCGTCGTACCGGTTGATGTGGAGCTGGGCGGAGCTTACAGCGCAATTGTAGTGACTGGTCCCAATACAGGCGGGAAAACGGTATCGCTAAAGACAGTCGGACTTTTGTCGATCATGGCGATGGCAGGATTGCATATTCCTGCGGAGGAAGAGAGCGAGGTTACCGTATTCTCGTCTGTTTTCGCCGACATAGGAGACGAACAGTCAATCGAGCAGAGCCTCTCGACTTTCTCCAGTCACATGAAGAATATTATTCACATTCTCGCTTCGATGGATGAGCGGAGTCTTGTGTTATTTGACGAGCTGGGTGCAGGAACGGACCCGACCGAGGGTGCAGCTTTGGCGATGTCGATTATCGATCACGTCATCCAACGCGGAGCCCGGCTGATCGCCACTACGCACTACAGCGAGCTGAAGGCGTACGCCTATGACAGACCGGGCGTGATCAATGCGAGCGTTGAGTTTGATGTGGAGACGCTCAGGCCGACCTACAGACTTCTCATCGGTGTCCCGGGACGGTCGAACGCGTTTGCGATTGCCAAGCGGCTCGGCTTGCCAGAGGAAATCATCGAAATTGCCAAAGGCTCGATCAGCGAAGAGGACAATCAGGTCGAGAGCATGATCGCCTCCCTGGAGCGAAACCGCAAAACGGCTGAAGCGGAAAGGGAGACTGCCGAAGAGCTGCGGCGCGAAGCCGAACGTCTGCGCCAGCAGCTTGAAGAAGAGCGGGCTCGCTTCGCCGAAGAGAAGAACAAACGGCTGGAGGAAGCGGAGGAAGAAGCCCGCATCGCCGTTCAACTGGCAAAAGAGGAAGCCGAAGCCGTTATCCGCGAGCTGCGGAGCATGATGAAGGAAGGCGTCGAAATTAAAGAGCACCGTTTGATCGAGGCGAAAAAACGGCTGGGCAGCGCCGTCATGGAGCTTGAGAAGGAAAAGGTGAAAAAACCGGCAAAAGCGGTACGGGCCACGCAGGTCAAAGTCGGCGACGAAGTCATGGTAACAAGCTTTGGGCAAAAGGGAACTGTGTTGGAAAAGGTCGGGGGAGACGAGTTCCTCGTCCAGATCGGCATTATGAAAATGAAGGTCAAGCGGGACGACATGAACGTCCTCAATTCCATCAAAGCCCCTCAGCAAGCCGTGGAGTACACCGCTGTAAAGCGAAGCAAAGGCACTGCCAAGCTGGACCTCGACCTGCGTGGATACAATGTCGAGGACGGGATTCGGGAAATCGACCAGTTTCTGGACGAAGCGCTCTTGGCCGGCTTCCACTCTGTATCGATTATCCATGGACACGGCACAGGGATGCTGCGAAAAGGGGTGCACGAATATTTGCGCCAGCACCGCAATGTGAAATCGTTTCGCTTAGGCGGTCAGGGGGAGGGCGGCGTCGGAGCAACGATCGTCGAGCTGAGATAACCCGGTGACGGGTTGAACGTCGGCTCTAGCCTGTCCTGATTTTCTTTTGTGCAGGGAGGTTCTGGATGGAACAGTTGTTACACAATCAGTATTTGGGGACGTTTGCCTACTATACCGTTACCGGGCTTGCGATGATCGTTTTTCTTTCCTTGTTTGAGCTTGTGACCCGGTATCAGGTGTGGCAGGAATTAAAACGGGGGAACCTCGCTGTCGCCATGGCTACTGGAGGAAAGATGTTCGGGATTGCCAATATTTTCAGCTATTCGATCCAGCACCATGACTCCATCGGGCAAGCGCTGATTTGGGGAACTTTCGGTTTTTTTCTCTTGCTGGGCAGCTATTTTACTTTTGAATTTATGACTCCAAGCTTCAATGTAGATGAAGAGATCGGCAATGACAACCGGGCGATCGGTTTTATTGCGATGGTGCTTTCTGTCGGTTTTTCCTTTGTTATCGGTGCCAGTTTGACGAGATAACGGGAGGCGAGAAGAATGGATCAGTCAGGGTGTGTGACAGTTACCGTCGTTCAGGGAGAAGAGCGCAGCCATCTGTCAGTGAGGACTGGGGGAAATTTGCTGTTGGCCATGGTGCGGGAGCGTTTTCCGGTAGATTTTGCCTGTACTACGGGAAAGTGCGCCACTTGCCGATTGCGAATGGAAATTCCCCCTGGTTCAGCAAGCGAACCCTCTCCTACAGAGCGGTATCGTTTGGGAGCGGACTTTGCAGCCGGACTGAGGCTGAGCTGTCAAGTGTATGTCACAGGCCCGCTGACCGTCTATTTGCCCACGAATGGCTAGGGACGTTTCCCGTTGAACCATTTGCCGATGGAGAGTATAATTAGACTTTGGCAGAATGTAACGAGTTAGGGGAAGAGGAGGCATGGCCTTGGAAACGCTGTACAAGGTCCTCATCGCATTATGTGTAGTGTTTATTGCGGCAGGGGTTTATTATCTGTCGTAGGCAATGCACTCAACCTATAACCAGAGAATATGAAAGAGGAGATACTCAATGACTCAGCCAGTACGCGTTGCTGTTGTCGGATTAGGGTTTGTCGGACTGCCGCTTGCGCTCACTTACGCCCTGAAAGGGGCACATGTCGTCGGTGTGGACGTCGTACCGCATGTAGTAGATGAGATTAACAAAGGGCATTCCCATCACCTGGAATCCTACCAAGGCAAAACTTTGGCGGAGATTCTGCGGGAGCAAATCGCCGCTGGCCGCTTTCGTGCGACCACTTCCTATGAAGAAGCTGCAGCCGAGGTTACGAATTATATCGTGACGGTCGGACTGCCGGTCTTCAATGGTGATCCTGACCTGGGACCGCTCAAAAACTGTGCGGAAACGCTCGGGAAAGTGTTGAAGAAGGGCGATTCGGTGATGATCCGAAGCACGGTCGTTCCGGGGACGACAGAAGAAGTGATCAAACCGATCCTGGAAGAAGCAAGCGGACTTCAAGCCGGAACGGATTTTTACCTGACATACTGCTCCGAACGCATTGCCGAAGGACGAGCTTTCGAGGAGTTCATTCATATGCCTCTGGTCCTCGGCGGGATCAACCCGGAGAGTGCAGAGAAGGGGAAACAGCTGCTTTCCGTGATCAGTGAAACGGAAATCACTATTTCTGATATTCGTGTGATTGAAACGGCGAAAGTCATTGAAAATATTCAGCGTGACGTGAACATCGCGATGGTTCAGGAATTTGCCCGTTTTGCCGAGTCTTTCGGGATCGACACGTTTGAGCTGATTCGCATCGCGAACACGCACAAGCGCGTGAACCTGCTGACACCGGGACCTGGAGTGGGCGGCTTCTGCCTTCCAAACGCCCTGTACTACCTGCAGCCGAAAGCGAGAGAGCTGGGTGTTCCGCTCCCGCTCTTGCAGTTGGCCCGCACGACAAACGACAGTGTGCCTGGCGTTTTGGTGGACATGCTGGATAAAGCGCTGCAGAATGCCGGCAAAACATTGGCAGGGAGCCGTGTGACTGTGTTTGGACTGGCGATGAAGGACTTTTCCAACGATGACCGGGTAAGTCCGGTCCATGATCTGATTGCTGCATTGAAGGCCAAAGGAGTCGACGTTCGCTCCTACGACCCGGCCGTACCAAACCGCTACGACCACAAGAAAGAGACGGTCGAAGAAGCTGTTCGCGGAGCAGACGCCATCATGCTGACGGCTATCCAGAAGGAATTTGCCGAGCTGGATTGGGACAAAGTGATCAGTCTGATGAGTTCGTCTCCTGTTTTGTTTGATACCAAAAACCGCATCCCGCGCTCGCTTGACGAGCAGGTGACTGTAGTCCGAATCTAACCGAAGAAAGGTTCGGGTTTGCATGAAAAAGGCTCCGCCGGTTTCCAGCCGGCAGGAGCCTTTTTCATATCGAAGGTACTTGATAAGCCAAATTGGTTAGAAAAATTCTGCGCCAGATGCGAGATTGATCATAGCCCGCATCGTTTTGTAAAGGTCGTGCTGATCTTGCGGCGTGTAGGAAACGATCCCTTTTTCCGCATCGTAGCGTGCGCCTGGCACAATCGCCGCCATTTCGGCTTGTCCGGCATGCGAAAATTCAATCGAGAGCTCAAGCGGTTGAGCGAATTCCACGGGCTTTACTTGTGCTACTCGGGAAAGAGCCCGCTTGGTCTGGCGTTTTAATTCCGCTGTGGCCTCGTCACGGGAGAGGCAGAGAGCAGAGGTGCGGGAAACTGCTGTTTTTACGATAGCCGTACTGATTTCCGGGATGAGCTGTTTGGCTTCCTTTGCAATCAAGTCATCGCCGGAAACAAGACAGACCGGAACGCCATACATACCGGCATAGACGGCGTTGAAGCCAAACTCTCCTACGACCTGTCCGTTGATGTACATGTTGCGAACAACCCCGGACATCGTGTGGCTGAGTACGCCCGGGACGCCCTGACGTGTGTGGTAGCCGATGAAAAAAGCGGCGTCAAAGCTCTGGTCCAGGCCCTGCATCATGGAGTAATCGCGTGGTGAGCCGGCCAAAAGCTTCGCTTCGGGGTGCAGCGACTCCCAGAGGATGTTATTCATCGTATTGTGGCTGTCGGCTACAACGATCTCTGTAGCTCCCCACTCCAGCGCTGCTTCGATCACTGCATTGGCGTCTTCGGTCATGAATTGACGGCCTCGTGCATAGTTCATGCCTGAATCTGGATTGATATAAGATGTGTCGACAATACCGGAGATTCCTTCCATGTCTACGGAAAGAAACAGTTTCATAGCCATTCGCCGTCCTTTCTAGCAATTCTGAATCATTCTTTCTTATCAAAACAGATTGTTTCCATACAGGCAACAGAAAAATGGAAAAACGTTGCAAACAGTTGGAGCAAAAGCGAATGGTAAAAGCAAGAAGGGAATGCTCGACACAAAAAACAGCAAGGGAATGCAGAACGGAAGTAAGAAGCGAATGCAAGGAACGAATGCACATGGCCAAAAAGCGAATGCACAGGCCCAAAACCGAAGTCAACGAAAAAAGCACGGGGCCCGCTAAAGCCAACGCCGTGCTTTTATCTGTAAATCGCATGGTTTTTTTGCCATAATCCCAGTGTTGCTTTGCTCGGCTGCCAGCAGCGTTTATGAAAGCAGACGACGGTACAGAGCCAGTGTTTGTTCAGCCATGTGCTGGATTGTAAAGGTCTGCTCCACTAAAGTCAGGGCATTGTGGACGAGCCGCTCCCGCAAATCCGGCGATTGCAAAATGGTTTTCATCGCTTCGGTCAATCCTGCCACGTCACCGGGCGATACGGCAAGACCGGTTTGTTTGTGTGTAACAAATTCTTTGACTCCGCCGACGTGGCTGGCTACGACAGGCACTTCAGAGGCCATCGCTTCGATGATCGTATACCCCAGTCCCTCGTACAAGGAAGAATGGACAAAGGCGTCACATGCATGCAGACACGCCGGGATATCCTGGCGGAACCCGCCGAAGCGGACCCTTTCTTCCAGACCGTGCTCACGGACTTTCGCCTCCAGGACGGCACGTTCCGGACCGTCTCCGACAAGGACCAGATAAGGGATCGGACCTTCCTGCATCTCCCTCGCCAATTGAGCAAATGCATCCACCAGAAGCGGGAGTCCTTTCACAGGCACAAATCTCGCGACCGTCCCGAACAAAAAGGCATCGGCTGGAATTCCCCATTCTGCTCGAAGGGAGGCCCGGTCTGACGCACGCAGATGTGTCTGTCTGTATGGAGAAAGGTCTGTTCCGTTGTAAATGACGCTGATTTGCTCTCGTGGAACGCCGTCCTTGTGCAAAATCTCCGCAATCGCCTCGCTGATCGCGATGTAGTGACGGTTCCATCGACGTGTACCTCGTTCCATCAAGGATACGAGCGCATAGGCCAGCGGATGGGCGTAGTCATAGCGAAGCGAGCTGTGTACGGTCGTCAGCAGTGTCGCTCCGCTTCCCCGGGAGGCCAGTCTGGAAAAGAAGTTGGCTTTTACGCCATGTGTATGTATGAGATGTGGCCCAAAGGAACGAAATACCTCTCGCAACGCCTGTAGAAGCCGTACGTCAAAACGCCCGAATCGGTCCAGGGCAATGACAGGCACACCTGCTTTGCGCAACTCGCTGGCAAACAGGGAGTCGTAAAAGCAGACAACGGCCGTCTCCACTTCATCCGCAGGAAGAGAAGACAATAAATTGAGGATATGCTGTTCCGCTCCGCCAAACTCTCCTCCGCCGATAACATGGAGGACTCGCAGTTTATTCATGACAACTCCACCCGAACCTTCGTAAAAAAAAGCTTCTCACCGAAGCTCTCTCGTATCAAAAACAGGAAAAATCCCGATCGTCCAATAAAAACAAAACCATTCTCACTATAGCAGATGACTGGTTTATTCGCAATAACACGGGACTTGTGGTATCTTGATGAAGGAGAAAAACGACGATACAAGGAAGGTTTGCTGATGAAAACTCACAGCGTGCTGCTCATATGCTATTATTTTCCGCCCATTGGCGGCGGAGGGGTGCCGCGGCCGTTAAAAATGGCGAAATACCTCGGAGAGTTCGGCTGGAATGTACATGTGCTGACAGTCGATCCCGTTTACCATGCGACATTGGACCCGTCCCTGCTGGCTCAACTTCCGGATGATGTGAAGATTCATCGGGCGAAGGAGTTGCAGATCTTGCCGCGAAGAGGCGGGGGAGCTTCTGCGGGACAGAAAGGTGCAGCAAAGGCGGCTGCGAGCACGGAACCGGCGGTGGTTCGAACCAGTCTGAAGAGCAAACTAAGGCAAGGCATTGTACAAATGTTGAAACAAGTAAAACCGTACCTGTTGATCCCTGACGACCAGATTTTGTGGCTCCCGCAGGCACTCAAGCTGGGCCGTGAGATTATGCGCCGGGAAAAAATAGACGCGATATTTTCGACGTCGGGCCCGGTGACCAATCATTTGATTGCCCAGAGGCTGGCCGAGGAGTTTGGATGCAAGTGGGTCGCCGATTTCCGCGATCCGTGGACACAAAATATGCATACCTCGGGAATCGCCTGGAGAGAGCGCCTGGAAGAGCGGATGGAAGAGAAGGTTATGGCAAGGGCGGATGCGATTACAACTGTGACAGCGACATTTGCCCAAAACTTCAAGGCAAAGCATGGACACCGTATACGGCGGATGGAGCTCATCTATAACGGGTTTGACCAGGCCGATTTTGAGGGATTGGTTCCACAGCATACCGTACCAGGGAAGTTTCATGCCGTTTATGCGGGCATTTTGTACCAGAAGCGAAATCCGCGCCTTTTGCTGAAAGCGATCCACGAGCTGATTGAGGAAGGGCAGGTTGACCGAAAAGACCTTTTGCTCAGTTTTGCCGGCGTATTCGACTATCCGGGTTATTCGGAAAATCGGGATTGCGTGGAAGCGTTGGGCCTCGGCGATATTGTCCGGGTATTGGGGAATCTGCCGCATAAAGAGGCGCTTGGTCTCATGAAAGGGGCGGACGCCCTTTTGCTCATCGGCGATGTCTCGCCCGATGCCGGAGCGTACATCCCGGGCAAGCTGTATGAATACATGGGAATCGGCAAGCCGATCCTGGCTCTGAACAAAGCCGGAGAAGCTACCGGAATCATCGAAACGTTCCACTTGGGACAAGTTGCCGACCCGGAGGACAAGGATGCGATGAAACAGGCATACCTCAAGCTGTATCAGGCATGGAAGGAACAAGGTGAGATCGATGCGGCTGACCGTGGCGTGGAGTTTGCCGAACGGGTCAAGCCTTACGAGAGACGCGAGCAAGCACGTCAACTGGCGCAGTTAATGAGTGAGCTGCTGGCCAAGTGACAAACAAGGATAGGATAAGACAAAATAAAATGACAGCCCCGTCCGACAACCTGGCGGGGCTGTACATCTTAAGAATTGACCGTTGCAGGGAAATCGTGGTATGTATGTTGTGCATCCTTTGCTTTGTGCAGGGAGCGGTTACGGGAGAGTGAGTGAAAACGAGCATATGATGGCAATTCAAGCATTAAGGGCTTATAACTTTTTCTATTTTTCGCTGTTGTCCATATTTATATCGTTTCTGCCGGTATATCTCGCATTTCGCGGCGTAAGTCCTGCGCAAATCGGAATATTGATCGGCATGGGATCGTTCATCGGAATATTGTCGCAACCATTTTGGGGCATGGTCAGCGACAGGCGCAAGACGATAAAAAGGGTGATCCTCGTAACGCTGGGCTTGTCTCTCGTCGTGGGATTCACCCTGCTCCAGTCTTCACAGCTGTGGCTGCTGTTTGTTTTGGTGGGAGCGATGTATTTCTTTATGCTTCCGACCGATCCGCTGACGGAGAGCTTGAATTACCGCGTAGCTGAGCAGCACGGCATCCACTTTGGATCGGTCAGGACCTTCGGCGCGATCGGGTATGCCTCTGCCTCGCTGATCATCGGTTTTACCGTGGACAGAATCGGGATGGAGAACCTTTTTTGGGTATACGCCGCGTATGGAGGGCTTGCCTATCTCCTGTGTCTCGTTGTTCCCGATGCACCTGTCAGCGGCAAGCGGCTTTCAGTGGCCGATCTTCGCCGGTTTCTCACCTATCCGGCGACTCTGCGCTTCTTTCTCCTGGTCCTGCTTGCGGCCATTCCTCATCGTACGAATGACAGCTTTCTCGGCGTATATGTACAGAGCTTGGGCGGAAATACGGGCATGGTAGGCTTGGCCTGGTTTGTGGCAGCGATCAGCGAGGTGGCCTTCTTCGCGCTGAGTCCGCGCCTGCTGCGAAACGGAAACGAGATCAAGATGATCACTCTGGCATCGGCCATCTACGCCATCCGGTATTTTCTTTGTGCAGCTTTCTCAGGCCCGATGCTGGTGGTGTTTCTCCAGCTTATGCAAGGGATCACATTTGTCATTTTTTACACCGCCAGCATTCAGTACTTGTACCGGATTATCCCGGAGGAATGGAAGGCGACAGGACAGACGGTGCTTGCCGTTATTTTCTTCGGCATTTCCGGCATCATCGGGTCGTTTGGAGGCGGCTGGGTCTTTCAGCATTGGGGCGGAGCTGCGCTGTATCAGGTGATGGCGGTTTGCTCGGTGTTGGGTTGCTTGTATAGCGTGATGCTTTGGAAGAGACAACCGAGCGAGGGCACCCAATAGCTATGGGGCTGTGGGCAAAAATGATGATCCGAAAGAGCGAGTGCAGTCATTCTCATCGGTGCAGAAATAAATAGAGAGGCCGTGGCCCAAGCAGATATCTGCCTGGCCGCGGCCTCTTCCTTTAAGATGAAACGCTGATTTTCTTCCCGTGCGTTAATAGAGCAAGTACTTCTCGACTTCTTCTGGATCCTTAATTTCGATTCCAGAGTCATTGTATTTGAACATCTGGAAGAAGATTTGCTGGTCCATCGTGCCGCCTTCGGGCATCGGCAGGATGATCCAGGTTTCGTACTGATGGAGCAGGCGGTCATCCTTGCCGATCCAGAACGTCGTTTTAATGGTTGATTCCTTCAAAATATAGTCCAGGTCGGGCCGATCTCCCAACTGCTTTTTCAAAGACTCAAAGAGCGGACTGTTGCTCTTTTCCAGCCACTCAGCTCCGGTTATCTTCAGCTGGAAGGGTACGCAGACGGTTCCGTACACCTTGTCGTCATTGAGCTGCACGGCTTGATCCAGGAACGGGAGCCAGTCGTCAAAGCCTTTGAGTACATCAAACTCGAGAGGCGTCTCCCGCGCCGTCATCCAGGCGTCTTTGACGCGAACATAGTTCTTGTCTCCGATGCGGTAGTACTGGTAGTCCTGACGGGCGATCCGGGCGTCCACGTTGTAACCGTCAGGGTTGCGGACAGCGCCGTTAAACATGCTGGTTGTCGTGCGGGCCATGATGTAGTTGATCACGTGTCCCTTGTACCAATATTTCTGTGCATTCGGATCGGTTTTTCCTTTTTCCAGCGCTGTCTGAAGCCATTCAGTCGCAGATTCCGTCTGTGCGGGAGTACTGTCCGTAGCCCCGTAATTGGTCAGCGCGAACGACTTTGGACCCGACTCATAGGTGCAGCCTGTCAACAGCGAAGCGGAAACGAGAGCAGACAGAGCAAGCAGCGCGGTGGTCCGTTTACGCATGGCGAACCCTCCTTACGATCCCGTATCCAATCAATCCGATGAACAAGAGACTGACGAGCGGAACGACTGGTACATTGTGGCGTTTGAATACGAGAATGCGGTGCTGGTCATAGATGGAAGCAACGATCTCGTTCGATTGGTCACCGTCGATGTCGCCGATTTGAATGTTGAGCAGAGGCATGTAAATGCGCCAGTTATGCTCCAATCCTTCCGGTGTATAGGTATAACCGGACAGATAGCGGGTCTTGTTCATGCTGACCCAGCTTTTCGCTTGAGCGATGAGCTCCGGTTGGTCTTCATTGCCCACTTTGGCATAGTTGGTAAAGCTGAAGCTTTCGTCGCCTTCCTGACTCGACCACAAAACGTCCCATTTTCCATCAGGCATCGCTTTCAGGATGTAAGACGGCTTGTTGCCGATCAGCAATTCATCCGCACCGTCATTGTCCACATCGGCCGGAATGAATCGGGCAGTCGCCAGTGCAGTCTCCTTGCGAGTCAATGTGTATGCTTCGACAGTCGTACCATCCGGCTCTACAGCCAATACACTCATGTGTTCGCCCATGATCATGAGACCCTCGCGTCCGTCCGGCAGCTTCATCGTGTCGAGAATTCTCGTTGCTTTCGTCGTAGCGGCAAAAGGCTTGCCTTCGTACGTACCGCTCAGCAAACCCTCACGGATGCTGAGATCCTTGAACTTCGTTCCCAAAGAGAGTCTGCCATCCATATTGCCGTTATTTTCGGCCAGCTTGTCCCCGATGTTTTGCAGGTCCAGCAAGAGGGCACGATACGGGGCGGTGCCGATCTGCAGCATGCCTTCCGCAAAGGATTGACGCTGAACATTTGGCACCAGCTGGTCATCTTTCATCGTATAGTACGGGAATCCCGGAAAATCTGATGGCAGTTTTTCTTTAACAGCTGTCAATGTTTCGGCCGGAATCTGATCATTTGGCATCCGAACCAGCTTGCCGTCCTGCCACTTCATCACGTACAGAGAGAGCGGCTCAGCCTGCAGGTGAAGCAGTTTGTCAGCCAGCGCCTTTTTCTCTTCCTCTGTCTCCGGTTTCGGCGCTTCTTCATCCGGGAGAGGAAGCTCATCGGCATTGCCGTACGTAATAATTTCCTGCTTGCCGTCGCCGTCTACGTCATGAAGGGCGATCGGGAAATAATCGACCCAGCTTCCGTTGTACAGGCGATCAGACTCGTATTTCACCGTAAAGTGACTGAGTGCGTACAGGTTATCGCGATAAAACGTCGTGTTTGCAATGACGGCGATCAGCACGAGTGCGCCGACGGCTTTCCAGCTCAGGCGTCCGTACCACTTCGCCAAAGCGGCAACCACGATGATCGCAACGGCGCCGCCAACGATGACTGCGACCATCGATTTGACATCAAGCTGGGTCAATGACCGATCCAGGAGCAGAAAGCCCAGCGAAAAGACGACAATCTGCCTGCGCTCGTCCGGATGCGGCAAATAGTAGCAGAGGGCGAGCAGCGGCAACAATATAACCAATGCGATCCAGGACAAGTCGAGGAACGCCGGCTTCACCAAAATATGATAGATCAGGAACAGGGCGATGGCGTACAAGGCCCAGTTCACTGCAGACAAAGCTCCATTTCGTTTCATGGGCGTAAGCTCACCACCTTTTCTCGTTCGTTTGATCGGCGTACAGCGCTACCAGGAAGCCGCCAAACAGCCAGAAGTAGAGTGACATGAACGGCACTTCGAAAATATTCTCCACGGTATTGTGGAGTACGACTGCGACAAGGCCTCCGAACAGTCCCAGGACCATGAAAAACTCAGGCTTGTTGACCAGGGAGCGGACCACGCGAGCCGCGTAGCGGAGGATCATGACGATCAGGCCGATCAGCATGCCGACCCCGATCAGGCCAAGCTCCGCAATGCTCTTGAACAAATAGCTGTCCGTGTAAATCGTTCCGAAGTGACGTGACCCGACGGCACCGCCATGGTGACCCAGACCGACGCCAAACAATGGTTCCAGCCTCATTTTGTCGTAGGCATCAACCCAACGCTTGAGTCGTCCGGCCTGTGCACTAGCTTCCATGTACTCCGGAGTAAACAGCGTGAAAATCCGGTTTTTGATCGTTCCGACGAGCGGTACGGATTCAGGCACCACGAAATAGAGAGCGAGAACTCCGACGATTCCGGCAAGGACCAGATAGCCAGCCCAGCGCTTCTTCCAAATGTAAAAGCAGGCAAACAGCGCGGCGGCCAGAGCGATCCACGCACCCCGCGATCCGGTCAGGACCAGCGCCAAAAGCGAAGACAGGGCGACGACGATCCAGAGCAGCCGTTCTTTTCCATTATCTACATACAGGGCAAGTCCGACAGAAATAGGTGCGATCAAGGCCATGTAACTGCCGAGAACGTTCGGGCTGGTGACGAATGAAAAGGCCCGGGTTGTGGTCGACTCGCCCTCCTGGACCCAGCCCATCGGCGTTTCCACACCCAATATCACCTGGGCGATCCCGTACAAACCTGTGATAAAACCGATCAGCGACAAAACCTTCAGCATATTGGCCATCTGCTGTCTGTCCGCCAGCAGATAAAAACCAATGAAAAAGGCGATCATGTACTGATAGACGGCGCGAAAGCCCTCGACACTCGCATCCCAGTTGGTCATATCGGTTACCATCAGGGCGATGCCAAAGACGATGAACGCGATAAACGGGTGCTTGATGGATGGCAGCTTGCGTGCGCCTTTGAAATAGGCGGCAAACGCAAACAGCAGGAGGACAATCAGTAGCCCCTCATCCCATAGCGATGATACGACAGGTATCGGCAAGAACTTGCGCAAGACGTAATCGATAAGGGGATAGGCCATAAGCAAAGACAACCACGTAATAGGGCGGCTCCCCCACTTCAACACAGTCTCTCTCATTTGTTTTTAAATCCTCCTACATTGGATTAACTCATCCATTATAATGAATTGACGTTCGTTGTCGCAAGGCGGCGGGGAAAGAGATTGGTAGGATTGAGAGAAATGCGATATGATAGCAGGTGTATTTGCCTGTTGCAGATGTATTTGGTCGCAGAGATGGGAGAATCGATTTTATGAGTTTGCTAAAAACAGCCTCGATGATTATCGTGCTGACATTGGTCGGCAGGCTTCTGGGCTTCTTTCGCAGCATTTACGTAAACAGCCTGTATGGAACGGATAAACTTACCGACGCCTTCAACACGGCGGCAACGATTCCGCTTGCCTTGTTTCTGGTCATACCTGGCGCGATTAACGCCGTACTCATCCCGACGATGCGGGGGATGCTGGAAAAAGAGGAGCGAACCGGTGAGCTTTACCACAAAATGCTGACGATTGTACTCGTCGTATTCACGCTGATCGCGGTGCTCGGCATTTTGTTTGCGGAGCCGATCGCGATGCTGCTGGGAACAAAAGGCGACACCCTGGCGCTCACGGCGGAAATGCTTCGCTGGATGTGGCCGTCGGCGATCTTTATCGGGCTGACGGGATTGTGGTCCAGTGTAAGCAACGCACACCAGCATTTTTTTACGCCGACGGTTTCCGCCGTAGCGAACGGAGCCGTGGTGATCGTGGGGATGTACTTGCTGGTGCCGCATTACGGCCCGGTAGGCCTTGCAATCGCGACGACACTCGGTTATCTCGCTGCCATGCTGCCGATGCTCGTCACGCTTAAGCAATTTGATTACAGTCACCGGCTCGCCTTTCACTGGAGAGAAGACCGCGCTTTGCGGGACATGGGCGAGCGCGTCATTCCGATCCTGATCGGGGCCGTCGTGGCCCAGGCGACTACGTTCCTGGAAAGAGGCTTTGCCAACGGCCTGGAAGGGGGCAAGCTCAGTGCGCTTGCCAACGCCAATCAGCTCGTCCAAATGCCGATGGCGATTTTCGTCGGCGCTTTTACACTGCCGCTGTTTCCGCTGCTTGCAAGCTTTGTGAAGCGGGGGGAGATGGACCAGATGAAAAGCACCCTGCAGAAGGGGCTGGCCTACCTGCTCATCCTGCTTTTGCCCGTCAGCGTCGGCTTTATTGTCTACGCCGAGCCGATTATCAGGCTGGCCTTTGAGAGAGGCGCTTTTGACGAGCGTTCCGTCATGCTGACGGCCTGGGCGCTCCCTTTCTACGGATTGGCTCTGTACGGACTGGCTGCCCGGGACCTGATCACGAGGGCGTTCTACGCTTTGGAAAATACGCGGACACCAGTGCTCATCGGCGTGGTCGGGATCGGCGTGTACGCCGTCGCCAACTACTTGCTGATTCCTGTGCTGGATCACGGAGGAATTGCCCTGGGAACGGCCATTTCCGCATTCAGCCAAGCGATTTTGCTGTTCATTTTGTTGTGGCGCAGGATCGGCGTTCTGGTACAGAAAAGCTTCCTGCTGACTGTCTTGAAAACGCTGGCTGGCTGCGTGGTCATGGCAGCAGTCTTGATCGGTGTGGACCCCTGGCTGTCAGCTATGCCGCTCTGGCTCTACATGCTGACAGGAATTGGCGGCGCTGTAGTCGTGTACTTTGCCGTCCTGACCATCCTGAGGGAGCCGCTCGTCTCGGAGTTGCTGCAGAAGGTCTTGAAAAGGCGGTCTACTCCGGCCGGGGGGACACAGTAAGCGGGCATTCCCGGATGGCGTATCTGGTTTTGCCAGACGGCGTTGGAGGGATGTGCTTCACGTATTCTAATCGGATACTGGCGTCACCCAAGGCAGAGCGTATGCCTTGGAGAACTTTTTCTTCGTCATCAGCCCGAAACCGCTCAGGGTGCTTGACCAGACGGAGCGTCAATCGGTCAGGCTCGTGCTGGACGAGCTGAAACGTCCGGAAGCTCTCCATATTGCGGATGATGTGATTGATAAAATGGCCGTGGACAAAGGAGCCCCGCATGGAAACGAACATATCGTCGACCCGGCCGTCGATTTCCTGAAGCACAGGATAATTGATGCCGCATGTGCAATTCTGTGACGAGAGTGCGAGCATATCGCCCAGTTGATAGCGCAGGCGCGGCATTACGCGATTGTGCAGGTCGGTCACCAGCAGCACGCCGATTTCCCCGACGGGCAAAGGCTCTCCGGCAACAGGGTCGACGACTTCCAGATAGCAGTTTTCGCTGAACGCATGCATGCTGCCAGCCGGACACTGGTAGGCGATGATCCCGCCGTCTCTCGCGCCGTATTCATTGACGACGGGAGCTTCAAATGCTTCTGTGATCACTGCGCGCTGGTGATCATGCAGCGTTTCTGCGGTAGAGACGACCGCCTTGAGGGGAAACCCCAGCCTGAGCCCGGCTTGCAGCATGAGTTCGGCGAACAAGGCAAGAGCGGAAGCGTAACCGTAAAGGTAGACGGGACGAAAGCGGCGGATTGTCCTCACATGCTCTTCGATTCGGGATTGGTCCAAATCGTAGGCGGGGATCATCAGCCTGTTTTTCAGCCAGCGCTCCTTTAGCTGGTAGCGGCGGGCGTCCTGGCGGTTCAGCTCGATCGGCGAGCCCCAGATCATCACGGAAGGGTCGCCGATCCGGATGCCGTACCATGACAATCCGAGCCAACGGGCAGCCTCGTAGCGTTCCACCGTAGGCCGGTCGAGGAAAAAACGGGTCGGCTCCCCGGTCGAGCCTCCTGTCCGGTTGGGGATCAGCTCACCCGGGTTGGCCCCTATCGTCAAATAACGGTCGGCCTGCTCCCGAAAACGGCTCTTCTCAAGCTGGGGTAGCCGCTGCAGGAATCGGGCTGGCTCCTCGCTATTCCCTGCCGCATGCCATTCCTCGGCAAACTCGGTATAGGCAGGGACGTGATGAACAGCGTGTTCCAGAAGCCGGCTCAGCTTGGCCGACTGGCGAGACTTTAGGTTTTCAACGGAGAGGGCTTGCGCCTCGCGCAGGTCATGCATATAGACACGTGTTCGATTTTGCTTGAAACGCTCCATTAGCGGCCATTGAACGTTTCGAATCAAAGAACCGGTCAGGGGCATAGGAAATCCTCCTTTTTCGGCAGATAATTCAAAGTTGTGCCTTGGTTTCTATTCCCTCAGTATTCCTGCCGAATTGGGACCCTATACCTGTTTGCCACTAGAGCCGATTGATAGTACGATAGAGAGTGGATTTCAACCTTTACCACGTTTGTACAAGGAGCTTCCCATGGTGAAAAATAGTTTTCTCGCCGGCGCCTTTATTTTGGCGATGGCGGGGATTTTGTCAAAAGTAATCGGCATGTTTTACCGCATCCCCTTGCAGGAGATCGTGGGAGACAACGGCCTCGGGCTTTATCAGGAGGTTTATCCGCTCTATTTGACCTTCCTGATCTTAGCCACCGCCGGCGTCCCTGTCGCTTTGTCCCGTGTGATCGCCGAAGCGCTGGCCGAGGGAAAGCAGGGGACGGTCAGCCAAATTCTCGCCCGCAGCATGGTGCTGATGGGCGGTATCGGTCTCGTCCTGTTTGCCATTTTGTACGTGAGCTCTCCGCTGATCGCCAGGATGATGGGGAATCCGCATCTGATCGAACCGATACGGGCGATTTCCCTCTCCCTGCTGTTCGTTCCGCTTATTGCGGTTCTTCGCGGGTTCTTTTACGGTCATCAAAAGATGATGTATGTAGGCCTGTCGCAGATCGTGGAGCAGTCGTTGCGGGTGGCGTTTATTTTGATCGCGTCCTTGTATCTGGTCTCCCTGGGGGAAGACACGGATACGGTGATTACCGGCGTCAATTTCGGCACGATGATCAGTACAATGCTCAGTCTTGTTTTTCTGGCGTTGCTTTTGTGGCTGCACAAGCGCAAGCAGCCGGGAACAATCGGCGGCGATTGGAAGCGGCTGGACTGGTGGTATGACCGGAAGTTCTTCCTGTCCATGTGGCGGATCGCCTGGCCGATCTGCATCAGCGCCCTGGTCATTCCGATCTTCAGCCTGGTAGACTCCTTTTTGGCGATCAATATTTTTCGCTACGTCTGGCAGGTAGACGGATTGACGGCTGATACCTGGTTCGGCATTTACAGCCGGGGCGGTCCGCTCCTGCAGCTCGCCAGCCTGTTCGGCTCGTCCATTGCCCTTTCGATTGTTCCTGCCATCGCAGAGGCGAAGCGTCAGGGAGACGAGGAACGCGTGCAAACCTTAACCAAGCTGTCGATGCGCTTCGCCTGGCTGATCGGTTTGCCCGCTGGTCTTGGGCTGACTGCGGTTGCCGAAGGCGCCAATCTCGCTCTGTACGGAGATGTGGAAGGGACGAAGGCGATGGCGATTCTCGGGGTCAGTGCGATCCCGCTCTCGCTCCTATTGGCGACCAATGGCATCCTGCAGGGCTTGGGCAAAGAAAAGCTGCCCGCGCTGAACCTCGTCTGGGGTGTGCTGATCAAAATCGCCGCGACGCTGTTGTTTACATCAATCATGGGAATGGAAGGCCTGTCCGTTTCCTGGCTGGTGGCTACGTCGATTGTGTGCCTGCTGAATATGCGGATCATCGCCCGCTACGTTCGGGTGGAGATCAACTGGAAGATCGATGCGCTGTACCCGCTCTTGGTGTCCAATCTGATGCTGCTTTTGGCTTGGGGGACGACAGAGGCTGTCGGGTATTTGCTTCACTGGAAAGCGCGTCTTCTGGGGGCAGCAGAGACCGTGGCTGGTGTCGGCGTCGGGCTGATCGTCTACCTCGGACTTTTGCTCATTATTCCGCTCATTCACGAGAAGGAACTGGAATGGCTGCCGGGCGGCAACAAGCTCCGCATGCTGATGAACGCTCTGCGCAAGAAACAGTCCTCTTCTTCAGATGCGCGGTAGTCAAAAAGAAGGCTCTTATCCTCACGGGATAAGAGCCTTTGTTGGTACAATGAGTTTCGTTTTCACGAACACATGAGGGGCCAGCACTGTTTTCCTGTCTTTTAACCATTTCAGGCCGCAGACTCAGCGATCCTTTTTGACGACCGGAATCCAGATTTCGCTTTTAAACGTGGGAGAGGCAATGTCCTTATTTTCATTCCACAGCATTTCCGGGCCTTCCGCGAGTTCATAGCTTGCGGACGGAAACCATTCGGAATAAATGCGGCCCCAGATGCTTTGGAGGGTGTCTGGAAACGGTCCGACAGACTCGAATACAGCCCATGTGGATGCCGGTACCTCAAGCTGAGCCAGGTCATCGGGGCCGTCCAGCGTCGTTGCCGCGCCGATGTAATGATCGAGCTCCCCGTGTTCCCGCCGTCCTTCGGAAAAATTCGTCGATGCGCTGATCAGGCCCTTTGGCTCGACAGTTGAAAGCTGCTTCAATAGCTGGATCTTGCTTTCATCCAGAGCTTCCCACATGGAGGCAATTTCCGGATTCACCCCGTTGTAAATCAGGGGAACCCTTTTCTTGTACCCGACGATACGAAATGCCTCTTTTTCCACGATGCGATAATTCATACTGCTTCCTCCTTTGATTGAAATATGAAAGGTCATCGGAGGATACGCTTTGAGCGAATGGCCGCTGTTTCTCGCTTCTGACGGCGTTACGCCATGCAAGCTTTGAAAGGCTCTGGTAAACGAGTCAGGCGAGCTGTACCCGTATTTGATCGCCACATCGATGATCCTGACGTTTTTGTCTGTGAGCTCAAAAGCTGCCAAGGTAAGGCGCCGGCGTCGAATATATTCCGACAGTGTAACGCCCGCGATAAAAGCAAACATCCTCGTAAAATGGTACTGGGAGCAGCAGGCCAGCCGGGCGACTTCAGCGAAATCAATATCCTCCGTCAGATTTTCCTCAATATAACGGAGGGCAGCATTCATTTTATCAAGCCAATCCATCTTTCATGACCTCCCATGGCTTAGAGGATAGCAAAAGCTGCCGGAACCCATCCGACAATTCGTGCACAAGTTTGCAGGGGGCGAGACTAATAGGGTCAAGATGACAAACGCAAAGCCCCGTCTTATTATAAAAAAAGCACGCGAGAATATATCTCGCGTGTACGGGGGAAATCCTTGCTTTTTCCACAATGTTGCCCAGCGTGGGACCTATCCCTGCTTTCTGTACACACAGACGACCATCTTGACGAAAAACTCCCGGAAAAGCGGCAGTTTCGCCAGACCCGCGGTCACTTCCCGCAGCGGTACTTCGCGCTGGTAGACAGCAGGGTGGGAGACGCCTTGCTGGATTCGCCGGAAGCGCTTGATCGTCATCTGATTGATGTAGGCGATCGTATCGCTGCCATCCGGCTTTTTGCCAAAGCGGAAAGAGATCCGGTCTTGTCCGTCCGGCAAATCGCGGACCAGCTGCTTGTATGCGTCGATCAGCGCTTGCTCGGAGAAAAAGGCATGGACCCAGGGAATGCCGATCGCATCGGACAAATGGGCACCGTAGGGATGATAGTAAGGAGGAAAATTGATGTACAGATGGCCGCCGGGCTTGAGTACGCGGAAGCACTCTTCCAGCGTGAGCTCGGGCCGGTCTACGTGCTCCATCGCATCGTTCATGATAATCGTGTCAAAGGTATTGTCTGCAAAAGGCAGCTCGGCGGAGTCGGCTGTCATGAAGCGTACGCGGTCATCCAGCCCTTTTTCGCGGGCAAAGGCATTGCCTTCTTCCGCGTAGTGGGGCACGATGTCGATACCGATCATTTCTTTTGGTCCAAAGGTACCGTAATAGCAGGTCTTTCCGCCACCGCCGCAGCCGATGTCCAGTACGGTTTTATCGCGGAACATCTGGTCCTGGGTATGGTAGTCGAGAAAAAATTGGATCGTCTGCTCCCCTTTTTGAAACTGCCATTCGGTGTAGCTCATCTGCCCGTCATTGGCGAGATTGAACGGATGGACGGGAAGATGAAATAATTTATTTAGTGAAAGCAACAGCTGAGAGGATAGGGACACGGAAAGTCCTCCTTTCGTGCATTCGGAAAAGAGCCCCGCAAAGACTGAACGTCCCGGCAGGGCCCGAATATTTATGAACGTCGCAAAGCTTTGAGCACCAGCTCGCTGCTTTTGGAAGCTTCCTGGGCGAGTATCCGGGAATGCTCCCTGATGATTTCCCTTTCCCGGTCGAGCTGCGAAATGCGCTCCTCCAGCAGGGGCAGCAGGAAGGATTCATCCAGCTGGGTAATGTGTCCGGCGCTCGGCATGCCTGCGCGTTCCACAAATCGGTCGATTTTCGGGTCGTAGGAAATACCGGTAAACGGCGTTTGCAGCATGCAGGCCAGAATCAACGAGTGCAGGCGCATGCCGACGACATAGTCACACTGTTTCAGCACGGACATGATATCGTGAAAGGTGACAGACGCGTCCAGAAGCTGTGCGCCAGCGCTACGCATCATCCCGATAATTTCGCGCGAAGGGGCGAGATCACTGGGAAAATGCATGGGCAAAAACAGCACGTTCCATCCTTTTTCAACGAACATGTCGGAAGCGCGGGCGATGACCTGTTTAAAGGCTTGCTCCTGCTTCCAGTCACGAACCGAGATCGCGACCAGCGGCTTTGTCAGATCGGGAAATAAACCGCGAAGCAGCTCTTGCCCCCGCTCGTCGGATACATCGCTTGGCGAGATTGTCATAGCTGGATCGGCCGTTACATATATCGGAGCTTTTGTCACCCCGCAGGCTTTGAAGTCGTCGCCCGACTCGTAGTCGCGAACCGTAATTACGTCGACGCGATTCACGACCCGTTTGATCAGGGTGCGGCTGATTCTCTTGAGGATCGGGCCAAACCCCTGGGCGTAAAAAACGACCGGCTTGCCCAGCATCTTGGCGATCGTCACGATGCCCAGATAGTAGAGAACGCTGCGGGGACTCGTGACGTCCTGCATCAGGGTTCCGCCACCCATCACCAGCATGTCGCTTTTCATCAACTCGCGCATGATGACAGGCAGGCTCCAGCGGTTGTACGCCGGGATACCAAACAGGGAGGTTGTCCGATCCGGCTGATTGGACAACACGGCCAGCGATATATTCGGTTGTTCCCGCCTGAGCGCGCTGATGATGCCGTACAGGACTACATCGTCTCCGGCATTGTTGAAACCGTAATACCCGGAGATGAGTATACGCGACATGGTGTGAACCTTCTTTCTATATCAAACGTACAGGAAAAACACATTCTCAAGTATAATCGAGTAAACAAGGGGAAGTAAAGCGGCCTTAGAACATATACAGAAAACCCATCGCAAACAGGCCGATCCCCAGGATAATCAAGCCTATCATCAAGACAAGCATCGTTTTGTTTTTCCGACGGCGGTAGAAAAATTCATCAAACATCTGAATACCTCCAGAGTGGATATGAGTCCATTATTGTATCATATCATTAAACTACCGTTTCTGGCTATTTGAAGAAGACAAGCGAAGCTGAAAAACGAGGAAGGAGCAAGCTTGAAAAAATGGAATCGACATGGCATAAGTACACCCTATTGGTAGACAGAGAAATGGAAGATTTGTTTGTGGGGGAGGTTTTGGAAAGTCCGTATACGCTTGGATGGGTTGAGCCGCAAATCGAGGTCTTGACCACGGAAAACGGGTATGATTACGCGGAAAACACCAATGGCCCGGTCATCGTCTATTTATTTGAACCGATTCAAGAGAGCGCGGCCGGACAAGTGGAGAAGCTCCAAGCCTATATCAGCCGTTGGGGAGAGGCCGTGCGACTTCAGCAGGTCGAACAGGTAGCCGAAGAAAACGATTCGTGGAAGGATGAATTCCGCGAGGTGCGCGTGGGAGACTGGTGGATTGCGCCGTCCTGGAATACGGCTGAAGAGGTGCTAAAAGCAGATCGCGTCCTTTGGATCGATCCGGGGGCAGCTTTTGGAACAGGCTATCACGGGACGACACAGGATATTTTGAGATTGCTGCAAAAATGGTCCCCGTCCGGCAAACGGGTACTGGACATCGGAGCAGGCTCGGGCATCCTTTCCCTTTTCTGTGTGAAAAACGGAGCCGAAATGCCGGTCTGGGCGGTGGATATCAACCAGCAGAGCGATTATCAGATTCGCGTCAACGCAGCAAACAATCAGCTTGGAGAACACGCCGTGAAAATCGTGATCGGTGATATCGCAGACCCTGGAGTAGAGGCGGAGCTGCCGGAAGAGGTAGATCTCATTTTGCTCAATATCGGCGGGGACGAGGACGTTTCCATCCTTCCTGTAGTGGACAGGCATCTCGCGCCTCGAGGGCATGTGATCCTCTCCGGGATCGTAGTATGGAACAGGGAAAAGGTCATTGCCGCCTATGAGCAGGCGGGCTATCGATGCATGGAAGAGTCGACCAGCGACGAGTGGGTGACTGTGATGATGGAGAAAATCGGTTAACAAACCGCCTGCGGCAAATATTCGTTCACGCTTGTAACAGGTCTGTGTCAAAATGGAGAAAGAAGGCCAGATCAACCGCAGTCGGCGGAGGAGGAGATGTCGGATGGATCAAGTAGTCATTGTGGCTGCCGGGCGTACACCTATCGGTACGTTTGGCGGTGCGCTGAAAGATGTAAGCGCTCGCAAGTTGGCGGAGACAGCCGTCAGAGGTGTCATCGACAAGGCAAGCATCGACCCGGCACTGATCAATGAAGTCATTTTCGGCAATTGTATCCAGCGCTCGGATGAGGCCAACATCGCCCGCGTGGCAGCCCTGGATGCCGGATTGGGAAAAGAAGTGACCGGATTTACGGTACAGCGCCAATGTGCGTCCGGGATGCAGGCAATCGCCAGTGGAGTGTCTCAAATCATGCTTGGCGAGGCGGAGGTCGTCATCGCAGGCGGAGTGGAGAGCATGAGCAACGCCCCGTATGTGCTGAAAAACGCCCGTTGGGGCAAGCGGCTGACACACGGAGAGATGACCGACTCCATGTGGGAGCTCCTGACCGACCCGCATCATGGCGTTTTAATGGGTGAAACAGTCGAGCGCCTGGTAGACCTTTACGGCATCACCCGGGAAGAGCAGGACGAAATCGCTCTGAGGAGCCAGCAGAACGCCATTCGCGCCATCGACGGGGGACTTTTTCAGGAGGAGATCATCCCTGTCCCGGTAAAAAAACGCGGGGAAACCGTACTCGTGGATACCGATGAGCATCCGAGACGAGAGGTGACGAGAGAAGGTCTGGCCAAGCTAAAGCCGAGCTTCCGTGAGAATGGTACGGTGACAGCGGGGAATGCATCAGGATTGAATGACGGTGCGTCCGCCGTGATCCTGATGAGTGAGCGCAGGGCAAGCGAAGCCGGACTTGCACCGCTCGGCCGCATCGTTTCCTATGCATGGGCCGGGGTGGAGCCGGATCTGATGGGTTATGGCCCTGTGCCAGCCGTCAAAAAAGCATTGGCGAAGGCAGGACTGACTCTTGCTGATATCGAGCTGATCGAGGTGAACGAAGCGTTTGCAGCACAGTATCTGGCAGTGGAAAAGCTGTTGGAGCTGCCGCGTACGATCACCAACGTAAACGGTAGCGGCATTTCCCTCGGTCATCCGGTCGGCTCCACAGGCTGCCGAATCGTTGTCACCCTCCTCCACGAGATGAAGCGCCGAGGGTCCAGGTACGGATTGGCTACCCTTTGCGTCGGTGGCGGCATGGGCATGGCGATGATTGTGGAAAGGCCATAAAAACAAGCGATTGCAGGTTTAAAAAACGAATCCCCTGTTAAAAATGGAAAGCAAGACCCCATCCAAGCGCCGCGAAGATGGGGTTTTTTCGTACACGACAGCCTGCTGGAGCCATGAACGGCCCAGTTTGCCATTTGCGTCGTTTGCAGCGGCTTTTGCCGCAACGCAATTTCCATCTGCCAATACGCGTCTGTCGACCGTTCGGGATACGTCAAAGGGGGTTCGCACATGATCACTTTCTTTTCCTTCATCCGCAAGCACGGGAAGAAGCTTCTCCGCTACACGGTGTTCAGCCTGGCAGTTTTTCTGATCGCTTCCGTCGGATACAGCGCTTATCAGTTCAAGCAAATGACCAGAGGGTGGTATGCGCCGCTGGACACAAAACCGGGAGTAACCGTCGAACGGCCTGCTTCCGCTGTTGCCCCGCTTGAATTGCTAGCCGGGACGAAGCCGCTGAAGCCATTTGTCCTGCTCGTGATGGGGATCGACAGCCGGGACGGTGAACGGGCAAGGTCGGACACGATGATGCTGGCTGCGATTCACCCTGAAAAGCAGCGGGTCTATTTATTGTCGATCCCGCGAGACAGCTACACGGAGCTGCCGGGAAAAGGCTACGACAAGCTGAACCATGCCATGGCGTACGGAGGCCCCAAGCTGGTCGTGCAATCTTTGGAAAAGTTTCTCGACGTCAAGATCGACCGCTACGTGACCATTGACTTTGACGGCTTTCGAAAAGTGGTGGACGAGCTGGGCGGCGTGCCGATCCAGGTGAAAAAGCGAATGAAGTATACCGACCCAAGCGATGATACCCATATCGACCTTATGCCCGGCCTGCAAACGTTAAACGGCGATCAGGCGCTGGATTACGCCCGCTACCGCAAAAACGACCTGGGCAAAGAGGACAGCGACTACGAACGCATCGCCAGGCAGCAGGAGATCGTTC
>k87-533820_pt1 | contig 33527 bp, 33 predicted proteins | sample MGYA00084031_6733416 | MGnify analysis MGYA00084031
TCGCTTTTCTTCCTTTGTTTTCCGCTTTTCGCTGGCGGTCCGGAGAAACCCGGATCCGGGGGAGGGAAAGGTGGCGGAAATCCCCTTTCGTCTGGCCAGGCGTCTTTTCGTTGTCCAGATGGCGGTTGCGGGGGAAAAGGGGGGTGGTTGAACCCTTCTCTAAACTCCGGCGCGTTGTAGCCAGATGTCATATTGTCTGTCCCCTTCCCTGAATGCCGTTCGTAACCTTCTTCTTCGCTGAAGTGGGGAAAGGGCTCACGTCTCATCGTGTAATGGCCGGTAGAAAATCGCGGATCTAGATCAAAGTTGTCAGAGCGGGAAGAGGCATGGTGGGGATCGTTTGATTTTAGCGTTTTGCTTAGTTCTTCTTGCACCATTTTGCGGATGAGCGATCGCAATTTTGCATAGGCCGATTTGTTCGCCACGGTGATTCACTCCTTTCGGCATGACGTCCCAGATGTTGTATTATATGTTCACGAGAAAAAAAGGTTAAGCGCCCGGATGAAAATAGGCGTCTGACAGTTTCTGTCGGACAAAACCGGACATACGGTATTGTGAGAGTTCCGGGGAGGTTAGCCTCTGTGCACACACTTCCGCACTACGACATCTTCGTGTCTCCTCATCATCTGGCTATATTAAATCAAAATGTTTGGAGAGAAGAGACAGTACCGGCGTACATTGACTATGGCAAAGGCCCGAGACCAATTCAGTTAAAATACCGGGGTGCCCACTCGCGGTTTTATGACAAAAAGTCGTTTTACATCAAAATGAACGAACGTGAATGGCATTTAAATGCAGATGCCGTCGACCCGTCTCACATTCGCAGCAAATGGTCATTCGACTTGTTTGCTGCTTTATCTGTCCTTTCACCAAAAGCGGCGCACGTGACCGTATCGTTAAATGGACAACTGCTGGGAATATACACATTGCTGGAATCGGTCGATCGCAAGTTTTTAGCCCGCCGCCGTCTTCCGGGCGGTGATGTGTACTACGCCGTCGACAACAGAGCAAATTTCAGTATTGCGTTGAGTGGCAGTGGAAAAAAACTGAAACATGCGTTGACGGAAGGCTATGAGTTGAAGGAAAGGATCAGTCCACTTCCTTGGCGGTCGTTAGCCCGCTTTGTTTGGGAACTCAATACACTGCCAGATTTGCGGTTAGCGTCTTGGCTCAAGACGTACGTAGACGTGCCTTATTACTTGCGTTGGCTGGCAGGTATCGTGCTCACAGGCAATTTGGACGGATTTATCCACAATTACGCGTTATACCGGGACTTAAGGCGGGGAAAATGGCGGATCATACCGTGGGACTACGACGGCACGTGGGGAAGGGACTGTTACGGCAAACGTGCAGATGCTTCCCAAGTCCCGCTGTTCGGGTACAATCGCCTGACGGAACGGGTGCTGTCAGTTCCACCCTTCCGGCGTCACTATTTGAAACTCATGGCCGCCTTACTAGACGGTTACTTTACGCCCAAGCACATGATGCAGCACGCTCTCTCGCTCATGTCGAGAGTCCGCCCAGCCGTTAGCAACGCAGCGGGCGGCAGAAGGGAGATCGTTCAGCGCTTTGATGCCGAAGCTGACGTGTTCCGCTCTTACATCATCCAACGTCGTCAATTTTTAAAACGCGAACTGTCAAAACAGATGTCAATAGGATAGAGACGTGTTTTAACATCCCCCACGGTATGGTATACTCCCAAATGAGACGAGACAAAGGGGGGATGTTTGTGAGTGATTGTGTATTTTGCAAAATCGTGTCCGGAGAGCTGCCGAGTCAAAAGGTGTACGAGGACGACCGAGTGCTCGCCTTTGAAGACATTTCACCTGCCGCACCTGTCCATGTCTTGATTATTCCAAAGAAACACATTCCATCGATTATGCACCTGAAGGAAGAAGATCTTCCGCTCATTCAAGACATTCACCGGGTGGGGCAACAGGTGGCAGATCAATTAGGCGTCTCCCAAAAAGGCTTCCGCCTGGTGAACAACTGTGGCGAAGACGGTGGGCAGACCGTCGATCACCTTCACTACCACTTGCTGGGAGGACGTCACCTCAGTTGGCCGCCGGGTTAAAGGATTGTTGACACTTTATTAACATTGTGTCTATAATATACTGGATATATTGTGGAATCGAGGGGCACAGTGGCAAAACGCTTGTAAACGATTTGCTGGTGGTCTCCATGCGGTTTCCCACGGAGGGAGGGAATATCATGGCTGAGACACGAGTTCGTAAAAATGAGTCGCTCGACAGCGCCCTTCGCCGCTTCAAAAGATCTTGTGCCAAGTCCGGGGTTATGTCAGAAGTGAGAAAGCGCAAATACTACGAAAAACCGAGTGTCAAGCGGAAGAAGAAATCGGAAGCGGCGCGCAAGCGCAAGTTTTAGGAGGTAAACGGCTTGTCTCTTTCGGAACGTCTCGTACAGGACATGAAGGCGGCGATGAAGGCAAAAGATAAAGATACGCTGAGTGTCATTCGCACTGTTCGCGCTTCGATCAAGAACAGAGAAATTGAACGCGGAAGTGAATTGAGCGACGAGGACATTACGGACGTGCTCTCCCGCGAATTAAAACAGCGTAACGATTCCCTCCAAGAATTTAAAAAAGCTGGAAGAGAAGATTTGGTAACTAAAACGGAACGGGAGATCACCGTTTTAAAATGTTATCTGCCGGAACCGTTGAGTGAGGAAGCTTTGCGCAAGCTGGTAAAAGAAACGGTGAAGGAAGTCGGTGCCAACACGAGAGCGGATATGGGGAAAGTGATGTCCGCCTTGATGCCGAACGTAAAGGGCAGGGCTGACGGAAAGCTCGTTAACCGCCTTGTGCAAGAAGAACTGACGAAATAACGGGTTCGAAGTGACAAGAAACGGAGAGGATTTTCTTTCTCTCCGTTTTGTTATACTAAATAAAGGCGGTGAAACGTTTTAACGGGGTGAACGTATACCCTGTTGGGGGTGACAACATGGGGAAAGCGCGGCTGTGGACATGTCTGTGTCTCGTCATTTTTTCAGGGACCGTAATGCTGGGACAAGCTCAATCGCAAGGCGAAGGAAAGACTGGTTTGGTCTACTGGATTCCTCTTAACCAAACGATTGAACAAGGTTTGACAGCTTACTTAGAAAGGACGTTCTCTGAAGCGGAGGAAGCGGCGGCTGACGCGATTGTCGTTGAAATGGACACCCTCGGCGGTGAAGTGAACGCCGCTTTAGACATCGGAAAGCTGATCGGCCATTCTGACATACCCGTCTCGATGTATATCAAAGGAGAGGCCATTTCAGCGGGAGCTTACATAGCGTTAAACGCCGACACAATCTTCATGACGCCGTCGAGTGCCATTGGCGCGGCAGAACCGCGCCTCATAACCGGTGAAACGGCAGATCCGAAGACAGTCGCGTTTTGGGCATCCAACATGCGTGCGGCCGCAGAGGCCAACGGGCGAGATCCCGACATCGCTGAAGCAATGGTTGACCGGAATATCGCGATTGAAGGGTTGACGGAAAGAGGAGAGTTGGTCAGCCTCTCAGCCAACGAGGCAGTGGAGTACGGAATGGCCGACAACATTGTCCAAAATCAACAGGACGTGCTGGACGAGATCGGGTATCCTAAAGCCAGTGTTGTGGAGATGGACATGACTCCCGCCGAGCGGCTGGCGCGAATTCTGACCAGCCCGTATGTCGTGCCGATCCTTTTCCTCATAGGATTAATCGGGATCGGGATCGAACTGTTTACGCCCGGCTTCGGATTTCCTGGCGTCCTCGGTCTGTTGGCGTTCGGGTTGTACTTTTTCGGTCATTTTATTGCCGGCTTTGCCGGTGTCGAAACAGTCGCTCTTTTGGTCGCCGGGATTGTCCTCATTTTGCTCGAGCTGTTTGTCCCCGGCGGCATACTAGGCGTCCTCGGGTTTATCGCGCTCATGACAGGTATCATCATGGCCGCTTTCGATGCGATGTTTGGGATCGTCTCGCTCATGATCGCCATGGTGGTGTCTGCGGTCATTCTCGTGCTGTCTGCGAGGTACTTCGGCACGCGGGGGACGTGGCGCAAACTCACCCTCACTGACCGACAGCAAAACGAAGCAGGGTACGTCTCTTCCCGCTCCTATAAGGAGTTGGAAGGGAAGAGGGGCATGTCTGTCACACCGCTGCGTCCTTCCGGCATCATGATGTTAGACGGAAAACGGTACGACGTTGTCAGCGAAGGGGCGTTTGTCGCTGCCAACCAACCGGTGGTGGTCGTTCAGGTAGAGGGATCCCGCATCGTCGTTCGACCGTCAGGCGAAACGGTACAATTTCACCACAACGAATCATAGGAGGTTTTTGTTCATGGGTTCAAGTTTGCTCGTCGTTCTCTTTTTTGGAGCCCTCGCTGTTATCGCGTTGGGCATCTTGTTCACGTTTGTCCCCGTCATGTTGTGGATTTCAGCCCTCGCGTCGGGTGTTCGGGTGGGCATCTTTACACTGGTCGGGATGCGTTTGCGTCGGATTGTGCCGTCGCGTATCATTAACCCGCTCATTAAAGCCTACAAGGCAGGACTGGACATTACCATCAACCAATTGGAAACGCACTACTTGGCGGGCGGCAACGTCGACCGCGTCGTCGACGCCCTCGTCGCTGCCCAGCGGGCGAACATTGACCTTATGTTTTCCCGTGCGGCAGCCATTGACCTGGCAGGCCGAGATGTTCTGGAAGCCGTGCAGATGAGCGTCAATCCGAAAGTGATTGAAACTCCGAAGGTGTCAGCAGTGGCGAAGGACGGCATCGAAGTCATCGTCAAAGCGAGGGTGACCGTGCGTGCGAACATTGACCGATTGGTCGGAGGAGCCGGCGAAGAGACGATTATTGCCCGTGTCGGCGAGGGAATCGTCACGACAAACGGTTCCGCGGAGTCGCATAAAGACGTGTTGGAAAATCCGGACCTGATCTCAAACACGGTGCTGGAAAAAGGGCTGGATTCTGGGACGGCGTTTGAAATTTTGTCCATAGACATAGCAGATGTCGATGTCGGGAAAAATATCGGAGCCAAACTGCAAACAGACCAGGCCGAAGCGGACAAACAAATTGCACAAGCAAAAGCGGAAGAGCGCCGTGCCATGGCGGTCGCCAAAGAGCAGGAGATGAAAGCTCGCGTCGAAGAAATGCGGGCGAAAGTCGTTGAAGCTGAAGCCCTTGTGCCAGAAGCGATGGCTGAAGCGCTGCGCTCCGGAAAACTCGGTGTCATGGATTATTACAACATGCAAAACATCATGGCGGACACAGATATGCGGGAAGCGATCGGCCGTGGGGACAACAGCGACAACGGGGAAGACAACGGTCAAATAACTTGAGGTGACGCGCTGTGTTAGACTTTTTTCTGGACAATTGGCTCGTGACGCTCATCATGCTCTGGTTCCTGTTCGGCTTGTTCGGCCAAGGGAATCGTCAAAAAGCTGAGAGACAGCACCAACACCCCGCAGCCGAAAAAAGGCGCCGCGAACTGCAAAAACAACAAGATGTGCTGCGTACTGAAGCTGAGCGCAAGAAGCGTGAGATTACCGAAAGTGTGAAGCGTGTGGCCGAGCAGTTGGAAGGCCGTATGGAGGACGCGCGGGAAACACTTGAGGTGCAGTCACAAGAAACAGAGGAAACAGAAAAATTAACGGACGACGATTCACGTTACGTGAGGGAAGACCCAAAACCGTATCAGCTGGAAACGCCTTCCCCTTATGAACAGAAAGTGGAAAAACCTTATCGCCGGCCCAATACCCATCCTTACCGCCCCGAGCGTCAAACGGTTGTCAACGCGTTTCCGACCGACTGGGATTCGCTGAAACGAGGGGTCATTTGGGCGGAAATACTCGGCAAGCCGCGGGCAAAACGTCCGTACCGCCCCCCTTACGTAAGCCGAGATTCTCTGCGTTGACTGTCTTGTCTGTCCTGCTGCAGTTACAAATTGCCTCGCCAGACAACAATTGTCCTGATGTTCCCCCTTCCTGCGACTCATACTAGGAGCAGAGGGGGTGAAGAGATGCCGCGCAGTACGAACCGGTTGTTAGTGCCGGGTGCGGAGCAAGTCATTGAACAATTTAAGGTCGAGATAGCGTCCGAATTCGGTGTCCACCTCGGGGCAGAGAGTACGTCTCGGGCGAACGGCTCTGTCGGAGGGGAGATGACGAAACGGCTAGTCCAACAGGCTGAACAACAACAAAGTGGGTCATAATTGCTTTACTGGAAAAGTGGTCCAATTGTCGGGCCGCTTTTTTTCATAAATGCTGTCACTTACGCATATGGGTAAGGAGACGGGGAGGAATGTGCGATGCGCTCGTTTAGACGTAAAGTGCGTCAGTTGACATCGGAACTGTTCGATCTTCCACAAGACGTCGCGTTAAACGTTCCCAGAATGACGTTGGTCGGTTCCGTACAGCTGTACGTTGAAAACCACCGCGGCGTGTCACACTTCTCCGATCGGGCTTTACACTTGAAAATCAATAACGGCGAATTGAGAATTTTGGGAGAACAGCTCAAAATTCGTGCCATTTATCCTGAAGAAGTGTTAATCGAGGGGCGAATCACGAGCCTTTCGTTTAAAGAGACGGGACAAGGAATGTAACCGAAAAACGTTGGGCGAAAGCATAAAGGGGAGAGTTAGGTTGCGCGGGAATAAGTTGACCTCCTTCTTCAACGGGTACGTCACGGTTGAACTAATTGGCGGCAATGTCAGTGCACTGATCAACGCCGCTCAGGCAGCCGGTGTCGTCATTTGGGATATTTCATGGCAAAAAAAGGGACACGCTGTCTGTTCTTTGCCAGTGCGCGATTTCCGTCGGTTTCGAAAAATTGCCCGCTCCGCTGGAGTAAAATTCCACATTTTGCACAAACACGGTTTTCCTTTTATTCTCGTCAGACTTGAAAAACGAAAGTTTTTTGTATTCGGCTTTATTATATTTCTCATCGGCCTTGTGGCGGCAAGTAATGTGGTGTGGGATGTGGACGTCGAAGGGAACGACACAGTTCCCGATGAGGAAGTCATTCGTTTAGCCCGGGAAGCAGGCGTTTACCCAGGGCAGTGGCAATTTCGCCTCGAAGACAACGACACGATCCAGCGAAAGTTAATGCTCGAACTGAGTGACGCGTCGTGGGTGGGTGTCCGCATTCAAGGGACGAGGGCCATTATTACCGTTGTGGAAAAAAGAAAAGTCGACGATCGAGAGCGAGAAGAGAACAGCGGCGGACCGTACGATTTAGTCGCCAGTCGATCGGCGACGATCGCAGACTTGTCTGGTGTTCAGTCCGGAAGAGTGCTCGTCGAGTACAATCAGGCCGTAAAAAAGGGACAAAGGCTCGTCTCCGGTATTTACGGCAACGACGAGAGTGAGTCCCAAATGATTGCCGGAGCGAAGGGAGTCGTGATCGGAGAGACGTGGTATGAGACGACAGTCGCTGTTCCGCTGCAGCAGGAGAGAAAAGTGTACACAGGCGAACGCGAGATCAGCCGTTACCCGTACATCGGACGCTGGTCGCTTCGCATGCCGCTGTTAGAGAAGGTTTCGTATGATCAGTACGATACCGTCCGACGCGTCAAAACGCTCCACTTTCGCCGGTGGAAATTGCCGTTCGGCATGATCGAAGCAGAACATATGGAGACGAACAGAGAAAAAGTGGTGTACCCGGTTCGCGAGGCTGAACAGCTGGCATTAGCGCGAGCAAAACAAGATGTGTTGAGCAGGCTCGGTCCGCACGGTTCCATTCAGTCGAGCAAAATTTTGCAGAAAGACGTGAAGGATGGTAAAGTGATGTTAAAGATTCTGTTCACCGTCCGTGAAAACATTGCGGAACAACGCCCAATTTTGTTAGAGAAAAGCGAGGACGATACATGACCGACGCGTTAAAAATACAGTTGGCGGACACGTCCGAAAGTCAAGCGCTTTTTGGTCCGCACGATCATTTGCTCAAAATTGTCGAAGAGGAGACCGAGGCCAGAATCGTCGCTCGGGGCACAGAAATTGCCATCTACGGACCGCGGGAAGAGCAAGAGCGATTGGAACAGTTGTTTGAGGCGCTCTTGTCGCTGATCAGGAAAGGAATAGCGGTGACAGAACGCGATGTGCGATATGCGGCGGAGATGGCGCGCCAAGGCAAGGTCTACGAACTCGTGGACTTGTATGAAGTCGAGATTGGAAGAACTTATAAGGGGCAGGTGATTCGCCCCCAAACGCTGGGACAGCGCCACTACATATCGGCGATAAAAAAACACGACATCGTGTTCGGCATCGGACCTGCCGGAACTGGGAAAACGTTTTTGGCCGTCGTGTTCGCCGTCATGGCATTAAAGCAAAATGCGGTTAAACGCATCGTTTTAACGCGCCCGGCAGTGGAAGCAGGTGAAAATCTCGGGTTTTTGCCCGGTGATCTACAGGAAAAAGTGGATCCGTACTTGCGGCCTTTGTACGACGCTCTTTACTATGTTTTGGGTGCAGAACCAGTAACTAAACTGATCGAGCGCAGGACGATAGAAATTGCGCCCCTCGCTTACATGCGTGGACGGACGCTTGACGATTCTTTTGTCATACTGGATGAAGCGCAAAATACGACGCCGGAACAGATGAAAATGTTTTTAACCCGATTAGGGTACGGTTCCCAAATGATCGTCACAGGGGACATCACCCAAATCGATTTACCTCACGGCAAAAAATCGGGTTTGATGGAAGCAGAACGCATTTTGGGTTCCATTGACGGCATTGCGTTTGTCCACCTGACAGAAGAAGATGTCGTACGCAATGCCCTTGTACAGAAAATTATTGAGGCGTATGCATCAGCTGATCGGGGGGCTTTTCACGAATAAGGGGCTAAGACAGATGAACGGCAAAAAAAGGAATTGGTTGCAAGGCATTCGAGAATGGCGCATACCGGGTTACTGGAATACGAGTTCACGGGTCAAGTTTTTGCTTTACGCCGTGTTGGGACTGTGTATGTACAGCTTGCTGATGGGGAGTGTCCTTCCTGAACGTTACGACGTAAAAGTCGGTTCCATCAGTCCTGAGACGATCGTGGCACCAGTGGATCGCATTGATCAGGTTGCGACAGAACAGGCCAAAAAAGAGGCAGCGCGAGCGGTGCCAAGACAGTACAAAACAGACGAGCAAGTGACAGACGAACAGGTGGAAAAAATTAACCGGTTGTTCCTCGACGCCAGGCGGAACGCCGAAGATGACTCCCTCTCAGAAGAGGAGCGCGTGGAGAACATTCGAGACCGACAACCGTTTGACCTTTCGGATGAAACGCTCAAGAGGCTCGCGCGCATTTCTGCAGATGAACTGGTGCAAACACAGTCGACGACGCGAAACATTGTACAAGACGTGATGAACGGCGGTGTCGACGAATCGGGATTAGAAGAGGCCCGCAATCGCGTGGACCAGCAATTGGTCACGGCTGATCTGGGCAGCGATGCCCGTTTTGTCGCCCGCGAGGTCGCCCGACAGGCCATCGTGACGAACGTGGTGTACGATGAAGCTAGGACGGCTGCCATGCGTGAAGCAGCAGCGGAAAGCGTGGAACCCGTTCGCATCAACCGCGGCGACACGATTGTATACGAAGGCGAAGAAGTGAGTGAACAGCAGTACCGGCAGTTGAAGGAGCTCGGTCTTTTGAACGAATCCGGGAGACTTTGGCCGTATATCGGCCTCACCATTTTTATTATGCTGTTACTCGCTTTTTTATACTTCTCTATTGATCAAGTCAAACAGGACTTGCATCGAGACAATACACGGTTGCTCATGCTGGTGATGATTCTCTTCATCAATACGGCCGGGATGAAAATTGTCAGTCTGGGACAGAGTGTGGAGTTTAGTTCTGTCGGTTACGCGGCCCCCGTTGCCCTCGGGTCGATGTTAATCGCCATTTTGATTGACGTCCGCCTCGCGCTGTTCACCGGGGTCATTTTCAGCGCCGTTGCAGCTGTCCTGTTCAATGTGGAAGGGAGCGGGCTGTTCGACTACCGCTTCGGCTTCGTGACCTTAATCATGTGTTCTGCCGCCGCTTTCGCGTTAGCGGGGGCGAGGTACAGGAGCTCAGTCTTACAGGCGGGTGTCGTGGCAGCCGCCGTCAGCATTGCGCCAATTACGGCGATGCAAATGCTCACGGGGGGAGGCTTCAGGTGGCAGGAGTTTTTAACGTCCATCGGATTTGGCGTGGGAGGAGGGTTTTTGGCCGCCGTCCTCACCATCGGCCTGCTGCCTTTTTTCGAGGCCGCGTTCAGCATTTTGTCCCCGATGAAGCTGATTGAACTGTCGAACCCGAACCAACCTTTGTTGCGCAAGTTGCTCATTGAAGCCCCCGGGACGTACCATCACAGCGTCATTGTGGGGAACCTGGCGGAAAGTGCAGCGGAAGCGATCGGCGCTGACGGTTTGCTCGCCCGTGTCGGCGCTTTTTACCACGACCTGGGGAAGACGAAAAGGCCACAGTTTTTCATAGAAAATCAAGTGAACAGCGAGAATCCGCACGACAAAATTTCGCCACACTTAAGTAAAACGATTATCATTAACCACACCCGGGACGGGGTAGACATTTTGCGTGAGGCCAACATTCCGAAACCGATTCAGGACATCGCCGCACAGCATCATGGAACGACACTTCTGAAATATTTTTACCATAAAGCGGTGAAACTGGATGACAGCGGGCAGGTACTGGAGGAGGACTTTCGTTATCCCGGGCCAAAAGCCCAGTTTAAGGAATCGGCCATTGTCGGTATAGCCGATTCGGTGGAAGCCGCCGTCCGCTCCATCAGTCGTCCAACGCCTTCGCGCATTGAGGCCCTCGTGCACAAAATTATTCAGGACAGACTGGAAGACGGCCAATTTGACGAGTGTGATTTGACGTTAAAGGAATTGGATACGATCGCGAAATCGATGCTAGAGACATTGCAGGGAACGTTTCATCACCGCATTGAATACCCTGACGACTCAGAAGATAAAGGAGCGAAACACGCGTAGATGCCGATTCAGATACATCTGAACAATGAACAGTCCGTTCAAGCGATCGGTTCATTTGAAGCCGTCGTTCGACAGTGCATTGAACGGGCTGCCGAAATGGAAGGCGCAATGCAAGGAGAGGTGTCCGTCACCTTTGTCGACGACGAAACGATTCGACAGCTGAACCGCCAGTACCGTCACGTCGATCAACCGACGGATGTCCTGTCTTTTCCGCTAGAAGGCGGCTCCCCCGGCCCTGAAGAAGACAGCGACATTCCCCTTTTGTTCGGAGATATTGTCATTTCTGTGCCACGTGCCGTAGAACAAGCGGAAGCTTACGGCCATTCGCTGGATCGCGAACTCGGTTTTTTGGCAACACACGGGTTTCTTCACTTGTTAGGTTACGACCACGAAGATGAACAAGAAGAGACTCGCATGTTTCAACGGCAGGAAGAAGTTTTGGCGTCCCTCGGTTTGAACCGGTAGAACCTGCGGCACATTGCGGCGCATTCGAGGCAACTGTCATGTCTACTGCTGGGCTGTCCCGCGGGCGAATGAACCGCTGTCGAAATAAGACGGTTACGTGTAGCGAGCGGCGCCACACCCCGATTCTAGCATGGGGCAAGGGAGGTGCGCACGGGTGTCAACGCGCAATCTTGTGAAAAGCTTTCAATATGCTCTGCAAGGGCTTATCTACACCTTGGCCACACAGCGAAATATGCGCATTCACTTCACTATCGCCTTGTGCGTGATGCTCCTGAGTCTCGTGCTCGGCGTGAACCGCTGGGAAGCGTTACTCGTCTTTATTGCCATTACACTCGTCATGATTGCGGAATTATTTAATACCGCTATTGAAACCCTCGTCGACATGGCGACTGAAGAGTTTCATCCTTTGGCAAAAGTCGCAAAAGACGTGGCAGCAGGCGCTGTGTTTCTGACAGCCGGCCTCTCCATCGCCATCGGAATGACTGTGTTTGTCCCGTACGTTTACGCTCTCGTGCACCAAACACTCGTAACGGAATTTTACAACCCGGACATTAGCGCCGTCTTCATTTTGGGGGTGGTTTTGTTCGGGACGATTGCGTTAAAAGCTTGGGCACGCTACCAAACCTGGCATAGCAGTCCGAGCTTGACGACAGCTGTAGCCGTATCCATCGTACTGCTCGTGTGGGGGATGACGTTGCATCTCACGGTTTCACTGCTCGTCACGGTTCTCTCCCTGTTGTTAGTCGGGAGCAAGTTGATGACCCAATCGGACTGGCGATCGGTTTTATGGGGAGCCGTCGTGGGCGGAGCGGTCACAATCGGCGGGTTTTTACTGACTTAACCCTAAAGAGTCATTCGAAAAGACCATGAACGACAAACGGTGTGCTCATCTGAGACAGCAGAGGGAAGCATGAGCACCAAGGCAGTGACCTCGAAGGTCACGTTTTCTGGGAATTAAACATGCCCAGATCTCAGCAGGCGCGTATCGGTGCCGCTGGGTGGGATGTGCGCGACTCTGAAAGGAAACAGGTGATGGCGTTGAAGGCATTAATTGAAGCGGCCACAGCGGCGAGACAACAGGCGTACGTACCCTATTCAAACTTCGCCGTAGGAGCAGCTCTGCTGACTCAAACGGGCCAAATTGTAACGGGATGCAATATTGAAAACGCGTCGTACGGATTGACGACCTGCGCTGAACGAACGGTATTGTTCAAAGCAGTGTCCGAAGGCGAGAGGGACTTCCGGGCTCTTGCCGTCGTGGGGAACACATTGGGGCCGATTACCCCTTGCGGTGCTTGTCGCCAAGTGATGGCCGAGTTATGTCCGCCGGAGTTGACCGTATACCTGGCCAATTTGGCGGGGAAAACTTTGGAGACGACGGTGAAGGAATTGTTACCTTACGTTTTCGACCAGGAGGCGCTGTATGGGAAACGAGAACGTTAAATCCGGATTCGTCGCCTTAATTGGACGGCCGAATGTCGGCAAGTCGACGTTGTTGAATGCGATTCTCGGACAAAAAGTGGCGATTATGTCGAACAAGCCACAGACGACGCGCAACCGCATTCACGGTGTGCACACGGATGAACGCGGCCAGATAGTGTTTCTCGATACACCGGGCATCCATAAGCCGAAATCTCGACTGGGAGATTACATGGTCAAGGTGTCGATGAACACGCTGCAGGAAGTGGACGTCGTTTGCTGGATTGTCGATGTAGAAGAAGAGATGGGGCCGGGGGACCGATTTATCGCCGATGTGTTGAAAAAAGTGGAGACGCCAGTCTTCCTCGTCGTGAACAAAATTGACCGCGTACACCCCGAGCGCCTGCTCCCGTTTATTGATCAGTTTCGAAAAGAACTCGAGTTCCAGGAAGTCATCCCAATTTCAGCTTTAAACGGCAACAACGTCCGGACACTGGTCGAACAGATTTACGAGCGCTTGCCAGAGGGACCGAAATACTATCCAGACGATCAGTTGACGGATCACCCTGAACAGTTTATCGTGTGTGAATTAATTCGCGAAAAAATATTGCACAAAACGCACGAAGAAGTGCCCCACTCCATTGCAGTCGTCATCGAAGACATGGAACAACGCGACGACGCGAAGGGCACGGTCTACGTCCGGGCGACGGTGTATACAGAACGGCCCTCACAAAAGGGAATTATCATCGGTAAACAGGGGAAGATGCTGAAAGAGGTCGGGAGAGAAGCCCGGCAGGACATTGAACGTCTGTTGGGCTCGCCTGTATACTTAGACTTGTGGGTGAAGGTGAAAAAAGACTGGCGCAATGAAGAACACGCACTGCGCCGCTTCGGCTACCGGGAAGATTAATTTATACCTGACATTATTTCCAAGGGATAGGGCTGGCTGAAGCGTCTCATCCTAATCATTGCAAGTAAAAATGGGAGGGATGCGACAGCATGCGGAATTTTTCTTGGTACGTCTTTTCGCTGACCGGAGACATTGACGCGTATTTGTTGTACAAGGCTTCCGACAATATCGATTTTCAGGAAGAGGACACTCCCCCAGATCAGGAGGAAAAGGTGAGCAGTAGGGAGCGGTAGACCGGACAGAGGGAAGAGAAGGCGATGTTGACAAAAGCGGAAGGAATCGTCATCCGCGCGCGCGATTACGGAGAATCTCATAAAGTGATTGTACTCTACACGCGTGAATTTGGAAAAATCGCGGTCATGGCGCGCGGTGTCAAGAAGACGAAGAGCCGATTAAGTTTTGTCACGCAAGTGTTGACACACGGTCAGTACCAATTTTTTGCTGGATCGGGGATGGGGACGTTAAGCCAGGGAGAGGTGATCGAGTCTCACCATGCCCTCAGACAAGACGTTCTCAACATGTCCTACGCGGCGTACATGGCGGAACTGACAGATAAACTCACCTTGGAAAAGGAAGTGAACCCTTACGTTTTCCATTTGTTGTCAAAGACGTTCTCTTACTTAGAAGAAGGGAAAGATGCGGACATTTTGTGTCGCATATTTGAATTAAAGATGTTAAGTGTTGCGGGATACCGCCCGCAATTGGATCAATGTCTCCATTGTGGGGAAGAAGACAAGCCGTTTTACTTTAGTGTGGCCAAAGGGGGGATCCTCTGTCAAGACTGTCGCCTTCCGGAAGAACCGGTTTTGAGCCTCTCACCTTCCGCAGCGAGGCTGTTGCGGTTGTTTCTCCACTTTGACATTAACCGCATAGGTGAAATTCGCGTCAAACAAGAGACGAAAGATTTGCTGGAGCGAGTGATGTATGACTATACCGACTACCACACTGACCTCCGCTTGAAGTCCCGAGACGTCTTAAATCAGATGAAAGCGTTCGAGGAACACAATCCTCGAACCATTTGACAACTTCCGCTGAAATGAGTAAACTTCTTTAATAACAGAAAATCATGTGTGTTGCTGTGAACGGCAGGAGTAACCGACGGTGATGGGTGGAAGCGAGCCGGGGAGAGTGCAAGCCTGGTCCCTAGCCCGGTGAACGGCGGCCTGGAGCAACCGATGAGTGAAGAAGAGGGTATGCCGTCGGCGTACCAAGTAGGGTGGAACCGCGGGAAAAACTCCCGTCCCTACGTTGTGAAGGGTGTCGCAGCGTAGGGACGGGAGTTTTGCGATGGAATAGACGGAAAGGCAGGTGAAGACGTGCAGAGGTGACAGAGAGAATGTCAGCTCTGCACGAAAAAGATGAACTTTCAGGACATGATCTTGACACTACACTCATTTTGGGCGAAACAGAACTGTGTCATTATGCAGCCGTACGATGTGGAAAAGGGGGCGGGGACGATGAGTCCGTTAACGTTTTTGCGGTCCATCGGCCCCGAACCGTGGAATGTGGCCTATGTGGAACCGTCGCGCAGGCCAGGGGACGGGCGTTACGGTGAGAACCCAAACCGCCTTTATCAACACCACCAGTATCAAGTCATTTTAAAACCGTCCCCAGACGACGTTCAAGACCTTTATCTCGACAGCTTGCAAGCATTGGGCATTAAACCTGAGCATCATGACATCCGCTTTGTCGAAGACAACTGGGAAGCCCCGACGTTAGGGGCGTGGGGGCTCGGGTGGGAAGTGTGGCTGGATGGGATGGAGATTACGCAGTTTACGTACTTCCAACAAGTCGGCGGCCTCGACGCAAATCCGGTGTCGGCAGAAATTACGTACGGCTTGGAGAGACTGGCGTCTTACATACAGAATAAAGAAAGCGTCTTTGACCTCGTGTGGGTCGACGGTGTGACGTATGCCGACGTGTTTAAGCAGCCCGAGTTCGAACATTCGAAATACACGTTTGAGATTGCAGATAGTCGTGCGTTGTTCGACATGTTCAGCATGTATGAGAAAGAGGCACAGCGGGCCCTCGAAGCCGATCTCGTGTACGCTGCTTACGATTACGTACTGAAGTGTTCCCACACGTTTAATTTGCTCGACGCGCAAGGGGCGATCAGTGTGACAGAACGTACCGGTTACATTTCCCGCGTGCGCCAGTTGGCTCGGCGCTGTGCCCAAACGTACTACGATTCCCGGAAGCAGTTGGGGTTTCCGCTCTTGAAAGGGGAGAGCGTCCGTGGCTAAGCGCGATTTACTGATCGAAGTCGGAACGGAAGAAATGCCCGCACAAGTTGTGGCTCCTGCCGCTTTGCAACTTAAAGAGAAGTTGGTCGGGTGGTTGGACGAACAGCGGATTCGTTACGACCGGGCAGACTGGTACGGGACGCCGCGAAGGATAGCTGCCCTCGTTTACGGCGTAGAAGAAGAACAGGATGCGTTGAACGAAGAGTTTAGGGGGCCGGCGAAGCGAATTGCCGTGGATGAAAACGGCGCCTGGACAAAAGCGGCTCTCGGTTTTGCCCGGGGGAAGGGCGTCTCGACGGAACATTTGTTTTTCAGGGAACACAAAGGTGAGACGTACGTCTTTGCGCGGAAGGAACAGAGGGGACAAGCCACTGATCGGTTGTTGAAAGAAGGATTAGAGCACATCGTCACGTCTCTTTCCTTTCACAAAACGATGCGCTGGGGCTCGCACTCAGTGCGCTTCGTACGTCCCATTCGCTGGCTCGTTGCCCTGTACGGGAATGAAGTGATTCCCGTTACAATCGCCGGGGTATCGTCGGGGAATGTCACATACGGACACCGATTTCTCGGGACGTCAATGGCGCTGGAGATCGCTTCCGATTACAAAGAAACACTGCGCCGTGGCTATGTCATCGCCGATCCGGAAGAACGGAAACAACGCATACGGGAAGAGTTGCAGAAAATAGCTGACGAAAACGGCTGGAGCATTCCCGTTGAACGTCAGTTACTAGAAGAAGTGACGTACTTGGTGGAATATCCGACAGCTGTTTCCGGTTCCTTTGATCCGGCTTTTCTGGAAGTGCCGGACGACGTGTTGATCACGTCTATGCGGGAACACCAGCGCTATTTTCCCGTTAAGTCGCAAGAGGGAAAGTTGTTGCCCCACTTTGTGACGGTCCGAAACGGTGACGACACGTCACTGGACACAGTGGCCAAGGGGAATGAAAAAGTGCTGCGGGCGCGCTTGGCAGATGCCCGTTTCTTCTACCGAGAAGATCAGAAGCGGTCGCCCTCCTTTTTCAATGAAAAGCTGAAGCACGTTGTGTTTCACGAAAAGTTGGGAACCGTGGCAGACAAAGTTCGCCGGATCGAGGCTGTCGCACGAAAGCTGGCAGACTGGCTAGGCGCGGATCAACGGACGAAGGCTCAAATAGAACGAACGGCTGAACTGTGCAAGTTCGATTTGGAGACCCACATGGTGGCTGAGTTTTCCGAGCTCCAGGGCAAAATGGGTGAAGAGTACGCCCGGATTGCAGGGGAAGAACCTGAGGTCGCCAAGGGGATTTTCGAACATTACTTGCCCCGTTTCGCAGGAGACGATCTCCCGGTGACAAAAACCGGCATTGTTGTCGGGCTGGCTGACAAAATCGATACGATTGCCGCCTGTTTTGGGATCGGCATCGTGCCGACAGGGTCACAAGATCCTTACGCGTTAAGGAGACAGGCTGCCGGCATTACACAGGTCATACTGGAGTTAGACTTGCCCCTCATACTGGATAAGTTATTCGATGCCGCCCTTGACGAATTGGAGGCCCGGGACAAGTTGGCCCGTCCGAAGCATGAAGTGGTGCAGGAACTTTTTGATTTCTTCCAACTGCGCTTAAAACATATACTGCAAAGTAAACACGTGCGCTATGACGTCATCGACGCCGTCCTGAAAAGCGGCGTCTCCCATGTGCAAGGTGTCGTCGCAAAAGCGGAGCTCTTGATGGAGCGCGTGTCCGACCCGGCGTTTAAGCGAACGGTTGAAGCCTTCACCCGAGTGGAAAACTTGGCGGCAAAAGCGGGGGGCAGACGGTTGGCGTTCAACGACGCCCTCAACCGGGAAAAAGCCGAAAGCCAACTGACAGACGCTTACCGTCGCGCTTTGCAGCGTTTCAAGGCGGGGGAGGAAAACGGGCGAATTGACGACATGTATGACGCCATCGCCTCAATGGAAGATGCCATTCACACGTTTTTTGACGAAGTGATGGTCATGGTCGACGATGCCGAGATCCGTGCGAACCGCCTCGCCCTGTTGCAAGCTGTGTCTCGTTTGACTCGCCAGTTTGCTCACTTCAACGAAATCGTGTTCGCATGAGGTCGCACGCGGCGTGAGCGGCTGCCCTTGCACGCGTGCTCAAACAGGATGACGATGAGAATGATAGGTGTGATCCCCGCACGGGGGGGTCGACCGTTAAGGGTGGTGGGAAACATCGAATTATCCAAGCGACAGCAGAAAATCATCGAGATCGTCAAGGAGAAGGGGCCGATCACAGGCGAACTGATCGCGGAACATTTAAATTTAACGCGAGCGACGTTGCGCCCGGACTTGGCGATTTTAACGATGTCGGGTTTTTTGGAAGCCCGTCCCCGCGTCGGGTACTACTACGCGGGAAAAACGAGAGACCAGTTGTTCGCCCAGCGGATTCGCCAAATGAAAGTAAAAGATTATAAAGCTGTTCCAGTCGTCATGACGGAAGAAGCATCCGTTTACGAAGCGATCTGCAACATGTTTTTGGAGGACGTCGGGACGCTGTACATCGTACGTGAAGGCGCAATTCTTTCAGGAGTGTGTTCGCGTAAGGATCTGCTCAAGTCCTCCATGGGCAAACAAGACTTAAACGCGGTGCCGGTCAGTGTCGTCATGACGCGCATGCCGAACATCGTGACGTGTTTCCCGGAGGAATCGCTGTTTGATGCCGCTTCAAAAATCATACAGTATCAGGTGGATTCCCTGCCGGTCGTCAAACCGGCTGAAAAAGACAGCGATCAGTTGGAAGTGGTGGGGCGTATCACGAAGACAACCATTACTAAAGCGTTCGTTGAATTAGGGGAGGGACGGGAGACCGTATGACGGATGAAAAAGCTTTACAGTCACCGATCGTCTATGTCATTTCGGATTCCATTGGGGAGACGGCGGAATTCGTCGTTCGTGCCGCGGCCAGCCAATTTAACGGCGGCGATGTACAAGTTCGCCGTGTCCCTTACGTCGACAGTCAAGAAGCTATTGACGAAATTGTACAGGCAGCTCAAGAGGACGGAGCGATGATTGCTTTTACGATCGTCATACCGGAACTGCAACAGTACCTAAAAGAACAAGCAGACGAACGAAATGTGCGTTACGTCGATATCATGGGGCCGATGCTCACGGCCTTGGAATCTGCCTACAACCGCCCTCCGAGGAGAGAACCGGGTCTTGTGCGCAAGCTCGACGAGGATTACTTCCGCAGAGTGGAAGCGATAGAGTTTGCAGTCAAATACGACGACGGCCGCGACCCGCGCGGACTGTTGCATGCCGACGTCGTCCTCATCGGCGTTTCGCGCACGTCGAAGACGCCGCTCTCCATGTACTTGGCGCACAAACGACTGAAAGTGGCGAACGTTCCCCTCGTTCCAGAAGTGGAGCCGCCGGAAGAACTTTTTCGCATTTCGCACAAAAAGATTATCGGGTTGACGATTGAAGCGTCACACTTGAACCGCATTCGCCGTGAACGGTTGAAGGCCCTCGGTCTAACGTCTGACGCCAACTATGCGAGTGTCGAACGCATTCAGCACGAACTCGAATATTCTGATCGGGTGATGAAACGCCTCGGATGTACCGTCATCAATGTGTCGACAAAGGCCGTTGAGGAGACAGCCAACATGATTCTCGACCTGATTCGACAGGGGCGAACCCGTTAGGCGTAAGCAAATGTCAGGGAAATAAGCAGGATTTTTTCGACCCGGTCGCGTATACTATAACAATGGTTTTAGTTTCCAACGGGGAGAGAGGTGATAGGGATTCGTCAAAGAACGGAGCAGTGGGAGCGTGAACATTTGTCCGAATACGCCTGTCTCAGTTCCGAATCCCGTGGCCGCGACCGCCCGATCGAGCCGTGCCCGATTCGGACCGAATTTCAGCGGGATCGGGACCGCATCATTCACTCTCGGGCGTTTAGGCGGTTGAAGCAAAAAACGCAAGTGTTCATTATACCGGAGGGGGACCACTACCGCACCCGTTTGACCCATACGCTAGAAGTGGCGCAAATTTCGCGCACTATTGCCAGAGGGCTGCGGCTGAATGAAGACTTGACAGAAGCGATTTGCATGGGTCACGACTTAGGGCACCCCCCTTTTGGACACGCAGGAGAAGAAGTGCTGAACAACATTCACCCCGGGGGATTTCGCCACAATGAACAAAGTGTGCGGGTGGTTGAAAAACTGGAAGGCGGCACAGGGTTAAACTTAACGTGGGAAGTGCGTGACGGAATCCTCCACCACACGGGGAAGCACGATGCCAGCACGTTGGAAGGTCGGATCGTGAAAATTGCCGACCGAATCGCCTATGTCAATCACGACATCGACGACGCCGTTCGCAGCGGCATCTTAAGCGGTGAAGACTTGCCAAAAGAGTGTATCTCCGTGCTTGGAGAAACGCACGGTGCACGCATCCACACGTTGGTTTCAGACGTCATTTTAACGAGCGAGGGAACGGGGGAAATTCGACTATCGAAAGAAGTGGGCGAAGCGTTAAACGAACTGCGGTCGTTTTTGTTTAAGAACGTGTACCTCGATTCTGAAGCTAAGAGAGACGAAAACAAAGCGAAAGAAATCGTGGCTTACGTCTACCGCTATTTTACTACGAGACCGGAGCAGTTGCGACAATTTTACTCATATTATACCGAAGACCAACCGATTGAGGAAACGGTGAAAGACTTTGTCGCCGGGATGACGGACCGCTACTTAATCAACTTGTACCGTCAGTTGACACTGCCTAAGCCGTGGGCTTTCCTTTAAAAAAGCGCATGCCCATCCGGTATTTCCGACAAAATTCGCATAATTAAAACATGTCTATTCTAGCAGGAAGTCGAAAGCTTTTGTAGAACATATTACTAGACCGTTTATGGGCAGGAATTTGACGAATTTTGCCGAATGAGTCTGATTCGTAAAAACGTTTGAGGGTGATCTCAGGATGGCGGGGTTTATTCCCGACGAGATCGTCGAACGCATCCGGGATGAGTGCGACATCTTAGATTTGGCAGGTAGATACGTCCACTTGAAGAAAAAAGGGCGTTACTACTTCGGTTTGTGTCCCTTTCATTCGGAAAGGACCCCGTCTTTCTCGGTTGATCCGGAAAAACAGATTTTTCACTGTTTCGGTTGTGGTGCTGGCGGGGACATCTATACGTTAAAGATGAATTTGGAAAATTTGACATTTGCCGAGGCAGTACGTGAGATAGCGAACGAGGTCGGCATTGCCATACCGGATCAAAACGAAGCAGAAGGAGATGTTTCGCACGCGAGGCGGAAAAAAAGCAAAATACTAGAAGCCCTTGACCTCGCAGCTAAGTTTTACCGCTACGTACTCCAGGAGAGTGTCTACGGAACGAAGGCTCGTGATTACGTTGCATCACGTGCCTTTTCTCCGAAAGTTCAAGAAGAGTTCCAACTCGGTTTTGCCCCTGGTTCGTGGGACAGTTTATGGCGCTTTTTAACGCGGCGCGGAATCGACGAGGCCGTTTTACAGGAAGCTGGTTTAGTGATGCCTAGACAAAACGGCCGCGGGTCCTACGATCGTTTTCGGCAACGGCTCATGTTTCCGATTCACGACACGCAAGGCAGGGTGATCGGTTTTGGGGGAAGAGTCATCGGAGAAGGGGAACCGAAGTACTTGAACAGCCCGGAAACACCTTTGTTCAACAAGAGCCGCACCCTTTTTAACTTACACCGTGCGAGAAAAGCGATCCGTCAAAAACAGGAAGTTGTGTTGTTTGAAGGGTATGTCGATGTCATCACCGCATGGCAGGCAGGCATTCACCATTGCGTAGCTTCGCTGGGGACGTCGTTGACAGAAGAACAGGCGCTTCTCATTAGGCGTAACAGCGAAAATGTCATTATTTGTTTTGACGCGGACAGTGCAGGAGAAGATGCGGCCTTGAGGGGGTTGGATGTGCTCAAGAAACAAGGTTGTTCGGTAAAAGTCGCCCAGATGCCTTCAAACACAGATCCCGATGATTACATTCGGCAATACGGGGGGGAGGCGTTTCGGCAAAACATTATGGCGGCAGCCATTCCGTTAACAGCATTTAAGCTGCGAAATCTCGAAAAAGGGGTCGATTTAAAAGACGAGGACCAGAAGTTAAAAATGGTGGAAAAAGCGCTGGAGATCATTACAGATCTGCCAACGGCAGTGGAACGGGATCACTACTTGCGGCAGCTTGCCCAAAACTACGATTTGTCCTTTGACGCCGTTAAAATCGAACAGCGGCGGATCTATTACCGGCGCAAAAAAAACAAACAACGAGGGGATAAACCTGGGGGGGAGTGGAATAATAGGAGAATACCCAAACATATGGTCGCAGAACAAGAGTTGCAACCGGCACACTACAATGCCGAACGCCAATTGATCGCGCTCATGATGCGTGACGCCAATCTGGCTCAGCGGATTGAAAAGGAAGTTGGCAGTGCCTTCAACGTTGACAAGTACGCAGCGCTTGCAGCTTATCTATACGCTTATTACGCAGAAGGGAATCCAGCGGATCCTGGACGATTTATCCGCTCTCTGCCTGACGAATCGCTAAAACAGACAGCCTCTCAGCTAGCGATGTCCGATGTGCGGGAAGATGTCCCTGAACACGAAATTGACGATTACGTCAGACAAATTCGCATTTATCCGCTACTAATGGAAATCGAGGCAAAGCGGCGTCAAGTGAGATTAGCCGAACAAGCCGGAAACTCGGCGGAGGCTGTGAAAAACGCTCAAGACCTGATTCGTTTGGAGCAGATGTTGAAACTAAGGAAGGAGGGAACTTAATTGGCAAACGATCAAAATACAGGGTCTGAAGGTGACATGTCCCTTGAGCAAGTGAAGGAACACTTACTCAATGTGGGTAAAAAGCGTGGAGCACTCACTTATAAAGAAGTGATGGATCAGCTCTCTCCCTTCGAACAGGATTCGGAACAAGTGGATGAGTTTTTTGAGTTTTTAAGTGAACAAGGCATAGACGTTACGAACGACGAAGACGACATCCTCAACCACCAAGCAGAGGACGAGGAAGATCTCCTGGACGATGACTTGAGTGTTCCGCCGGGGGTGAAAATTAACGATCCGGTCCGCATGTACTTGAAAGAAATTGGACGCGTCCCCCTCTTGACGGCGGAAGAAGAAATTGAATTGGCAAAACGCATCGAGCAGGGTGACGAAGAGGCCAAACGGCGTCTCGCTGAGGCTAATTTGCGACTCGTCGTCAGTATCGCCAAACGGTACGTCGGCCGTGGGATGTTGTTCCTCGACTTGATCCAAGAAGGGAACATGGGCTTGATCAAGGCCGTTGAAAAATTCGATTACGATAAAGGGTTCAAATTCAGCACTTATGCGACGTGGTGGATCCGGCAGGCTATCACGCGGGCTATTGCCGATCAAGCGCGTACGATTCGCATTCCCGTCCACATGGTTGAAACGATTAATAAATTGATTCGCGTATCCCGTCAGCTTCTGCAAGAGTTGGGGCGCGAGCCGACCCCTGAAGAAATTGCGGAAGAGATGGATCTGACGCCGGACAAAGTACGGGAGATCATCAAGATTGCCCAAGAACCGGTATCGCTGGAGACGCCCATCGGGGAAGAGGACGATTCACACCTCGGTGATTTCATCGAAGACCAGGATGTTTTGGCTCCGGCAGATGCAGCTGCTTATGAATTGCTGAAAGAGCAGTTAGAAGACGTGCTGGACACTTTGACAGAACGTGAAGAGAATGTCCTTCGCTTGCGCTTTGGATTGGATGACGGGCGCACGCGTACACTGGAGGAAGTGGGCAAAGTATTCGGTGTGACGCGTGAGCGCATCCGCCAAATCGAAGCAAAGGCACTGCGTAAACTGCGTCACCCAAGTCGCAGTAAACGGTTGAAAGACTTTTTAGAATAACGGCTTCCTAACGACACTTGTATCACAAAGTGTCGTTAATTTTTTGTTAGAACGGAGTTTGGGACCGCTTTCTAAGCAAATTGTATCGCTTTTTTGTCACGCTTGCAAATGGAACGAGACGGAGTAAACGGAAGAAAAACGCCATATAGAGAGGAATCGTTGCCAAAATTGCGTATAATTCGTTGGAAGCGTTAACAGAAAATAGGTCACACCGCGAAGGAGTAACCCCGCTTTTTCTGTACATGCTAATAAAGGAATCTAAAAGTGGGGGTTTGCTCGATGAAAAAGCGTTACTACTTGTCCCTCTCCGTTGGAGCGTTTTGTTTGTTTATGGCCATGGTAAGCCTCTGGCATCCGTCTGAACCAAAAGAAGAGCAAGAAAGTCAGTCGGCGATGGTGGATGTCGTAAGCGATAAGGAATATAGCGCAGTCACCTCTGAAAAAGAGCGCACCCATTACCGTATTGATGCGCGTTACGACGAGTCGTCCCGTTTTGTAGACGGCAAGTTGCGCGTTCACATCCCGAATCACGATGCTCCAAAATGGGAGAAGGTGTATTTTCACCTGTTTCCGAACGCGTTTCGCGACTGGGCGTTCAACAAAGCCGCTGCACCTGAAACGGAAGGACACATCGAAGTGGACCACGTCCGTGTCAACGGCAAGGCCATCAAACCGAAAATCGAGAAGACGCTTATGACACTCGAGTTGCCGCAACCGCTCCCAAAGGGGAAAAAAGCAGAGGTAGAGATGGACTTCTCCGTTAAGCTCCCCACTGGCGCCATGCGTTTAAACCACGTGGACAACACGGCGTTTTTGGCCCAATGGTACCCGATGTTGGCGGTTTACGACGATGACGGGTGGCACACGGATCCGTACACGACGATCGGCGATCCGTTTTACACTGATATGGCGGACTACACAGTGTCCCTCAAGGTCCCCCGCGGGTACCGTGTCATTAGCAGTGCCGACGACTCTTTGAAGGGCTCATCTTCCACCGTTCGTTTGGCCCAACAGAACATCCGTGATTTTGCCGTTGTGATTACGAAAGACTATAAAGTCAAGAGGGGTAAAGTGGGGAATACGGACGTAAACGTCTGGTACCGACAGGAGATGGAGGACGTCGTGGACGAGTTGTTGGCCGTAGCCCAAAAAGGCCTGCATTTTTTTAATGAGAAATTTGGCCCATACGCCTATCCCGAAGTGGATGTCGTGTTGGGGGAAAGCGGACATGGGATTGCCGGAATGGAGTACCCTGGCCTTGTGACGTCATTAGACCGCGTTTCTACTCGAGACGGCGAAGAGGCCGCCGTAAACGTCGTTGTTCACGAATTGGCGCACCAGTGGTGGTACGGAATGGTCGGAAACAATCAGGTGAAAGAACCGTGGCTGGACGAGGGGCTGACGACTTTCTCTGAATCGCTGTACATGAGTGAAGTCGAAGGACGACCAGAGCAACCGTTGTTCAAAAAGGCAGTGATGAGCAGTGAACAAGTACACGCCAAAAAAGGGTTGACTGTCGTCCAACCGGTATACGCCTATCCGGAACAGCTGTACGCGCTGATGGTGTACGTCCGCCCGGCTGCCATGTTGTGGGATTTGAGCGAACAGATCGGCTTGGAGAAAGTGGTTGACATCCTACACGCGTACTTTGATCAATACCGGGGCAAAACGGCGACGACGGAAGATTTTATTCGAGTCGCTGGTGAGGTGAGCGGCAAAGATCTGAAGCCGTTCTTCAATCAGTGGCTGTACTTTAAATGAGACGTTCATCCGTTATAATAAAGGGGAACACGGTTTGAAAGGGAGAGGCGGCTTGCTGACATCCAAGCGTTTGCTGGAGACGGCGCACCGGGTACTGGAAAACGCGCCAGTAGCGGACATCGGAACAGACCACGCTTTGCTGCCCTGTTACTTAGTGGCGAACGACTTCGTTCCAACAGCTGTTGCAGTAGAAGTGAATGAAGGACCGTACCGAATGGCCCGCCGCCACGTAAAAAAGTACGGACTGGGTGGGCGAATCAGCGTACGGCACGGCGACGGTTTAACAGTCGTCAAACCAGGTGAAGTGGCAACCGTTGTCGTAGCCGGAATGGGAGGGGCGCTGATCGCAGACATTTTGTCCCGCGGAAAGGACGTCCTGAAGCAGACTAAGCGCCTCGTGCTGCAGCCAAACAGTGTGGCACAAAAAGTGCGGCGGTGGATGATGGACGAGGGATGGCAGCTGACCGATGAAGAACTCGTATTCGAGAACGGTCATTTTTATGACATTTTGGTAGCAGAGCCGGGAAAGCCGACACTCCCTTACGTCGACGCTCATTCCGATGCCCCGCTCTCCTTTTTGCTGGAGATCGGGCCGCTGCTCTGGCGGAGGAGACATCCGCTTCTGCTCCAAAAGTGTGAGAGAGAAATCGAGAAATGGGAACGCATTTTGGACCAAATCCCGGAAGGTAGCGAAAGGCGTTCTGAAGTGGAGAACCGGATTCAAAATTGGAAGGAGCTGATCTTATGTTTGCCCAGGGCGAACACATCGTCCGCATCTTCGAACAGTTCGTCCCGCCACATTTAGCGGTAAAAGACGATCCCATCGGATTACAGGTGGGGACCCTGCGGAAAGAAATAAAAAAAGTGATGCTCGCGTTAGACGTTACGCCGGAAGTCGTGGAGGAGGCGGTTCGTCAGCATGTCGACCTCATTATTGCCCACCATGCCGTCCTATTTCGTCCCGTTCGTTCCCTTCGCACCGATACACTCAAAGGGCGTCTGTACGAAAAGCTGATCAAACACGACATCGCCGTCTACATCGCCCATACGAACTGGGACATCGCGCACGGCGGTGTGAATGACGTCATGGCTGAAGCTCTAGGCCTTAAAGAAAAGCGAGTGCTGTCACCGGTAAAGTTCCAGAAGCTGAAAAAGCTCGTCGTCTTTGTCCCGGAACAGTACCACGACCGCCTGCTTCAAGTGTTGGGAGAAGCTGGCGCCGGGTGGATCGGAAACTACAGTCACTGTACGTTCAACCTGTCGGGGACAGGCACGTTTCAACCGATGGAAGGCTCCACTCCTTTTATCGGAAAACAGGGAACGTTGGAAAAAGTAAACGAGGTCCGCATTGAGACGGTAGTGACCGAAGATGACGAGCAAAACGTCATTGAAGCGATGTTGGAGGCACATCCGTACGAGGAAGTGGCGTACGATGTATACCCCCTCGATTTAAAAGGCGAAACGTACGGGCTGGGCCGCGTCGGCAAACTTGAACAAGCGGTGACACTCGGTGAGTTAGCCGAAAAGGTAAAACGGACATTTGAGCTGCCGGCACTGCGCGTTGTCGGCCATCCCGAGCGGAGTATTCGCCGTGTCGCCGTAATGGGAGGCATGGGTTCAAAATATTTAAAAGACGCTGTCAGGGAAAGGGCGGACGTCTACATCACGGGAGATATTGACTTTCACACGGCACAGGACGCTCTGGCAGAGGGAATCGCCCTCATTGATCCGGGTCACCACGTCGAACACATCGCCCTTGAGCCGATGCAAAAGCGTTTGTCAGAAGCGATTGCGAAAACGAAAACAGTCGTTATCTTGTCGACAGTGAACACAAATCCGTTTCGTTACGTGTGACTGTCAAAATGTGCGCGTAATCCCAACAAAATGGCCTTGTACGACAGAGGGGATCGTGGTATACTCATAACTGCTGTTTTAGCGGGAAGTAAACCAGGTAATCGCCGGCGGACATCCGCAAGGATCCGCGGGAGGAAAGTCCGAGCTCCACAGGGCAGGGTGCCGGTTAACAGCCGGTGGAGGCGACTCCAAGGAAAGTGCCACAGAAACAAACCGCTTGAGTATTCACGCCAACGTGGAGACTCGATCGTTAGCCGGATGAGTTTCCGACAACCGAATGCTTGTGAATACTCAAGTAAGGGTGCAACGGTGCGGTAAGAGCGCACCAGCAGCATGGAGACATGCTGGCTAGGTAAACCCCACCTGGAGCAAGACCTAGTAGGGAATCAGCGACTTCTCGAGTCGCAGCTGTGGCCCGCAGCGATTCCGGGTAGGTCGCTTGAGCTTTGCAGCAATGCAAAAGCCTAGATAGATGATTACCACTCCACTTGCGGGAGCACGAAGGAAGTGCACGAGTACCGCTGGAGAACAGAACTCGGCTTACGGTTTACTTCCCGTAGCAAGACAAAAGACGGCGATGCAGCCGTCTTTTTTAATAAGGAAGGTGAAAAGGTGAAACGAGTTGGGATTGTACTTTGGCCTTAAACTGTGGATCTTCTAGGAGTTTTTTCACAAACAGCGAAAACTTTTGTTGCACCCACGTTATCTCAACGCCGTCTGGATCGTGGACAAAAAAAGCGAGGGCATATCGGTGGTGGTCGACTCTCTCCGCATACAGAGCAATCGTTGCCACGTACCGCGTACTCCCGCCTTTTGCCCCTATTCTCAAAATTTTGTTCGAACGGTAAGAATGACTTTCCAGCAAGTGGCGTAAAACGGATTGCCCTTCTCCGCATAAGATTGATTCACTATGGATCTTGTTCATTAATAAAGCGTATTCTTTCGCCGTTGATGCGGGTAAACGGTCTGATATTATCCCTTCAAATTTAGGATTGTGCAAGTGTTTTTCGAGGTGGTTTAGGAGCTGGTCCCGTTCATCCCTCAGTTGTTGATGGATTTTTTTGCAGTACGAGCTGTATTGTTCGCGATCCATGCTGTTAATCAGGTGAATCGTTTCTGCATTAGACAGTTTTTTTTCGTGTTTCATCGCTGCCGGCAACAAAAAGGAAGACGTAAAATAGTAGATGTCGCTGTGATCTACGATTCCCAGCAGTTTCATCCTGGCGTTAATGTTGTCGACCCCTAACAGGTCAATCAAAAATTCCGTGTTCGCATTGGAACTGAACTGTATCATGCCTCTCGCTACGTCATACAGGCTGACGTGGCCGTCAACGACGTTGTCTCCCAAGCTCTGCAACCATTTATCGTGTGCTCCGCCATCTGTGCGAGGTATGTAAAATTTATCTAATTCGGATAAGCTGATCATTTGGTTTGGGTCAAGTCGACCGTCCGCCACCTGTTTTGAAAATTCAACGGCTACGATGATTTTGACACTGCTGGCGAGTGGCATTAATTTTTCAGAGTGATAATCGATGACTGTTTCATCGTTCTCTATCAGGTAGAGCGAGCACTTGTCAGGGTGTTCACTTACGAAATTTAACACGTCTGTCTCGTCTTTTTTTAAATCTTTTGCTTTTAAATAAAAGGGAATTCCGATTACAAACATGAGAATGAACGTTACAGTCACCAATACGCCAAACACATTCCGTCCCCTTTCCACTACTGCTTTTCCCTGACGATCGAGCGGGAAGATTCAGTGTACGGGTTTGCTGAGAAAGCTTTTTTTGCACCGAGTTGGTGCCATCTGTTTTTGATTCCACCAGTGAAAGCTTTTATCAATGAACGGATTTTACAGTAGTACTGTTTGTACTCCCTGTCCGTGAATAAAAGAAATTCTACCGATATCATAATCAATGAAAAAGTGAGTAAACCCATTCCGAACAAAATACCTAGATGAAAGGCGCACATAGCAAGCACAGAAATTATTTTAGTTATGCGGTTGAATATTAGGAGCGGAAAAGCTAACTTTATGACGATGGTGGCATACGTGAGAATGATTGACAAATAAAGGTGATTTTCACTGATGGCGGAAAATAAGGGGAGAGAATAGGATTCAACTTGAGAAATGTAGTACAAAGCTGTACCAGAGTTCCACTTCTCGCCCATGACTTGATAGAATGCTGAGATGTAATAAACTAAACAGAGCTGTATCACGCACGCAGCCACCGCATAGTTATGTATAGTGCTGTTTAACAGTTTCCCAAACGTTTTTTTCGGAAAGCGACGTCTCTTTTTCCTTCTTCTATCTAAAGAAAAGTGCGCGGTATTATTTGTAAACATCATGAAAAATAAAATAATGCGCATTAAGTTGTCTCCGCCATCGCCGATGTAACCGATGCGCTGGTATAGCGAAAAGTAGAATACGAAGGTCAAGATGCTGACAACGCGCCCCCTGTAGCCCAAGATAAATAAAATCGTCACCAGAATTCCCAAGTGGTAGACAATGTCAAAATACAGTAAGGACGCACTGAAGTTGTACAGCGAAAAGATAGCTGGATCGTAATCCGTGATGCCTACGTCGCTGAACAACAAATACCTTTGAAAATAATGCATTAAATAATTGTAGAGGATGATAATTCCGAAAACGATTCTCAAGATACTCGTTCCAATTAAAAAGCGGTCTTTTGCCGCCCACGAAACAAAGGCTGACAGCCGATTGAATGAGAGCACTTTGATCACCACAAAAACCTCCACTTACACACGTCATGTTTTTGAGACAATCGTGATGCCACGTAGCGGCTATTTAAAAGCGACGACTTCTGAATCGATAGGTTGCCAGTCAAACTCGACATACCGCCGTTCAGGTTCGAAGTTCTTCTCATTTCTCTTGGAAAAGGGAACAGGCTCGACAGCTTCTATCATCACTTTAATGGCGTCAATATCTCGTTCCGGATACAACGATTTTGCGTATGAGGATGCAAATTTGAATATTTCCTCTTCTGCCTTTTTGCGGACTTTATCTTCCATTTTTTGAATTTCCTCGTCGATTTTTTCGTCCGTATTCTTGTTTTTCAGTTTGTATACGACGTCTTCATGATTGCCGTTAAAATATTTGTTGATTAAACTGTCCCCTATTCTCAGCATTCTGTTAAAGGGAGTCAAAACGTTGGATCGATTTAAATCTTTCATTGGACTGGTTATATCGATCCACTCACCTCTAGCCAGTTCCGAACCTTTTTTGAGTTTTACTTGTAAAAGGAGGTTGTAATTGACGGTTAAAGGCTCAGGAGCAAACAAGTGCCAGTTCTGTGTAAACAAAGGGTCAATGTAATAAGTTGAATACCGATTGACTTGAACAGATAAGGGATTTGTCGGTCCTGTATCGAATACCAGCAAGACGGTATGAACGGTTAAGAACACGATAAGCAGTACATTAACCACGACCAAGGAGAACAGCCGCCGTCTTTTTTTCATTCGGATCCTCTCTCTTCAAGGCACAGTGCTTCTAATGGAAGCGCTGTGCCTTTCCATATTAATCAAATGCGACGTCTAAGTTGCCAGCTTCTACGTCGTCTGAAATCTTAAAGATGCTGTGCATTGCAGCCTGTTTTGTAATCTCATCCGCATAGTATCTCACAGCTTCTTTGCCGTAGACATAGGCTTTTTGTGCAGCCTTTGCCACGGCGCCCCAAACGTGGGGCTCATAAACCGATGAATCGGTTTTTCCTTCCGCTGCATTCACTGTTCTGACTTCCAGGGCACTGTCTGAATGGTGGGATGCGAAAACAGTGGCACCCATGGCGAAAAAGACAGCGGAGCAAAGGATTAGGACAAAAAATTGTTTCTTCAATGCTAACTCACCTCCTTAATTACTAAAAATTTGATATTCTAGAATAAATATCTAGAAATATCAATCAAAATAATAGCACTTATACGCATTATTTTAAATAGTACGTTATTAGTAATTTTAATAGAAATACACTAATAAAATATTAAGTTTTCAGGTGTGCGTATGAAGTCATCTCTTGAGTAGTAGACATTTACATGGTCCTTTTTTCCTTCGCGATGCTCTTTTATCTCGTTTTCGAATATTCATTTTGTTTCCAAACACCTAGTCAGAAGAGCTTATTTTGCTGGCGTGCCGACAATGTCGCCTTTTCAACGTCAGTTGGCGAGATGCGCATTCCGCTCTTGCGAAATAATAGTCACAATAGTACAATATTCGTGAAGGTGATGGTATGGGAGATGCGAAGCGGGGGCGAGAGTTGCAATTTGCCAACCTGGTTCGGTCTTACCGAAAAAATCACATCGGAAAGGGACCGGAGAAAATTAAAATCACGTTTTCCGGAAATTGGGCCATCGCTCACATGAGCGGCAACCTAAGTCCGGTAGAACGGTTCATCGCCAGCTCCGAACAAGGGCGGATGATGATTTGGCAGGCGCGTACTCACATGATAAAGGAGTTGTACAGTCAAACGCGGCCGAAGGAGATGGAAGAGCTCGTCGGGGCGAAGTTCGTCCAACTGTTCACGGACATTAACGTGGAAAAAGACGAGACCGTCTCCGTGTTTGTCTTTGACCGGCCGATTGACGGCAGCGATACAATGCACACCATCTAAGGAAGCAAAGGGAAAGCAACGGATGGTTGACAGTACATAAGTGCTGATGGATTAACCACCTTCTTTTCACGCATGATCGCTTTGCGGGGATAAGGTGGTTTTTCTTTACCGCAAAACGATCATCTCGAAAACGCCCTGCTGCTTTTAAAAAAATAATAGGAGAGGGTTAGGACAATGAGTAAAGTTAAGAATCGTTGGTTGATTGCGTTGTCAGCAATCGCAATCCACTTGTCAATCGGTTCCGTATACGCTTACAGTGTGTATCAAAATCCGCTGTCTGACCAATTGGGATGGGACACGACGGACGTATCCCTCGCCTTTACGATTGCGATCTTCATGTTGGGCACATCGGCAGCTTTTTTAGGCCGTTTAGTTGAGAAATACGGACCGCGCCGATCTGCGCTGGTCGCAGCTGCTTTCTTCGGGATAGGGACACTCGGCGCCGGTTTGTCGGTATCTCTCGCATCGTACCCTCTGTTTTTGTTCTTTTACGGATTTATTGGCGGTATCGGCCTAGGCATCGGTTACATCTCTCCGGTTTCGACTCTCGTAAAGTGGTTTCCCGACCGCAGAGGCTTGGCTACGGGGATGGCGGTTCTCGGGTTTGGCGCCGGTTCTTTAATCACGGGTCCCATTGCCGGCTGGCTGCTCATTGAAACGAGTATTCCCAATACGTTTTACATTTTGGGGTTTGTGTACTTGATCTTAATGGTATCAGGGGCCACTTACCTGGAAAAACCTGCGGACGGTTGGATGCCCAAGGGGATGAAGAGCAAAGGAACTTCTGGCACACCGGTTGTCGAAGATCTAGCACAGTTGACAGCAAACGAGGCGGTGAAGACAGCGCGTTTTTGGATGCTGTGGCTGATGATGTTTATTAACATCTCAGCGGGCATTATGCTGCTCGCCGTCGCCTCTCCGATGGCGCAAGAAATTACGGGGATGTCTGCCATCACCGCGGCTAGCGTCGTCGGCTTGCTAGGCCTCTTTAACGGCCTTGGACGGATCGGGTGGGCGTCGTTATCCGATTACATCGGCCGGCCGAATGTGTACATCGCCTTTTTCGTCATACAAGTCACAGCGTTCTTCTTGTTGCCAAACATTACGAGTCAAGTGGTATTCCCGATATTGCTGTACATCATCATCACCTGTTACGGCGGCGGGTTTGCTTCCCTCCCCGCCTTTATTGGCGACCTGTTCGGAACGAAACAGCTCGGCGCCATTCACGGCTACTTGTTGACATCGTGGTCGATGGCGGGAGTGGTCGGACCGATGGTCGTCTCATACATTTACGATACGACACAAAGTTACACGACGACTTTTACTATTTTTAACGTTTTGCTCGTCATCGCTTTAGTCACATCTTTGGCCATGCGCTTGAATATTAAGAAAATAAGGGAGAAGCA
>k87-141730_pt1 | contig 33306 bp, 32 predicted proteins | sample MGYA00084031_6733416 | MGnify analysis MGYA00084031
GCCGATCAGCTTCTTCTATGCCCAAACCGAGACGAACCTGCAGCTTCATCTGAAGAACGGCTTCGCCAATTATCTCGATGTGCTGGCATGGCTCGCTTTGACGAAAAGCATCTCGGCCATCATGCTTGAGTTTTGGCTGGTGAAAGCTACTCAGCGCTTTTCCCCCCGCCGACTGGTGGTCTTTTCCTACATCTGCTTCGCCGCAGTCTCCTGGACTTACGGGAATGCCGACAGCATTATCCTGCTGCTGTGTATGCAACTGGTGTTCGTCATGGGAGAAAGCATCGGCCTGAACCATATGCTGACGATGGTATCCAAAATGGCTCCCGCCGCGATGCGGGGCAGGTACTTTGCCGTGTACGGCTTGCACTGGGACATATCGCGCACGCTCGGCCCGCTTGCCGGCAGCTTTCTGTTTCTGCACTTCGACGGAGCCGTCCTGTTCACCATCGCGACGGCCTTGCTTCTGATCGGTGCTGTGATCCAAAACGTTTTCCTTCGCCGCATGGAAAAAGCCTCCCCGCTTAGTCGGGAAGGCTCCGGTTCGTAACTAGCCCGTGTATTCGTTTTGAATGCAGGCTCAGCATGACACCCCTAGGACAAAAGATACCGGTCCTCGCTGAAGGACTCTCCGCCGCGGGCTTGTTCGAAGGCCCGCAGGAGATCCTGCGGCTTCATCGTTTGCTTCTTCTCCTGAGGAATGTCCAGGATGATCCCGCCGTCATGCAGCATCAGCAGGCGGTTCCCCATATTGAGCGCCTGCTCCATGTTGTGGGTGACCATAATGGTGGTCAGTTTGTACTGCTCGACGACCTTTTGGGTCAGATCGACGATCAATTGAGCCCGTTTTGGGTCGAGCGCAGCCGTATGCTCGTCAAGCAGCAAGATCTTCGGCTCCGTAAAGGTAGCCATCAACAGGCTCAAGGCTTGTCGCTGACCTCCCGACAAAAAGCCTACCTTTGTCTTCAGGCGGTTCTCCAGCCCCTGATCTAGCTGCCTCAACTGTTCGCGGAACAGCTCCCGCTTCCGGTTGTTCACTCCAAATGAAAGTGTCCGCCGCTTTCCGCGCGCATAAGCGATCGCCAGATTTTCCTCGATCGTCATATTCGGCGCAGTCCCCGCCATCGGGTCTTGAAACACGCGGCCAACAAAGGAGGCCCGTTTGTGCTCGCCCAGCTTTGTCACGTTTTTTCCGTCGATGATGACGCTGCCGGTATCCGGGATCAGTCCGCCGGAGATGATGTTCATCAGCGTGGATTTCCCCGCTCCGTTGCTGCCGATAACCGTAATGAACTCGCCGGGAGTGACGTTCAGATTGATTTCCCGCAGAGCGATTTTCTCGTTGACTGTCCCCTCGTTGAACACCTTGCGTACACGTGAAATTTTAAGCATCGCCTCTCCCTCCTTTCGTCGCCCGGAACGGCTGCCTTTTCCAGACGCTTTTTGCAACCGCCGGAACGGTCAGCGCGATAATTACGATGAGCGCCGTAATCAGCTTCATGTCGGACGGATTGAGCCCCGCGTCCAAGGCAAGCGCGATCACCAGACGGTACACGACTGAGCCGAGGATAACGGCGAGCGTAGCGCGGAAGATCGACGAGCTGCCAAACAGCACTTCCCCGACGATCACGGAGGCAAGACCGATGACGATCATCCCGATCCCCATCCCTACGTCGGCAAAGCCTTGGTATTGTGCGACCCAGGCGCCGGAAACTGCGACCAGCGCATTGGACAGGCCGAGCCCGATAATTGTTGTCGTATCCGTGTTGGCTCCAAAGCTGCGAATCATCTTCGAGTTGTCTCCGGTTGCGCGGATATCAAGTCCAAGATCGGTTTGCAAAAACCAGTCGATAATAGCCTTCAGCAAAAGGATGCCGATCAGGAAAACGAGGGCAACCCCGGTGAAAAAGACGACCCCTCCCACCGCGAGATTGGGCACCCCAAGATCTTTCACAAAGGTATACAGCGTGTCCTCGCGCAGAAGCGGCAAATTGGCCTTGCCCATGATCCGAAGATTAATGGAATAAAGTGCAATCATCGTCAGAATCCCGGCCAACAGACCGTTGATTTTGCCCTTCGTGTGCAATACTCCGGTAAAGATGCCCGCTACCCCTCCGGCCACGAAGGCCATCAGGGTAGCGAGAAACGGATTCGTTCCTTCGATGATTAGTCTGGCTGCCAGCGCCCCGCCCAGTGCAAAGCTGCCGTCCACGGTCAGATCGGGAAAGTTCAAGATGCGAAAGGTCAAATATACGCCCAGGGCCATGATCGCGAACAACAAGCCCTGTTCGATTGCTCCGTGTAATGCCAGATTCATAATATCCTCCTACGATTATTGCTCAATCACTTCGCCAGCGCGATCAAGCATGGATTGCGGAATTGTCACGCCCATTTTTTCTGCTGCCTTCTTGTTCAGCACCAGCTTCATGTCGGCTTGCATTTCTACAGCCATGTCGGCAGGCTTGCTTTCGCCCTTGAGAATTTTCACGGCCATGTCGGCTGTTTGCGCGCCCAGTTTTGTGTAGTCGATGCCGTAGGTTGCGATCGCGCCGCTTTTGACGGAGTTCTCTTCGCCGGCGACTACCGGGATTTTTTGCGATTCGGCCACACCGAGAACAGCGGAGATCGAAGAGACGACCAGGTTGTCTGTTGGAACGTAGAAAGCATCTACTTTGCCTACCATCGATTCAGCCGCCTGCTTCACTTCTGTCGCGCTCGTTACGGCTGCTTCCTGTATCGCCAGGCCGAGCTTCTCGGAAACGGCTTTGGCTGCGTCTACCTGCACCTTGGAGTTGACTTCGCCGGAGCTGTAGATGACACCTACTGTCTTGGCGTCAGGCTTCAGTTCCTTTACCAGCTTCAGCTGCTCTTCCACCGGGTTCATGTCAGACGTACCGGTTACATTTCCGCCCGGCTTATCCATCGCCTTTACCAGGCCCGCTTCGACCGGATCGGTCACCGCTGTAAACAGGATCGGAATGTCCTGGGTCGTCTGCGCGGAAGCCTGAGCGGTCGGAGTCGCGATCGCCAGGATGAGATCAACCTTGTCGGAGTTGAACTTCTGGGCGATTTGGATCGCTGTGTCCATGCTCGCCTGTGCCGAACTGATATCGTACACGACTTGCTTGTCTTTTTCATATCCGTTCTTTGTCATCTGTTCGATAAAACCTTCGCGTGCCGCGTCAAGCGCAGGGTGCTCCACAAACTGGGCGATACCGATTTTTACCTGCTTGGTTTCCTGAGAAGGTGCTGGTGCTTCTGCCGGCGTCTGAGCAGATGGCTGGGCAGAATTGTTTGCCGGTGTACTTTGTTGCCCACATGCTGCAACGGACAAAAGCAGCAAAGGACACAGAATTTTCTGGACCAATTGGATAGACTTTCTTTTTCTCATAATGTATCAAAACCCCCATTTGAAATTTTTTTAATCTTACCATGATTAAAACAGGTTGGAAAGCTGTAATCTGGTGCTTTCGGGGGAAGTGATACAAATCCTTGAAAAAAAGATAAGAAGAGAGCTTGGCGCTCTCTTCTTTTTACTTCACGATCTCTTTCGCCTGTGATTTGAGCGCTTCGGGCACAGTCAGGCCAAATGTTTCCGCGGCCTTTTCATTGATGTACAAATCAGCTTGTTTGGAAACCTCTACCGGTGTGTCAGCGACTTTTTGTCCTTTCAGGATGCGAGAAGCCATTTCACCGGTCTGCTTGCCGATTTGATAGTAGTCGATGCCGTACGTAGCCACTGCTCCCCGCTTCACCGTGTCGGTATCGGAGGCAAATACCGGGATTTTGTTCTGCTCCGCTGCTCCCAGTACCGCTTCAAACGAGGATACGACCGTGTTGTCGATCGGGATAAACATGGCGTCCGTTTTACCGGCAAGCCCCTGTGCTGCAAGCTGTACTTCAGAGAGCTGGGAGATGCCGGCCTTGACTACTTCAATGCCCTCTTTTTTCGCCGCTTCTTCCAGTTCCTTTACCTGTACCTCGGAGTTTACCTCCGAAGTCGTGTAAATAACGCCCAGCTTTTTGAGCTCGGGCAGGAAGGTTTTGACCAGCTTCAGCTGCTGCTCCATGGATACCTTGTCGGAGGTGCCTGTGACGTTTTTGTCAGGCTTTTCCAGACTGCTGACCAGTTGGGCAGACAGCGGATCGGTCACAGAACTGAAGACGACCGGCTTGTCCGTAATCGCCTTGGCGGCTGCCTGCGCGGATGGCGTAGCGATCGCTATCACCAGATCTTTTCCGTCGCCGGCATACTTCTGCGCAATCGAGACCGTATTATTCATATCACCGTGGGCGTTCTGATAATCGAGCTCCACGTTTTTTCCATCTTCATAGCCGGATTCCTTCAGTCCGTCGACAATCCCCTGACGGATCGCGTCCAGTGCCGGGTGCTCCACAAACTGGGTCAACCCGAGCTTGACGACTTGCTCACCACCCGCAGCAGGCGTAGCCGAACCGGTGCTTGCGGCTTCCGGCTGGTTGCCACAGGCTGTCAGCCCCGCGAATAAACATGCGGATAGTAAAAAAGATACTGCTTTTCTCATCTGAACTTCCTCCTCTAATCTCTGCTAAGCTAAACTTGTGTCCCATTATAGCACAATTTTTTCGGATGAAAAGATTTTTTGCCGCAACTATCGCAAACGCTTTGTCTCAGCCGTTTGGAACCGGCTCCTCCTGGCCTTCCTGCTCTTTTGGCGCTTCCTTCGCGACTTTTTTTACCAGCACCCTCGTAATCCGGTAATGATCGACCTCGCCGACGACGAATTCATAGCCGGTATGCCGCACCGTATCCCCGACTCGCGGCGGATGGTCGATCTGCATGTAAATCCAGCCGGCGAGTGTGTCTACCTCTGTATCATCGAGATCCAGGTCGAGATAGTCGTTTACTTCTTCCAGCAGCATTCGTCCGTCAAAGGAAAGCTGGCCGTCCTTTTTTTCCACCTCGGGCCGTTCATCGTCGAATTCATCCTGGATGTCGCCGACGATCTCCTCCATAATATCCTCCAGAGTAACCAGCCCCGCCGTTCCCCCGTACTCGTCGATGATGATGGCGAGCTGCACCCGCTGTTTTTGCAGCATGGTCAAAAGACGGCTGATCGAGATCGTCTCCGGGACGGTCAAAATCGGGCGCATGATCGATTCCAGGCTGTTGCTCTTGCCTTCCAGCAGGCTGGTCAAAAGGTCCTTGATATGCAGGCTGCCGACGACGTGGTCCTTGTCCCCGTCGACCACCGGGTAGCGGGTAAACCGGCCGTGCTGGACGAGCTTGATGTTTTCCTCCAGGGAGTCGTCGAGATTGAGCACGACCATATCTGTACGCGGGACCATAATTTCTCTGGCCATCGTTTCTGAAAAATCAAAGATGTTGTCGACCAGCATCAGCTCGGTTTGGTCGATCAGTCCGCTTTTGTGGCTCTCGCTGACCAAAATCCTGATCTCTTCTTCCGTGTGCGCCTCCTGGTGCGGCTCCATCGTGATGCCGGCCAGACTCAAAATTTTTGCAGCCGACCAATTGAGAAAGGCGATAAACGGGTACATGACCTTATGAAACAACTGGATCGGTCTGGACACGTGGAGGGCTACCCATTCGGTCCGCTGGATGGCGAGCGATTTGGGAGCGAGCTCGCCGAGGACGATATGCAAAAACGTAATGATGGAAAAAGCGATAATAAAGGAAATGCTGCCGACGAGGGCCTCGTTCATTCCGAAATAGTGAAAGACCGGATGCAAAAGATGGGCGATGGCAGGTTCTCCAAGCCACCCCAGTCCCAATGACGCGAGGGTAATTCCCAGTTGACAGGCCGACAGATAAGCATCCAGATTGTCCAGCACCTGCTCTACATTCCCCGCTCTTTTGTTGCCCTCTGCCACCAGCTGCGTGATGCGCGATTCCCGCACCTTGACCACGGCAAATTCAGTTGCGACGAAAAAGCCGTTGAGAAGGACGAGGATTACGATCAGGAACAGATTGAACACGTTCCCCCATACGTCCATGCCGTCTCTCCTCCTTCATCGGGGTTTCTTCGGGTTAGTGTAACCCACACAGTCCCAAAAGTTTCCCCGCGGCACTGCGCCAACAAGGACTGGAGCATTTTTCCACTGAGAAAAGGCGGTTTTTCTTTCTATATCATGATGTGATAACATGGTGCTAAACGAACATACAATCGGCGAGGTGAAGAAGTTGTCGTACCGTCCCGATTTGCCGATGATTGTGCAAAGCGATCGGACCATTCTCCTGGAAGCCCAGCACCCGTTGTTCAATGAGGCGCGTCAGGCGTTAGCAGGCTTTGCGGAATTGATCAAAAGCCCCGAGTACATCCATACGTACCGCATTACGCCGCTTTCCCTGTGGAATGCCGCAGCGGCCCATATCGCCCCTGAGCAGGTAACCGAGGTGCTTGGCACGTATAGTAAATACGGAGTTCCTTCTACGATTGTCCGTGAGATTCATGAGACGATGAAGCGCTACGGACTTATTCGTCTGGAAAAAGCAGCGGATCAACTTCTTTTGACCGGCGACGATCCCCTGCTGCTGCAGGAGCTGACGAGCTATCGCTCGATATCGTCATTGTTGGAGGAGCATCGGGAAGAGCACGAGTATCCGGTCAAGCCGTACGCACGCGGTTTGATCAAGCAGGAATTGATCCGCCTGGGGTATCCCGTACAGGATCTGGCAGGCTATACAAGCGGCGAGGATTGCCCTGTTTCCCTTTTACCGACCACGGCTTCCGGAAAGGCGTTTTCCTTGAGAGGATACCAGCAGGAAGCGGTGGATGCTTTTCATGCCGCCGGATCGGCCTTGGGCGGCAGCGGCGTGCTTGTGCTCCCCTGCGGGGCGGGCAAAACCGTTATCGGGCTGGGAGCTTTGTGCCAGCTTCAAAAAGCAACCCTGATCCTGACCACCAATACCACTTCTGTCAGGCAGTGGATTTCCGAATTACGGGACAAGACAGACCTTGATCCCGCCATGATCGGAGAGTACACTGGCGAGCGAAAAGAAGTGAAGCCCGTGACTGTGGCCACATACCAGATTCTGACGTACAGACCGGACGCAGAAAGCGACTTTCCGCACATGGAGCTGTTTTCCAAGCGGGATTGGGGATTGATCATCTATGATGAGGTGCATCTGCTGCCCGCTCCCGTTTTTCGCGTCACATCAGGCATTCAGGCGACGCGCCGGCTCGGACTGACCGCTACGCTTGTCCGCGAAGACGGACGAGAAGAGGACGTCTTTACGCTGATCGGCCCGAAAAAGTACGAGATGCCGTGGAAAGTGCTTGAAGAGCAGGGGTGGATCGCCGGTGCCACATGCCAGGAAATCCGTCTGCCCTTTGAGGCGAAGTGGCGGGAGGCTTACGCCCATGCCGGAGCGAGACAAAAGTTCCGGATCGCTGCAGAAAACCCCCGCAAGCTCGATGTCGTCAGAAAGCTGCTCGACCGCCACGGAAATGACCGGGTCTTGATTATCGGTCAATACGTGGAGCAGTTGGAGCAAATGGCACAACTGCTGGACATCCCTGTCATTACCGGAAAAGTGCCGGAAAAAGAACGGGAGTCGCTCTACCAGCGCTTCAAGGCTGGCGATCTTACGCGGTTGATCGTCTCCAAGGTAGCCAACTTTGCGGTCGACCTGCCCGATGCCAATGTCGCGATTCAAATATCCGGTACATTTGGCTCGCGGCAGGAGGAAGCGCAGCGGCTGGGCAGAATACTGCGGCCAAAACAAAAAGAAAACACGGCCCATTTCTACACCTTGGTCACCAGGGATACGAGAGAGCAAGAATTTGCTATGAATCGCCAGTTGTTTCTGGTAGAACAAGGATATAAATACGATGTGATAGAAATAGAGTCGCTGGACTGAAACGTTTCAGCATATGCCAGCGTCACATAGAGGGAAGGAGGCCGGAGATTCGATGCAATCCGACGCCGAAATCATTCAGCGGATTCTCCAGGGCGACATTGAAGGATACCGGGAGTTGATCCAAAGGTATCAGCACATGATTTACGTGTTTATCTACAAAATGGTAAACAATCGTTCCGATGCGGAAGACCTGACGCAGGAGGTCTTCGTCAAAGCGTATGAAAAACTCTCCACCTTTCGGGGGGACAGTCAATTCTCCTCCTGGCTGCATACGCTCGCACGCAACAAGACAATCGATTTTATCAGACGGCGCAAGTTCCATGATTCTGACGAACAACTGGCCTACGTCCCTTCCCAGGTGCGCGACGAATCTCCCCAGGAGTCGCTCATGAACAAGGAAACGCGCAGGGAAATCGAGGAGGCTTTTGCCTTGTTGTCTGATTCGTATCGGGAGGTCATCGTGCTGCGCTGTACGCATGAATATCCTTTCGAAAAGATTGCTGCGCTGCTCGGCATCGCCGAGTCGACAGCCCGCGTCCGATATTTGCGCGCTCGCCAGGAACTGGCCAAACTACTTTCACGCAAGGAAGGGGGGCTCGTACATGAACTGCCAGGAATTTAGAAAAGCTTGGGAAGACACCACGAATGAGAGCACGCTTTTCCATATCGAAACATGTGAAGAGTGCATGGTCTGGATCGAAGCACAATTTGCAAACGGCGAGGAGGTGCAGTTCTTGAAAGAGGTTCCTCAGCCGTCGGTACAATTGGAAGACAACATTATGCAAGCGATATACAAGATGACCGGACAAGAGTCTACTCCCCAAGCCGCTGCAGCCCCTGTCGTCAAACCGGCTGCGCCGCGCCGCTTCAGACCGAACATCTCTTCGATGGCATGGGTTGGTGCCGCGGCTATCCTGCTTGTCGTCGGTGCGATCGGCTTCCAGCAAACACAAAACAGCAGCCAGGAAATCAGCATGAAAGCGGAGTCCAGCGCAGCCGATATGCAAGGCGCCATCGTTTCCGCTCCCGCTGCAAACAGCCCGGCTTCTGCGGCCATGGACACAAAATCAGGCACTCAGGCCTTTGGCGGCAGTTCAACTGAGTCAATCCAGGCAGCACCGCCTGAAAGTAAAGCAGCACCTGCTCAGGAAAAAGCCGGACAACCCGATGGGAATGCAGGTGGCCCAAACCAATCGGCTTTTGGCAATCAGATTGCCATGGATGTACCTGCTGAGAAAATCGGCGAGCTGAAGTCTGCCAGGGAGTCTGCAAAACCGGAAGGAAATGAAGCGCCCGAACCCAAACGGCCGATAATCGCTGCCCGCAATGCAAATGGAAAGCCTCCTGCAGATCAGCCAAAAGCGAAAGGCAATGCGGAAGCCGCGCCAAATCAGCCAGGGCAGCACAACCCGGTCGCAGGCGTTCCAGCGGACGAACAGAACAAAGCGCTGGCCAATCAGCCTGTAGGCGCACTGGCTCTGGACGCGAATGCCGACGAAGCAGGACAGCCTGCCGCGGAGCACGCACCTGCGCTCGTTGGACCTGCTGTCTCGACTATGGCAAAGTCGGAAATTACCCTTTCCAGCTTTTCTGATGTAGAGACGGCGGCACACGCCTCAGATATGCCTGTACCCCAGGCAGGACAGCTGCCTGAAGGTTTTTCTCTGCATGCGATTTCCGCTCAATACGAATCGCAAACCAGTCAAAAGGTCATTCGTTTGACATCTGAGTACAAGCGAAACAAAGACTGGATCAAGGTAGAAGTGGTTCGCAATGAACACGGGAAACGGAGTCTGTCCATCCCTGGCACCTTCACCGCGACCCAACTGTTTACCGTTCAATCAGAGCAAGCCATTGCGGTTACTTTTGACAAACAGGCAAACGCGGGCGAAGCCGCAGCACAGCACGCCGTACACTTCAACGCCCAACCGGACAATCAATCGCTGTACGTCGTTGTCACAGCAAACGGGGTTACACTGGATCAGCTTGTGGAAGCGTCAAAGCAAATCACATGGCAGTAAGAAAGACGCGGGTAGTCGCTCCCGCGTCTTTCGTTATATGAGGGTAGCCAGCAGAAGTTGGCTGGCCATTTTTTATTTTGGGGAGTGAGGCATCACCCTCACTCTCAAATCCCTGCTCTATCAAAACGGCTCTGCTCGGGTTATTGAAGCACAGTCTCGTTATTGGCCCAAGCACCCCCCAACCAATCCGTCTACGACGTCACATCCCGCTTGATAAACACAGCATAGGCAACGACGAGCGATGCCGCCCCCCATACTGTCAACACTGTCAGTGAGAACGGCAGGCTCATGCCTTTGATCGGAGGCAGCGTCCCTGCCAGGTAATCGGTCAACTGCAGGTTGACGACGAACAAGTATTTGGCGCTTTCCCATGAGGAGGCCATCTGGGTCAAAATCGCCCCGCTGATCAATGCGGCCATCATAATGCCCATACCTGCGGCCGCGCTGCGGACCAATACCGAAACCATAAAGGTGATCGTTCCCACTACTACCGAAACAAACCAGCCCAATCCGTATTGCATCAGCAGGTACTTCCATTGCGGCAGCGCAAAGACTCCGGCAGTCTCCAGCTCTCCTCCGGCAATTTCGAAGCCTGTCAGCACCGGCATGTCCCAGCCTGCATAGCCAAACACCACTCCTGAAATCAGCGCAGCCAGGATCAGGGTCATCAGCACTGTGAGCGAAGTGAACAGCAAAAGTGTCACATACTTGCTGGTCAGCACCTTCCAGCGTCTGACGGGCCTGGTAAGCAGCAGCTTGATTGTCCCCTCGCTGAATTCCGCCGATACGAGGTCGACGGCCAGCACTACGATGATCATCGGCAGAAACAGCGATATCGCCTGATCCATAAAGCCGCGGGCAAACGTCGGAGCCCCCGGAGCCATCGGATTAATGTCGTGATCCAGATAATACTGCTGCTGTTGCACGGTGATTTTCAGAAACTCGCGCCATTCCTCCGGCAATCGGCTGGAGGCAAGCCGGTTTTGCGTGTCGACGATTTTCTGTTGAAGCAGCGCTCTCCAGTCGCTTGTTCCCATCTGCTCTTGGGCAGTGAGAACGGATCTGTATTGGGCATAGGTAAAAATCGGGATCAGAATGGCCAGGATGAGCAGAATGACGAGAAAACGGCGACGGCGCAGTATCTTGATGGTCTCATTTTGCACCAGGTCCAGCATGCCCATGTTCTGCTCCCCCTTCTTCTGTCGTTAGCGCGAGGAACAGGTCCTCCAGCGTTACTGTTTTTGCGGCGATGCCCAGGACGGCGATGCCCTGCAGAACCAAAGTCCGATTGGCTTCTGCGATCCGCTCGGTGTCCATTTTGCACATGATCCGGCCTTCCTTGGATGCCACGGCTTCTTCGACGAAAGGAAGAGCACGCAAGATACGGCTGGCCGCCTCTGTCGTCTCTGGAGAAACGCTCCATTCCACCTGATCGCCAAACTGTTCCATCAAGTCTTTGACAAGTCCGACCGAAATGACTTTGCCCTTGCCTATGATCGCTACCCTGTCGCACATCATCTCGATTTCGCTGAGCAAATGGCTGGAAATGAAGACAGCCAGCCCTTCCTCTTCGGCAAGTCTGCGGATAAACTGGCGCAGCTCGCGAATTCCTGCGGGATCGAGGCCGTTGGTCGGCTCGTCCAGGATCAGCAGCTTCGGATTGTGAAGCAGGGCCTGAGCGATCCCGAGCCTCTGCCGCATCCCGAGCGAATACGTCTTTACCTTGTCGTCGATCGCTCTTTGCAAATCGACAAAACGGACAATCTCTTCAATCCGCTCACGCGAGATGCCGCCGCTCATTCTGGCAAAGTGCTCCAGGTTTTCCCGGCCTGTCATAAACTTGTACAGCTCCGGATTTTCCACAATGCATCCCACTTGAGCGATTGCCTGGGGAAAATGCTTGTGCAGCGAGATGCCGCCAATGTGAATTTCTCCCGCATCTGCCGACGCAAGCCCGACCAGCATCCTGATAGTCGTGGTCTTGCCGGCACCGTTTGGCCCGAGAAAGCCAAATACTTCACCCGCATATACGTCAAAGGAAATGTCCTTGATGATCGGCTTTCCTCCCATTTGCTTGCGAAGCCCTTTGATTGACAATACCGTTTCCGTCAAATAGCTGCACCTCCTATCCTGTCAACTGCCCCTGCTTGGGCAAAAAAGGGTCTGTTGTGGTACACTCAAAATATATGTTTACTGTCACATTATACCATGCAACACGATTCAATACCGAAACGGGAGGTACCCATGCAAAGCTCCGGCAAATGGTTATGGCGCGTGTTTGGACTTCTCTCGCTGGCCTCGATGCTGCTGCTGGCGGCTGGTTTTGTGCTCGCTCTTGACCCGAGCCAGCTTGCTCCAGAAGGCCCAGTCGGCCCTGTAAAAGAGGCAAAGCCGCCTACTCTGGTCCCGGCAGAAGGAGTCCGGCAAATCGTCGGGCTCGGTGATTCGTTGACAAGAGGTGTCGGTGACGCCAACGGGCTTGGCTACATCGGACTTGTGCGGCAAGCTCTGGAAAAAAAGAGCGGCAACAAGATCACGCTGTCCAATCTGGCTATCAACGGGCAAGAATCGCCCTCCCTCGTAGCCCAGTTGTCTCAGAAGCAGGTGCAAAGCCAACTGGCAGCCTCCGACCTCATCTTCTTTACCATTGGCGGGAACGATCTGTTCAAGCAGTCCGGAGAGCTGGAGGAACTCGATGAAAAAAAATTGGCCGCAGCCACAAAACGGCTGACGGTCAACTTTGAAGAGATTATCAAGCAAATCAGAAAAGCAAACCCGGATGCAACGATTGTCTATGCGTCCCTGTACAACCCGTTTGGAGACACCGAAGCAGCAGCGGATACGATTCAGCCTGTCCTGGATTGGAACAGCGCAGCTTCCGATATTGCCGCTCGCTATCCCCGCGTGCTGGTCGTGCCGACCTATGACCTGTTCGTAAACAAGGAGCAAGCTTATTTGTATACGGATCATTTTCACCCGAACGCAGCGGGCTACAAGCGGATTGCCGACCGGATCCTGCAGGCGTTGGAATAACTTCGCTCCCCGCTCCCTTTAGGCCTGGACTCGCGCGGCATCGAGCGCTTTCCCGCTCTGCTTCAAGTACGCGCGCTGTCCAGCCCACTGGAAGGCTGTACTGGTCAAGGAAAAAGCGGCGACGACACAGAATAAAGCGCTGCCTCCCAAAGTAGCCAGGAAAATGCCGCCCATCCACGGACCGATGAACTGCCCCAGATTGCTGAAGCTCTTGGCCCCGTAATACGTACCGCGCATATCCTCCGGGGCCATGCGGTCAATCAGCACGTCAGATGCGGTAAAGGTGAGGATTTCACCCAATGTAAAGACGACCATGGCGATGATGAACACGCTCCACGAACCGGCAAAAGCAAATCCTACATCCCCCAGCGCATAGGCCACGTTTCCGACCACGATACTGGTGAGCGGCGTCCGTTTTTCCGACCATCGCATAAGCGGCATCTGCATCAGCACGACGACAATCGCGTTTACGCTCATCAGGATCGCAAACAGCTTCGTCCCGTCAACCACAGACATTTCCGCGTACTTTGCCAAGGTAGAGGACATCTGCGAGTAGCCGATCGCCCCGAAGACGCCAGCCACCATGTACAGGCGGAAGGCCTTGTCCTTGACCACGACTTCAAAAGCTCGCTGAAAGCTGACGGCTTCCTTCTTCTGCCCCTCGATCTTTTTGATCCCAAACACGTTCAGCATCATTTGCAAGCTGATTACGTACACCAGGTAAATGGCCGCCGTTACGAGAAACGGCAGTGCGGCGGAAGTCATGGCCAGCATCGCGCCCAGTATCGGCCCGACCGCGACCCCGACGTTGATCGCCGTATAGCGGAGTCCGAAGACGCGGAAGCGTTTTTCCGGCGGAGTGACATCCGCCATCAGCGCTTGGGAAACAGGCTCGTAAAAAGAACGGCAGAGCCCGCCGATAATATTGAGCAGCAGAAACAAAAGCGGGCTTTTCCCGAATGCAAAACCGACGAACACAAGCATCCATACATAAAGGGCACCGAGCATGACCCGGCGCCGTCCGAACTTGTCCGAAAGGGTTCCCCCGAAAAATCCTCCGATTGTTCCGGCAAGCGCACCGGCACCAATCGTCAGTCCAATCATCCCGAGGTCCATATCCGTATGGTTGGACAAAAACAGAAACAGAAAGGGCATGCTCATCGAGCTGGCCGCCCGTACAAATACCGTCCCGACCACCAATGACCAGACAATCGGGTGAAACTCACGAAACATTGCGCTGACCCTACTCATTTTTCTCTCTCCTCTAGGTGTTCTGCTCTTCTACCAATTCCGAACAGTTCCGTAAGTTTTTTTTTATTGTAGTGAGCGGCACTTGATTCGTCAATCAAGTTTGAAGCTTTTTGATTATGGAAAATTTCGATGAGGATGTTCGATTATTTGATAAGGTTGGAAAAACTCGGAGGCGGACAGATGAAAATGCAAGAAAGCCGGGGCATCTCCCCGGCTCTGAAACGCAATGGCACGTCTTTATGCTTCCACTTTGATCTGACCGATCAATTCGTTCTGCTCATTCCACTTTACCGCATGATAGATGGCGTCGTGGTAGAAGGTAAACCACGCTCCATCCTTCAAGCCTTGTTTGACCCATTTTTCCTTGGCAAAAATGGAGTCCATCGGGTAATCGTCATAAGCCAGCACCCACAGAGAATTTTGATGTGCATGTGTCGGCATCAGATCAGCCATGTGCAGGGCAAGCTCGCCCCCGCTTTCCATTCTGACAATGCTGTGTCCCTGGCTGTGTCCCCCTGTATGGTGCATCGTGACACCCGGGATGACAGAAAGCTCGGAGCCGAAGGTCTGCACCTGCTGCTCGATCGGACGCCAGTTTTCTTCCCAGTATGTATTGCGGGAACGGATGTTGGGGTTTCTCATCTCCTCCCACTCCAGCTCCTGTACGTAAATAACGGCCCTGGGGAAGGTGGAGGACAACTGGCCGCCGTCCTTGACCGATACCAGTCCATTGGCGTGATCATAGTGCATGTGGGTCATTAATACAATATCAATATCTTCCGGAGAGAGTCCAACCGCTTGCAGAGACTCGAGCACCTCTGATTCTTCCTGCAATCCGAAATTGCGCTTCTGCTTTTCGGTCAAACGATCTTTCCCGATTCCCGATTCGATCAGGATGCGCTTCCCGCCCGCTTGCAGGAGAATGGGATCAGCCCGGAGCGGTATCTGGTTCAGCTCGTTGTTTGGGTAACGCTTGCTCCACAGAGGCTTTGGCACCACTCCAAACATCGCACCGCCATCCAACTGTGTCAGGCCGCCTCGCAGCCAGGTCAGGGAAAACTCCCCCAGCTTCCATTCTGTCAACTTCATTTGCCTCATCTCCTGTCTGAAAATAGGGTCAGGATAGTGAAAAAGCACCCTGCCTGGGTGCCCTATTGTTTCACTGCTACGTTGACCGTACGAGTCGCGGGCGACATTTCCAGACAAATTTCACTGGAGATGGCCTGGACAGACAGATCCGAATCGCAGCGTCTATGACTGAGCACGAGTTGTGCGATTTTCTCGGTTTCGTGATAAATGCTGATCAACGTTTGCAGCGGATTGGCACTGCCGCCGGCAATCACCTTAAAACCCGGGGCTATTGTAAACGTCCATCCCTCCACTTTTACAACCCGCTCGGTAGAGTGCAAGAAATGACGTTTTCCCAATAAGATGCCATTGTGATTCATCAAGGCGAGAGCCCCCATTCAAATTGATTTGAACAGCACATTTTTATTTTGCAAAAAAACATGTACAAATGATAGTCTTTCGACAAAAGATCCTAAAAGCCGACAATATTCTATTATGGTGCGAATGGATTATATATTCCTGCCGATCGCCGCTCCCTCGTAAATGGCCCGTTTGGCATCCAGCTCTCCTGCCTCTCTGGCGCCGCCAATCAGATGGACCAGCAGCTTTTCCCGCAATGCTTCATACAGGCGATTGTTTGGCGTGTTTCCGGCCGCGATCACGACTGTATCTGCCGGCAGCAGCTTCTCTTCCCCCTGATGCACGATCCGCACGCCCTCCGGCGTTATCTCGCGGTACTCCACCTCCGTCAGCATTTCCACTCCCTGCCTTTTCAAATTGGCGAGCACAGCCCAGCGGGTCGTTTTGCCCAGTCCTGTTCCCACATGCTTGCCACGCCTCAGTATCGAGATTCGTCTCGGACTTGTCTGCATCCGCTGCAGCTGCTTTGGCTCCACAATCCGATACTCCAGCAAATATTTCATCGTCTCGGAGGACAGCTGGGCGGGTTCCGCCAAAAGATGGGACAAGTCGCAGGCGATTCCTCCTGCTCCGATGATCACGACCCTGCTCCCCACGCTTGCCTTCTTTTCAAAGATCTGCGCATAGCTGACTACATGAGGCAGATCGATGCCGGGAAGCTCCGGAATGCGAGGGATGACACCTGTAGCAATCACTACTTCATCGAACCCTTCTGCGATAAGCTGATCAGCGCTTGCCTCGACACCAAGCCTGACCTCTACACCCAGCAGGCGCAGCTTTGTTCGGTAATATCGCAATGTTTCGGCAAATTCGGATTTGCCTGGGACCTGAACCGCGTATGTCAGCTGCCCGCCGATCTGTGTCTGTCTTTCCAGAACGACGACCTGATGGCCGCGCTCGGCGAGAACTCGTGCCGCTTCCAAACCTGCCGGGCCCGCTCCCACAACAGCTACTTTTTTTCTCACAGGCGCACTCGCCAGCTTCCACTCCTCTTCCCTGCCAGCCATCGGGTTGACCAGACAGGACGCTGTCTTGCCTTCGAAGATGTGGTCCAGGCAAGCCTGGTTGCAGGCGATGCATGTATTGACTTCGTCAAATCTGCCCTCCATGCTTTTCTTCACGATATCCGGGTCGGCCAGCAGCGGTCTTGCCATCGAAACCATATCCGCATATTGGTCCTCCAGGATTGCGTCTGCCTGCCTGATATCGTTGATGCGATTGCTGGCGATAACCGGAATGTTGACGGCTTCCTTGACCTGTTTGGCGACCCAGACATAAGCGCCGCGCGGTACCATCATGGCGATCGTGGGGACTTTTGATTCGTGCCAGCCGATCCCGACGTTGAGCGCATCTGCTCCGGCAGCCTCGATCTGTCTGGCGAACTCGAGCGTCTCTTCCATCGTGGTGCTGTCGGGTATGAGGTCGAGACCGGACATGCGGAAAATGACCGGATAGCCCTCTCCGACTGCCCCTCTGACCCGTTTCATCACTTCGATGCCAAATCGCGACCTGCGCTCGAAGTCTCCTCCCCATTCGTCAGTGCGATGGTTCGTGACAGGAGAAAGAAATTGATTGATCAAATATCCTTCCGATCCCATGATCTCGACACCGTCAAACCCCGCCCGTTTGGCCCGAAGCGCTGCATCGGCAAACGCTTGAATCGTCCGTTCGATCTCTTCCGGACTCAGCTCGCGCGGCTTCGTCCGGTTGATCGGCGCTTGCAGGGGGGACGGGGCGACCGGTTCCAGGCCGGTCGTCTCTTTGTACGCATAGCGGCCCGCATGGAAAAGCTGCATCGCGATCTTGCCGCCTGCCGCATGTACGGCTTGCGTAAGATGGCCAAGCTGCTCGACATGATGGTCGGCATACGCATTGCAGTACGCTTCACCCATGCCGCCCTCAGGGAGAACTGCAACTCCGCCTGTTACGATCAGGCCCACTTTGCCTTTTGCTCGCTCGGCATAAAAAGCGGCCAGCCGCTGAACGCCCCCCTCCAGCCTTTCCAGGCCGACGTGCATCGATCCCATCATGACCCGATTGTCCAGCGTCAACTGCCCGATCTGAATCGGTTCAAATACCCGTCTGATCGCCATATCAGCTCACTCCTCACCATCCGAATGAATGCTCATTCATTTCTTTGCGTAATACAATTCTCCACGCTCCTTTCATTTTCCTTCTCTTCATTCTGTCCGACCTCCCCCTACAGCCCCAGCAATTTTCCCAAATCGCTGGCCGCTTGCTTGATAATCTTCTCGGTCCCCTCTTCATCGGAGCATTCCACGACGAAATGATAGTCGAGGATAAAGGTGGCTTCTGCCAACTGGCCAGGGGCCAGGAATCGCTTTTTCTCCGATAGGGACACCTCTGCTACAATCTCTCTCGCCTGCTCCCACAAGCGTTCACCCTGCTCCGAAAGGTCAAGGCCCGGGTATTCCAGCTCGATCTCCACTTCACAGCTTTTTCCCGGCTCCAGCTCGTAGAGAAAAACAGACGCAGCCGGCTGCTCCCCTTCGGCTGGAGCAATAATCAGCTTTACTTCCTTGGTTTCTTCGTCTTCCAGCAAGGAATGCTCCGAACGCAAAATCACATCATGGATCATACCGTTCTCCGGCATGTTTTGGTCCCATAGTTCAATCAGTCTTTGCAGCATTTTGTCTACTCCTTCTGTTGCACACTTACGTTCCTATCCGAAGTATACCACGCCGGGGGGATCAACGAAAAACCCCTTCATGGCGAAGGGGTGGGTGTATTGTTCAAGTCCTTGTTATTGACGAATTCCGACAGCCAGGCACGCCTTACTTCCTTGTTGGGGCAAAAAGCGAGCACGTAGCTTTCGCCGCGCATGTATTTTTCCTTGATCCAGTCCTTATGTTTGCGAAAGAACGCCTGTTGGAAGTCGATGGGCATCTGTTGGTATTCTTCAAGGGCTGAGGGGTTCTGGAGAAAAAAATCTTCATCATATATGATTTCTTCGTTTTGTTGGCGGCTGATCAGGTACACGAACGCGATCACCAGAAACAGGTTGACCAGAAAAATTGTCATCCAAATCCCTCCCTGTCCGTTTCATTTATCAGATTTATCTGTCTTCTCAGCATATTATTATTTTACCATGCTTTTGGTGTTTTTAAACCACTTTGCAATGATTTATCCAAAAAGTTTTTTTATGAATCTTTTTCCCAACACGGCATCGACGAAAAAAGAACACCCGACATCTCGGGTGTTCCTCTGTCATTTTGTTATGGATCAGGAGGTCGTTTTCTCGCCTTCCCCTGCTGGTGGTGGAGTCATTTCCTGACTTGGAGCAGGAGTGGGCGTTGGTTGAACAATATCCGGCGGCGGCGTCGATCCGTTGCCTGGCGTCGCACCCGATCCTGGAGTGGTGGCGTCCGGTGGCGGAGTCGTCTGCCCGCTCTGCTGGTTGTCGTCAGGCGCCATAATGTCAGGCGGCGGCGCGACTGTTTCATCCGCCTCTGCGGTGTCAGGCTGCGTTTCTTTCGGCTTGCTGGCTGCCTGCTCCTTCTTTGGCTTCGCCGGTTGCGATGAAGCGGCCGACTCGCTCGTTTTCTTTGTCGTGCGAGGCTTGCTGCTGGCATAAGAATCGTCCCCGGCCGCAAGAATTGGAGAGTCGTTTAATTTCGCAACGATGCTTTCCGTCTGCCCCATCTCCGTTTGCAGCGCGGCACGTATCGAATTCAGGTTCTCCTTTGGCAGGAACGTGTAGCTTCCTTGCCAGTAGGCGCCGTTGTCCAGAGTCGTCACGGAAGCGGAATTCAAGCCTTTGAAATCATAAGCCAGCCCTTTGATCTGCTCCTTGGACAAGTCGGTATGTATGTGCTTGGCTCCGACATCCATGATGCTGAAAATTTTGGTCAAGCCTTCCAGCGAGCCTACCTTGTTGATCACTGCGGCGATGACTTCCTGCTGGCGGCGGTTGCGGTCAAAGTCGCTGGAATAGTACTTCGTTCCCCGGTTGTCGTGGCGGTGGCGGACATAGCCAAGGGCCTGTTCGCCGTTCAACACTTGAACGCCCGGGTTCAGGTTGATATGCGTGTTATCGGTCGGATCGTCGTAGACCAGCTTGCGGTCCACGTTGACCTCCACTCCGCCCAGTTCGTCAATAACGGCTTTAAAGCCGTCAAAATCGACTGCTACGTAGTGATCAATCGGGATGCCCAAAAGCTCGGTCAACGTTTTTTTGGTCAACGAAATCCCGTCTTCAGTCGGTATTTGTTTCTTTCGTTCGGCTTGACGGCGCTCAGCCTCGCCGTTGGCAAAGACCGAATTGATCTTGTGGTAATCGCGGTATCCTGGAATCTTTACACGTGTATCGCGCGGCAGAGAAACCATTGTCACCTTTTTGGTGGTCGGATTGGCAACCGCTACAATCATCACGTCCGTATTCATCGAGCCTGTTTCAGGCCGGCTATCGCTCCCCAGAATTACGAGAGAAAGAGGTTTATCATTATGGTATGTAGGATCAATATTTACAGAAGCAGGCGACACATAGCCGTCCTGCGGCGAGGTCACCGTATCGAGGGCGTTGTCAATTTTCAAGTAGATCGCCCCGGCAACTCCCCCTATCAGGAGCAAGCAAAAAACAGTAAAGAACATCAACCATTTGCGCAGATTGCGGCGGCGGACTGGTTTCTTCGTCTTATGAGCAACAGTACGCGTTTTTCCGACTGTATCCGGCATGTGCATCAATCTCCTTGTCAGCGAAAACGCTTGGTATTGTATGGAAATGTTTCTGAAAATAAGAAAAGTGCTTTTCGACAATAAGCACTAAGTTTTTCTTCCATTGGTAAAATACTGACTAAGGTATTGTAGCACATTCATGTCCGCTTTTGTAGAAAAATGTTCCGATCATGCGAAACTCCCCCATCTGTGTCGATGAGGGAGCCCGCTTTTACTGTTTGCCGTGTGGCGCTTGACTGAAGCCCTGTACGGGGCCCTCAGGCTCTTTTTGTGTAGAACGGTGAGCGTCTCCGCCATGGCGCGTGTGACTTTCCTGTTTGCCGTTTAGATCATTCGACTTCTTTTCCATGTTACCCCTCCTTTTCGGCTAGGGAATAGTGTGTGCCGCTCTTCTGTTTCTCATCCTCCTATTTTTGCATGCTATATGCTGACCTTACAGTAATGACGTTCGGAAAAAACAGTGCTACAGTAAATAGCAAAAAAATACGGAGATGAAGGAAGATATGAGTGCCCAGACCGGCAGTTTGAATGCCAGCCCAGCGGCCAGCGCCGCTCCGACGGTTTATCGCATGTTGTTTGCCATTAGTCTCGTTCATCTGCTGAACGACAGTATCCAAGCCGTCATTCCCGCCTTGCTGCCGATTTTGGAGAGCAATTTGGCACTGACGTACACGCAGGTAGGCATTATTTTACTTGTAGTGAATCTTACTTCATCCGTGCTTCAGCCAGTCGTAGGCTATGTCTCCGACCGCAAGTCCCGCCCTTATATGCCTCCGATTGCGCTGTTGATTTCCGGGTTGGGCATGCTTGCCCTGGCCCTGGCCGACCAGTATTACGTGGTACTGTTGGCTGTCGCGTGCGTCGGTATCGGCTCTGCTGTCTTTCACCCGGAAGCGTCCCGGGTCGCGCATCATGCCTCCGGTCCCAGACGCGGGCTCGGCCAATCGATTTTTCAGGTGGGAGGAAACGCCGGCCAGGCTCTGGCCCCGCTGATGACCATCCTCATTTTTCAGCCGCTTGGCCAGCCAGGTGCGATGTGGTTCCTTGTTCCTGCGGCTGCAGCCAGCGCTGTCCTGGTTTACGTCGCGATCTGGTACCAGGGACAGCAGCGAGCGAGGAAAGCCGTGCAGGAGGCCGTAGCGTACAGCTTTAAACAAAAACGGATGATCGCTCTTGGCCTGCTCGTGCTCATCGTCAGTGTCCGTTCCTGGATGAACGCGGGCTATCAAAGCTTTTACCAGTTCTTTTTAATGGATGTCAAAGGGATGGAGTACGCCAGCGCACAGCTTTGCGTATTCGGATTTTTGCTCGCCGGAGCGATTGGAACCTTCATGGGAGGGCCGATCGCTGACCGCTTTGGAAAAAGAAACTTGCTCGTGCTCTCCACGCTCGGCTCGCTTCCATTGACCTTGCTCACGCCGTATGTATCCGGAATCTGGACGTATCCTGTCCTGTTCTTGAGCGGGCTTGTCATGCTCTCCAGCTTTTCCGTTACCGTCGTGTACGCACAGGAATTGCTGCCCGGCCGCATCGGCACCGTCTCCGGCCTGATTATCGGCCTTGCCTTTGGAATGGGCGGCATGGGAGCTCTCGTACTCGGCTACCTGGCTGACCTTCAGAGCATTTCCTTTGTCATCACGGTGTGCTCGCTCATGCCTTTGATCGGCGCACTTGGTCTTCTTTTGCCAAGCGACAAGGAAATTACGAGCTGGAACAAGACGGTATAAACGCAAGATTCCAGCGCAAACAATTTACGCAGACTTGCGTAAGCAAAAAACAACAACCCCGGGCTCGGATAGCCTCGGGGTTGTTGTTTTATTTATACCAGAACTCGCTGCTTGAGTCCCATAAGCTGGCCGATAACAGGCGGATAAAGCTCGGGTGTTCCGATCAAGCTCCATGTATCGTCACCGGTTTGGCCGACCAGTCCGGAAATCAGCCAGTCGGAAGCGAGCTGCAGGACATCCTCTGCCGGAAGCGTGAGCAGTACCCGATCGCCCTTGCTGTTTTTGACGTACCAGCCTTCCGCTGTTTTCTCTTCCAGAACCATTGTCTCTTCCTTCACCGTGCGGAAGCTCTCTTCGCTGCCAAACAGCCGCTGATGTGCATCCTTTTCCAGCAAAGTCCGGTAGCGGTATGCTTCAGGAAGCGTCTCCTTCAATTCTGCCAAAAGCGGCTGCATGACCGGCGTCAGCGTTGTCTGATGCTGTTTGTCCAGCCATTTGAAGAAAGCGGTCAAAACCGACAGCAGATTGGTTGCCAGCGTCTTCGTCGAAGCATCCACACGCGTAAAGATGTCGTGAACCAGGAAGTATGCCAGGTCCTCGCGTCTGAATTGCTCCCAGGAAAATCCGGGACCAAAGGCGCTCCGTACAAACGAGCGGAAGTTGGTCATGACCTCGTCGTACTTTTTCACCGTTGCCTCAGACTTGCCTTCGGTCATCTCCTGAACAAATTGGTGGATATCAGCCAAACGCTCCGGTTGAACCGTATAGACGCTCTCAGGCAATCCCTCGATCAACGGTCTGGAGAGCAAGCCGGCGATATGCAAATCATCGTTTGCGATGGCCAGGCGCGATTTGAGCGACTCCACCCGGATAAACCGGGCAACGCCCTGACCCAGCTTGTTGTCTTTTTCCAACTGCTCCACCAGCTTGTGGAGCTTGTCCTGCATCGTCTCATTGTCAGATGCAGCGACCAGGACCGGTGCGAGACCGTCCAGTGCGTCGTTCGCGGACAACAGCCATTTTTCCGTAAAGTACGTCTGGACAGCCCATTGCAGCACTTTGGAGGGCAGCGTAGGCTGACTTGTGATGAACAGCGTTCCTTTGGTCAGCTTTGCTCCCGTCGAGGACAGAGCTGTGATCGCTTCCTCCCCGGAGCTTTGAGGGAGCTGCAAGAGTGCTGCCAGCTCATCCAGTTGGGGAGCATACCCTTCCAACAAGACTGTTCCGTCCTGGATCAGAACTTCCGCCCGAACCTCATACAATTCCAGCAGCGTGTCCTTTAACGCTGTAAAAAGATGTTCTTCCTTCCGCGGGGCGTAGACCCAAATCTCGCGAGAGCCCTCCCGCTTTTTCAGCTCCAGCATTCGATGCGATTCAATCATCCGCTGCAGGCGGGACATATCCGGAACTTGATAAACGCGCCGAACCATGCCCTGCACGCTCCGGGGAGTTTCTTCCGCGCCAAACTGTACGATAAAGCGATAGAAGGCAGTGGTGTAGGTGCGTTCGGCGCTGTCGTCTGCCGCTTTGGAAATCTCGGGATGGGCTTTGAGCCACTCCAGCAGCGCCGGCTTCAGGTGAGGCTGCAGGACGATGCTGCCGGTGAACAGCACATCGCGCAATCCGAGCGAAAGCAGGCGGCCGGCAATCAATTGCCCCGGCTCAACCTGCAATGTATTTGTTCTGATGACGTATCGGACGTCGCCGCGCAACGGATGCTGAACGGTCAGCGCGTCACGGTCTACCTGCACGATCTCGTAAACATCGAGATTCAGACGGGAGAACGCACGGCGCAGATCAGGTTCCATCCGGCGCCCGTGCTGCTTGAGATAGTTTTCAATCGGCGTGTCGCCGTTCGTCTTGACGTCCAGTACAAGCCAGTTGAAGAAGTGCGCCGTCCACTCCGGGCTCATGACGCTCTCCCCGGACAGACCGACTTCAGCGGCAAAACGGGCACGCAGCTCCTGAACGGCATCGCTGCTCACCTGTCCGCTGACAAAGTGATTCAGCCGCTCTACCCAGCCGGCGTACTCCTTCTGGAGCTTTTGTTCATGGCGGCTGCGGAGCTCCGTAATCGGTGTTACGACACCGCAGCATTTTTTGTATTTTTTCCCGCTACCGCAGGGACACAGTTCGTTTCTTCCTACAGACATAAGGGGTTTGGATCTCCTTTCTATCCCGTCGCGGCATGCGCAGGGATCTAGCGCAATCCCCCTATAACTACCGCATATTTCAGGTCTTCGTATGTTCTCGTTTTGGTTCGTGCGAGATGCCGGCGTCTTGGACTGATTCCCACTCCTTGATAAATTGCTCCAGCTTGCGAATCAGTCTGACTATGCGTTGCTGTTCCTCCATGCATTCGGATATGGCCGCCAACTGATTGGCGGCGAACAGCTCCACAACTTTCCGTTCCATCTCCTGTAGGCGAATCCGATAACTCGCGATAATGTCGCGCAGCAAGGCAAACCTAACCTCCAACCGGATCTTGGCCTCCAGATCACTCATTGCTGATCGTTGGCTTTCAGCACTTGCTCAATGCCAAGTGCGAGTTGCTCATTTTTATGTTTCTCTTTCATCAGAACTTCTATAGCTTGCATATTGCTTTTTTGGAAATGGGCAACAACCTCCTGAGCCATTTCCTGATTGCGGACCTGCAGACGGTCCAGGGCCAGGCGAAGCATTTCCTTGGCCTCCTGATAAGCAGATTGAGTTTGAACAGCGTTCATTGGCAATTCCTCCTCAAATTGTAGTTGTTCATGTTGTTCATGTTGTCGTGTAGGCGGCGCTTCTTGCTGCTCATCGGGTGCTTTGGCAGGTGATGCAGCAATTTCTTCCCGCACTTCGGATTGTTCTGAAGGTGCTTGGTTTACAGACTGTTGCTCGATTTGCGCGGTTGTGGGAGCTGCTTCGGCGCTTGCTTTCTCCAGTTCCCATTCCACTTGCTCGCCGTCTGGTTCGGCATCGGCATCATCTTCCTCAGAATCGGTGATGTCTTCGCGGACAATGATGTGAAGCGTCTCCTCATCTGTGCGAAACCGATCGTCCAGAGCGGACAAAAAAACGGAGCCCTGCGGCACTTCTGCTTCCAGCTCCAGAAAATGCGTAAGCGACCTAACAGATATTTGCGCAATGCCATTTTTGCGGCAAAATTGGTACACCTGATCGTTGGCCAATGTCCAATCGGCCAAAAACCAGCGAACATCCCCCTGATATTGGACGAAGCGAAGATCGCGCTCCAGTTGCAGCATCCGCATGATCTGATTCCATCCAAACTGCGTTTGTCGACGCAGCTCAGCTACGATCTGTTCCAGCGTTTTCGGCGATTGGGTATCGCGCAAAAAACGATACGCCAGATCAAACAGTTGATGGGGCTGGTACGTTACCTCCACGATCGCTTCTGTCCGCCCGATGCGCACAGGCGACTGTTCCATCTGCAGTACTTTGGCCAGCAGCGCTTCTGCATCCATGTCCAGAAGGGAAATCAGTCCGGTCTCGTTCAAACGCGCACAGATTTCTTCGCGAGGAAGCGAGCGTTCGCCTGACCGAAACACCTTTTTAACGATACTCGACAGGGTATAGGTTGGCCGTTTCATATACTTTCTCCTTCTAGTTCGCTTGGCAAAACAACCGCCAAACAAATGGGAATCACAAAGGTATTCGACACGAATAAAAAAAATCCTACTACGGATTGCCCCGATTGTCCAATCTGACTGATTAGAAAATATCTTGCTGGTCTTTTACTGCCAGATTTGTGCCTACAAAAAGAAAGGGAGGGGGATTATCCTCCCCCTCACTGTAAACAGCGCGAAATCGTACCGCTCTCCCGCCAATTTTTCGCTGCTTTCTACTCTTCTTCTGACTTTTTCTTTTTCCCTTTCTCTTTCTCCAGGTCTGTCTGCTTCTCTTTGGGCACGCGTTTTACCGGCTCTCCGGTTTGGGCGTTGAGCGCCAGAGTTTCCATATTAACCGGCAGGTAGACTAATTGCGGAAGCGAAGGGGTCTGCCCTCCGTATTCCGGATAAATATAGTACAGGGATACCTCCAGGTCGCGCAAAATTGCGTCTGTTGCCGCTTTTCCTTTGACGCTCGCCAGTTTTTCTTCTGTTTCCGGACGTTTGGTCATCTTGTGTTCTACTGAGCGAATCCCGCCTCTATCCGCATCGACCACAATCGTATACAGCGGCTGCAAGCCTATTGCGCCATTGGCAAACACCTCGTGGAAAGCGTATGTGTACTCCCGGTAGTCCTTCGACTTTTCAGCCCATTTTGGCCGTTCTGCAGAAAGACTCATTTCTTTTACGAGAAAAGATTTTTTTCCGGAAATCAATGCGTTTTGAACAAAGTTGACAGCCATTTTGCTTGCTTCCCGATCCGATAACGGCTCCTCGCGTTCTTTCCGTGCTTCGTCGTCGACACTGATCGTCCAGCCTTTCTTTTCTTTATCAAAAACTGCGTGAATGCCGGCCTTTGTTACAGAGGCATCCCATCTGCCATTTTTCTCGGCGGCTGTCTTTGTTTCCTCTCCAATATCAACGGGCACGGAGGGGAGCTGAAGCTCGGCTTTCAAAACACGCTCCAGCTTGAAGCTATCCTGCCAAGCAGACAGGTCAGCCTGACCGTTTATCTCGACCTGCTCCTCCTTTACTGTGCGCATGGGAGACACCGGCTCTCCTGTCAAAGCGTTGACCGCCTCTACCGTGCGCGGCAGGTACAGCCAGCTCCCGTTTTCTTCATCGTAAACCAACTCCAGCTTCAGATTTTCTGCGATAGCGTCCTTCGCTTTTTGGACCGGAACCGCTTTTCGCGGATCATCGACCGAGGACTGATTCGGAAGCTTTACGTTTTCCCGTTTGACAAACACAATATCCCTGTCTCCGTTCACGACCACTTCCGCTGCTTTCTTCTGTAACGGAACGCCGTTGATCGTAGGATAGACTGACCAGATGGCTTTGTTTTCGTGCTGACCGTCCTCGATGCCCAACACCGCAAACGAGCTTGCCGTAAAATCGGGAGAGAGACGGTAGTTTACAAAATCGTTTACCAGCTTTTTATCTCCGTACAAATCGGGCAATTTTCCGCTTGCGGCATCCGGCTCCTTCACCTTTAAGGAGATCAATTCTCCATCCTCTTTGACCTTGATGGTAGCAGTTGCCTTCTCGTCGCTCCGTTCCGTCTTGCCCGCATTGGACAAGGTGACGGTGTATGTATCATCTTGATGGGAGATCGTCCCTACCCTCATATTTTTGAGCAGCGGAATATCATCACGCACGCCGGTGATTGTCAGTTGGGCTTGAAATGGCAGATCTTCCAGCTTGTTGAGCAGTGTCGTCATCAACGGCCGCTCTTGTTTTTCCGCAGCCCATGCCGGCGTAGCGAGCAGCGAGCACGCAATCAGCGCCACCAATGTTTTACTTCCGTTTTTCAATGAAAGCTCCTCCTTATTCATCACGTCTATTTGGTATTACGTTCCAGATAAGGAAATAGTCACACTGCTTTCGATCTATGAAAATAGGAGCCTTTCCGCAAAAAACCGCCTGCCGTAAGCAGACGGTTCTTTTTTAGGCTGTCATGCATCAATACCCTCGCCAGATTTTCCTCTTTACGACCGCGGAATAGGCCCACTCCTCGTCTTCCATGTCACTCAACGTTTGACCCAGCGCGTTCATCTTGCTGTCGATCATATCGAGGTGGTGGAACAGGATGGCCGTTGGCGTTTTTCCCGAGACGGCGCTTCCCCAGCCGTTTTCCACGTCGCCGTGGTGACTGAGAATGCAATGCTTCAGGTGAAGCACCTCCGCGTTCCCCAGCGGAATATCGTGTTTGCGGCAGATGCCGCTGACGATCTCCACTCCCATCACCAAATGGCCGATCAATTGTCCGGGCGTTGTATATTCGGGAGCGATCGGATCGGACAGCTCGTACAGCTTGCCGATATCGTGGAGAATGCAGGTCGCCACCAGCACATCCCGATCCGCCTGCGGATAGAGCGGGAGCAGCCTCTCCGCTGCGGAGAGCAGCGAGACGATATGCTCCAGAAGCCCGTGATAGTACTGATGGTGCATTCTCACGCCAGCCGGGAAAGCACGCAGTCTTTCTGCCGTTTCCGGGTCGCTCAAGGCTTCCGTGACGATGGTCTTCAGCGTATCGCTTTTCAGACTGTCGACCGCTTTCATCAGCTTGTCCCAAAGCTCGTCTGCAGGGAAGGGTGAGACGGGCACCAGAGATTCCATCTGCACCTCATCCGATGCTGTCGCCAGCCGGACCCGCTGGATGACCAGCTGCTTTTTCCCCCGGTAGCTTTGCACAGCGGCATCAATTTTGATGACGGACTTAACCTGAATCTCTTCTTTGAGCTCGGGTGTGACATCCCACAGCTTGGCACTGATCGTGCCCGAACGGTCTCCCAGCTCCAGATTGAGGTACTCGCTCTGGTTGCTGGCGACCCCCGCTTCCTTGCTTTTCACCAGACAAAACGCGACAACCCGTTCTCCCTCTTGATAATCAAGCAAATATTTCATAGATAGGACCTCTCGTTTTATTTTTTTCGAAACAGTGTCTGTTCGATCTTTTTCACCAGCTTTTTGCCCAGCAGATCATCTGCAGAACGGACGACCTTGGTGATGACGCGGAGCAAGTCTTCTTCTCCGTTCCAGTGCTCCTTCACGATGCTCTCGTCGACATCCACGAGTATTTTTCTCAGCGCATAAACGGCGAACACGACATCGTCCAGCAGTCCGAAAGCGCCTGTAATCGCCTCCGGGATAAAATCGATCGGTGAAATGAAGTAAGCGACGGCAGCTCCGGCCAAAGCCTTGGCCTGCAGACCGACGCGCTTGTCGACCAGCAGCCGCGCCAGCAAAACAAACAGGTCCGGAGCAAGCAAAATGTATTTCGCCACCGCTTCGTTGCCGCTCTGCTCCCGAATGAACGCCTCGATTTTGGCTCTCAGCTTGTCGTAAAAGCGCTGGTGCTGTTCAGGCAGCTCGATGGGAACCAATTCTCTCGACTTTTGAACTGCCGGCAGGTTCTCACCCGTACCGCGGTTGTCTTGTTGCTCTTCGCTCAAGTGTGATTCCCCCTTTTCGGTTTTGACTGTGCCCTGCGCATGCGCCAAAAAGACCATGCGGCGATCAGGGCAAATACGGCTACGAAGAAGATCGCCAGGTTTCTGGCAATGAGATTGAACAGCTCGTCCCAGCGTTCGCCCAACTGCCACCCGAGTGTGACGAATAAAACACTCCAAAACAGCCCACCTGAATAGGTGTACAGCATGAAGGTCGGAAACGGCAGACGGGTAATCCCGGCGAAATACGCGGTAAACTGTCTGACACCAGGGATAAAATAACCGAGCGGCAACGCCCATTTTCCTACCTTGTTAAACCATCCTTCCGTTTTTTTATACAGGGAGTAGCCCAGTCCCAACTTTTTCCCGTACCGCTCGATAAAGGAAAAGCCCAAGGTTCTGCCGATCCAGTACGCTGACGTCATCGCGGAGATCGACCCCAAGAAACAAGCGATAAAGGTGGGAACGAGCTTTAACTGCCCTGTGGACACCAAAAACCCCGAGAAGACGAGCAGTGTTTCCTCCGGAAGGGGCATTCCGAGAATTCCTAGAAAAAACAAGCCGAACAAGGCTCCATAACCATAGTGTGTGATATATCCGCCAAACGATGTTACGATTTCCTCCATGCAAGACACCACATTTCAACACCGGATAAACTACTCCCTCATTATGCCAAAAACAAAGCTCAGGCACAAACATTCGCCCAGCCATATTCCCTGATTTTGGAAATTGCTGTAGAAAAATGACGAAAAACTGCACGTCAGCCGTGGCTTTCTTGGTCCCTTTTCGCTATAATGAGTTGAATGAGTTGAACTGGTAAACGAGGGACAAGCCGGCATGTGGAAAAAAATCTTCCGAAAAATGAAGTACGAGTACTACAAGCTCATCCGGATGAAGGGAGCCCCATCCTTTGTGGCTCGCGGATTCTCCGTTGGTATTTTCGTCGAGTTCATTACGTTGCCGACCTTTGGTCTGGCATTTCTCCTGCTCTTTCCGCTGGTCAAACTGTTCCGTTGCAGCCTGCCTGCCGGACTGATCGGCTTCGTCATCGGCAAGCTGGTCTTGCCTATCTTCATGGTTTTGAACTATCAATTGGGTTACTCGATCGTGGGCAGGCCTCTTCAGGAGCATCTGGAACACAACAATGAATCGGTCGCGGGCTGGCTGGTCTGGATGAAGGAAAAAGGATTGGCTTATTTTACCGGAAGTGCCGTCATGGGGCTGATCGTCGCCATCGGAAGCTACTTCCTGGTGTACTCCGCTTTGCAATGGTACCGTCGCAAGCGTGCGCGGCGTGTTCCTGCGCGGGGGCCATCCACTCCGTAAAACAAAGCCCGCAAGCTGCAGAACCGAACATGCGTCTGGACGTTTTTCACATGAAAAAAGACCGGTACTGACTCTATCGTCAGACCGGTCTTTTTTCATGCGGCATAGATTATCCAAAAAAGCCCTTTTCCCGCAATTGGCTCATGATTTCAGCAACGGTCAGGTTGCCTTCTTGAAGCAAGAGAAGAGTTTCCTCTACCTGTTCAGGGGACAGTCCGTTAGCACCCAGGCTTTCTCGGACAAGGACGATGTTCGGACGGCGGAAGTGCGTTTGCAAGGTCCGAAGAACGCGTCCTTCCAGTGACGTTTTCAGCATCAGTTCAGTTGTCGACATCTGTTCCACCTCTTTACTAGAAAGATTTGCGCGTACCTTTCATTATCGTACAAACCGGACAAAGAATCAATGTTTAGATCTCCGGCATCAGACGGCGTTTGTGCTCCGAAATTCGGTGCAAGTAATCGATGCGCTTCTTGGCCTCCGGATTTGTTTCTCCTGTGATCAGCAGCCGATCCAATTCCTCGTAGGTAAAGCCCATTTCCTGTTCGTCCGTCTGTCCTTCCCACAGGTCTGCAGAAGGCGGCTTGACGATGATGGATTCGGGAACCCCCAGTTCACGGGCGAGAATCCGCATCTCGTGCTTGGTCAGGCTGGCAACCGGGTTAAAGTCAGCCAATCCGTCGCCGCCTTTGGTCATGTATCCGACATGAACCTCGCTGCGATTGCAGGTGTCTGCTACCAGGTACCCCTTTTGATTGGCGATCGCATAAAGCGTCGTCATGCGCAAACGCGCTTTGGTATTGCCCCGGGTTTTATCGTCCAGCTTCAGCACACCTTCAATAGCAGGCAGGATGGCATCATACGCCGGACCGATATCCACCGTAAACAGATCGAGCTGGATTGCCTCTGCCAATTTGCGGGAATCCTCTTCGTGGACAGGAAGTGAATAGGCAGGCATCCATACGCCGATGACCCGGTCCCGCCCAAGTGCACGGACGCAAAGCGCTGCTGTCACCGCGCTGTCGATGCCCCCGGAAATTCCGACGACTGCACCGCCCAGGCCAGGTCCGTCCACCTGCTCACGGATGAAGGCCAGTCTTTTCTCGATATCTTCTTTCACATGAGCCTGGTAATTCGCCAAATGTGCTTCAAACTTGTCCAAGTCAAGTCCCCCCGTCTCCAACATTTCCTCCTCATCCTACCATGCGGAATTGACTGTGGCAATCGACGGCAAACAGGTCTACACTATAGAGAGAAAGACTTACTTTATGAAGGAGCGAACCGATGATCATTCTCAAAAACCAAGAAGAAATCGACCAGATGAGAGCAGCAGGCGAGATTCTGGCTGCCTGCCATCGGGAGTTGGCCAAATTGATCCGCCCGGGCATCACGACTTGGGAAATCGATCAATTCGTCGAGGGATTTCTGAAAAAACATAACGTAACTCCCGAACAAAAGGGATATTCCGGCTATCCATACGCGACATGCGCTTCCGTCAACGATGTTATCTGCCACGGCTTCCCTAAAAAAGAGCCCCTCAAGGATGGAGATATTGTCACGATCGACATGGTCGTCAACCGCAATGGCTGGCTCGCCGACTCCGCCTGGTCCTACGCTGTCGGCAATATTTCGGAAGAAGCGAGACGGCTTCTGGAGGTCACGGAAAAATCCCTGTACCTGGGGATTGAGCAGGCAGTCGTGGGCAATCGGATCGGCGACATTTCCCATGCGATTCAGACCTACGCCCAGGAGCAAGGGTACTCGGTCGTTCGCGACTTTACCGGCCACGGCATTGGGCAAAAAATGCACGAAGAGCCGTATGTTCCCCACTACGGTCCGGCAGGCCGCGGGCCGCGCTTGAAAGAAGGCATGGTAATTACGATCGAGCCGATGCTGAACGTGGGGACGTATCATGTGAAAATCGACGAGGACGGTTGGACGGCGCGTACACGCGACGGCAAGCTGTCGGCACAGTATGAGCATACGATTGCAATCACAGCTGACGGTCCGTTGATTTTAACAAAGCAATAACAGGCATAAAAAAAGTGGCCCCCTTTTGATCAGGCGGAGCCACTTTTTGCGTTATGCGCGGACGCTGTTTGCAGTAGTGCTGGTCAACTCTTCCAGCTTCTTTACGTCTTTCTCCAGCTCGCGAATATCTTCTTCAATCAGCTTCTTCAAGTGCTGTTTCTCCCGCAGTACCTTGCGGGTCTGCTCCAGACGCTGATTCATGTCGAACACGCCGAGATACACTGCCTTTCCCTCCCTATGTAAGTGCTGCACTCTACCTTACATCGTATGCAGAAAGGCAAAAAAGTTGTCGTCTAAATCCCTCTCCACTTGGCCAATTCCGCGCGCAGGCGATGCACCTCTTGGACCAGTGCGCGTTTTTCCAGCCGTTCGATCTCACTGTCCAGATCGTAGCCGCGTCCGAACATCGGGTCAAAAGGATCGCAGCCATCATGGCTGTAAGACCAAACCGGCTCCTTTGGCATCAGCAAGGCCAGGAGAAAATAAATCAGAAGCGGCACACCTGTAAACAAGGTCAGGATCACCACACCGATCCTCACCAATGTAGCATCTACCCCGAGAAAACGGGCCGCTCCCCCGCAGACACCAAACAGTCGCTTGTCGTAACGAGATCGATATAGACGTCTTTCCATCATGACATTCCTTCCTCTCTTTGTATCCGTTTCCGTTTGTATCTCCAAGATACCCGAAAGGAACGCCGATCAAAACTGGCCCTGGGGGGATTTGTCCTCCGTCCCGGGACGGAGGACGCGGTCGGACCCCGTTTGGCGTATGAAATGGCAAAGCTACGACCACTCTACAACTGAGGTGAA
>k87-315127_pt1 | contig 33150 bp, 23 predicted proteins | sample MGYA00084031_6733416 | MGnify analysis MGYA00084031
CCGTTTGGACCAGGTCCGTTTGTACTGGATAACGTGTTCTTTCCATTCCGCTCCGTTGCACATTTTTTATAGAAATAATGAAAAATCTGGTCAGCGGTACAAGCAATGAAAGCGAGACGGCATATACAAGTAGTATGAGTCCGGAGGGGGTGGGACCTTGACGCCAGAGCATCAGAAGACGCAACAGGAGAATGTACTGCGGATTTCACAACGATTGGACAAATTCGAAGAACGGATCGACAAGCTGGAAGTTCAGATGACGGTAGCGACCAAGTGGCTGGAACGGATTGAGCATCGATTGGTAAAAATGGAAGAATCGCGCTCAGAACTTTTGCAAGCGATAACCAAATTGCAGACAGAGCTTGAGCTAAAACGGGGATCGAAAGAGAAGGAAATTATTTTGCAGATGTTGGACAATGACAAAAGCGATATGGAAAAACTCACACAGCTCATAGAAGGAGACAAGAAAAGAAAACAAGAGAGATTTTTACGAGTATGGGCCGTCCTGGGACCGGTAATCGCCTCCGTTCTCTCTTCTTTTTTCACCAAATACTTCATGTAATCCGTGCTGGTTCGCATTGTGGAAAGGTTGTGGAAAAGGATTCCATCTTTCTTCCGTACTCTGTGTCTATTATAATGGCACAAGGGATGAGAGAAGAAAGAGAGGACCAATGATGAAGAAGTTCGATTTATCCATGCTAACCATAGCCATACTGGTTTTGGCTCTTGTGATTGTCGGCGTTGCATTGAAGCCGGCTGATGATCCTGTCATTGCAACTACGGGCAAATCTCAAATTACGCAGGGGCAGCTCTACGAGCATATGAAAGAAAGCTACGGAAAACAGACGCTTGGCATTTTGGTCAGCCGCAATCTGGTGGTGGAAGAAGCCAAGGAGCTCGGCGTGTCCGTCCAGGAAAGCGAAGTCGATCAGGAAATCAACAAGCTGAAAGAGCAGATCGGCTCCGAGGAAGTTTATCAAAAAACGCTGAAAAGACAGGGCTACACCGAAGCAAGCTTCCGCGGTACGCTGCGGACACTTCTTTTGAGGGACAAGGTATTCGCAAAAGCATATCCGGTAACGGACGAAGAAATCCAAGACTACTACAATAAATACAAGAGCAACTTCGGAGATCCCGCGCCTGCTTTGGAACAGTTGCGTCCTACGATCGTTGAAGAGTTGAATGCGTCCAAACGCAAAAAGTACATGGACGAATGGCTGGACGGCCTGGAGAAAAAGTTTGGGGTGCAATATCTCGATCCGTCGCTCTCCTTGAAGAAGGAAGAGCCGAAAGCGGAGGAACAGAAAACGGAAGCTTCCAAAAAAGAAGAACCGAAGACGGAAGCTCCGAAAACTGAGGCTCCGAAAACGGAAACGCAGAAAACAGAAACCCCAAAAACGGAAGCACCGAAAAGTAATTGATCCGTTTGGGAAAGGTAAACCTGTGCCGAGTGCAATCGGCGCAGGTTTTTTTATTGACTTTTTTTTCTAGTGCCCGTACCATAAAGCAATTCAAGCAACAACAACGGCATACACAACACCCTTGATCGGAATGTTGTCTGGCTTATGTGGAGGGAAGGAAATACGGATGAAACCTGCAACAAATAAGCGTAATGTGACGATTGCGGTTATGATTGCGACCTTTTTGGCCGCTATTGAAGGAACGATCGTCAGTACGGCGATGCCGACGATCGTCAGCGACCTGGGCGGCTTTCACTTGATCAGTTGGGTCGTTTCGATCTATTTGCTCACCTCGGCGGTGACGACGCCCATATACGGCAAGCTTGCCGACTTGTTTGGGCGCAAGCCTGTGTTCAACATTGGGGCGATCCTGTTTTTGCTCGGATCAGCGCTGTCCGGCCTGTCTCAGACGATGGAGCAGTTGATCTGGTTCCGGGCCTTTCAGGGACTGGGAGCGGGTGCCATCATTACGATTACGTATACGATTGTCGGCGATATTTACCCGTTTGAGGAAAGAGGAAAGGTACAAGGGTGGATGAGCGGCATCTGGGGCATATCCGGTATCCTGGGGCCGTTGACCGGAGGCCTTCTGGTCGACTATGTTTCCTGGCACTGGATTTTCTACATGAATATCCCGTTTGGCATTGTCTCCATCGTTTTGATTTGGTTGTACCTGCATGAAAATATCGAGAAAGTCCGCAAGCACATCGACTATGCCGGAGCAGCAGTTTTTACGATCAGCGTTTCCGCGCTGCTGTATGCGTTGTTGAGCGGCGGGACTGAACATCCCTGGAGTTCGCCGCTGATCGTCGGTCTGCTGATCTTTTCGGCTTTGGGCCTCCTGCTGTTTATCTACTTGGAAAAAAGATCGCCGGAGCCGATGCTTCCCTTGCAGCTGTTTACGATTCGGAAAATGAGCATCGTGAACTTCGCCGGATTTCTTCTCGCTTCCGTGCTGGTGGCTGTCTCGTTTTATCTTCCGCTGTGGATTCAGGGCGTGTACGGATTGGGTGCGACCGGTTCCGGGCTGACTTTGATTCCGATGTCCGTTGGCTGGCCGATTGGTGCTGCGCTGAGCGGGCGTCTGCTGGCCAAGATCGGGATTCGGCCGACATCGCTCTTTGGCGTATGCGTCTTGATTGTCGCTACCGTCTGGCTGTCCATGATTGAACCGGCGACACCTCATGTCATGCTGTACGGGATTACGTTCCTGTTTGGCCTCGGCTTTGGCTTCGCCTTTACTTCCTTTACCGGAGCGGTACTGAGTGTGTCCTGGAATTTGCGCGGTGTTGCCGTTTCTACGAACTCCTTTATCCGCACGTTGGGACAAACCCTCGGGATTGCGCTGTTTGGAACCTTGCTGAACTCTTATGTACAGAGCGCACCCGGAGCGGAAAACATCGACGTCAACAAGATCCTGAATCCGCATGAAGCAAGCCTGCTGCCGCAGGAGCTGTTGCAAACAGTGAGGGAGCTGGTAGCCGGCGGGCTGCACCAGATTTTCGTCATTCTGCTCGCATTGGCGGCAGTCAGCCTGATCGTAACCTTGGCTTACCCGCGAGAAAGAGAGCAGGAAGCCGCCTAGTTGAAGCGGTCCAGCCAATCATAGGGCGCGTGGGAGGGGCTCGATGACATCCCACGGCACAACAAACGGCTGTTTTTGCTTCGACTAAGCGATTCTGTATACGGGCATACTGTGAAAACCTGAAAAAGGAGGAAGCATGCCTGTGTACGGATTGCTTGTCAAGCTGATTACTGCTCCGCTCGTAGTCGTCCTGGCCGATGCGCTGTTCCCCGAGGTAGACTATGCAACCCTTTACCAGTCCATCGGCGTCGGCCTGGTGCTTGCCGTTGCCGGACATATGCTGGAGCTATTGCTGCTTCGGCGCGGGACGCTGTGGATGAGTACGGCAGCCGATATGATTTTGGCTTTTCTGGTCGTCTGGCTGAGCAGCGGCCTCTTGGTGGGAGCGAGAATCACGCTGATCGGTGCCGGTTTTACTGCGATTCTGTTTGGTGCAGTTGAATACATTCACCACGTCTCGCTGATCAAGAGCGGACGTGCAGAAAAGACATAGGGCATATCTTTCAAAAGGTGTGCTCTATTTTTTTCGGGATTTTGACAGCGAGACCGCAGAGTTATATGCTTACAATTGAGAATCTTCAGAGAGTGGAACTGGAAAGAGGGAGTCAACATTTGAAGGCGATTGTACTTGGAATTGTCGCTGCATTTTTCTTCGCTTTTACATTTGTATTAAACAGAGCGATGGAGCTGGACGGAGGAAGCTGGATCTGGAGCGCATCCCTGCGTTATCTATTTATGGTGCCGTTTCTGCTGCTGATCGTGGCCATCCGGGGCAACCTTGGGCCGCTGTGGCAGGAAATGCGGAAGCATCCGTGGCAGTGGCTGCTCTGGAGTTTTGTCGGGTTTGGCTTGTTTTATGCTCCGCTCAGCTTTGCCGCTGCATACGGTCCTGGCTGGCTGATCGCCGGTACCTGGCAAATCACGATCATCGCCGGGTCGCTGCTCGTACCCTTTTTCGGGCAGAGGATCCCGTACAAGGGGCTGGCCATGTCTGTCCTGATTTTGGCGGGAGTGGCGATCATGCAACTGCACGAGGCGAAGATGCTGGGAGCGGCGGAGGTGCTGTACGGGATCGTGCCGGTCGTGATCGGAGCGTTTGCCTATCCGCTCGGGAACCGGAAAATGATGGCCTTGACCAGCGGGCGAATTGACGCGTATCAGCGCGTTCTCGGAATGACGCTTGCCAGCTTGCCGTTTTGGCTGGTCCTCGCAGGCTTTGGCGTGACGACGGCGGGAATGCCCAGCATGGGTCAATTGGCGCAGTCGCTGCTCGTCGCGATCACATCGGGAATTATCGCGACCGTGCTGTTCTTTCAGGCTACAGATCTGGTCAAGGGCAATCCGGTTCAGTTGGCCGCGGTAGAAGCTACCCAGTCTGCGGAGGTCGTCTTTGCCGTCCTTTTGGAAATCGCGATTCTCGCGGCCCCGCTGCCCTCGCTGTGGTCCGGTACGGGCATGCTCGTCGTCATGATCGGCATGGTCCTGCACAGCTATGTCTCTCATCTGCCAAAGCAGCCTTCCGCTCCGGTGAAATCGCCATCAGCCGCCTCATGAACGAGGCGGCCGCATCCGCTTATTCACCAGCGTCTCAAACCAGCGCCAGGGAAGCCACTGCTTGGCGAGGATGGAAAGCCTGACCCCGCTCCCGACAGGGTAGCGGAAGGAAGGCCGTGGAGCCAGAGCCGCGCGAACGATTACTTCTACCACTTCATCCGGGGCAGGGGCCCGCTCGGCTATTTTGGTTACCATAGTTGTCAGGGACTCCATTTGCCTGCTGTAGGGAGAAGCGGGGCGAGAGGGGGCATTTCCGAGTCCCTTTTCCCAGATGCTTGTCTTGTACGAGCCCGGCTCGACCAGGACGACATTGATGCCATGCGGGAGCATCTCCAGACGGAGCGACTCGCTGAAGCCTTCCACCGCATGCTTGGAAGCGGCATAGGCGGCCAAACCGGGAAAGCCGATTCGCCCGCTGATGCTGCTTATGTTGATGATCGTGCCGTATTGGCGTTCGCGCATATGGGGCAAAACGGCCTGTGTCACGCAAATCAATCCGAACACGTTGACTTCAAATTGCTCCCGCCATGCGGCAAGCCCGATTTCTTCGACAAAGCCGCCGCAGGCAAAGCCCGCGTTGTTCACGAGCAAATCAATGTTTTGATGACGCGCGAGCACGCCGGAGACTGCAGCTATGACTTCGTCAGGCCGGGTCACGTCCATTTGCACGACTTCCAGACAGTCGGTTACGCCATTTTGGGCAGCCAGCTTGTCAAGCTCTTCACGCTTTGAGATGTCCCGCATCGTGGCGATGACGAAGAAGCCCGCTTTGGCGAGAGCGACAGAGGTGTGCAGCCCAAAACCGCTGGAACTTCCTGTAAGGAAAGCGATTCGTTTGGATGTGTTGGTAGCCAAAACTATCACATTTCTCCCTTCTACTACCTGAATATCCGTCTGCTGGTAGTAAACTTTACGAAAATGTTCATAAATTTGTTAACAGAATTATAACAAATGGACTCCGATATTCAGATAAATTTATGTATACTGAAAGAGTTAATCGCAAAGGTAGTATTTTACTGCGGCCCTTACTCCTTCTTTAAATGTCTTTAAACCGATGTTGCTATTCCTTTTCGCTATTGGTTATCATAGTGGAGGAAAGTAGCAACTCCGACTATTTATTGGCAGCGGAGGAGTACGAAATATACGCTCCCGCCGTACATACGACAGGGCGTAATCAACATGAAAGAAAGAGGGGTTCATTGGTATGAAGAGTTGGCAACAATCATGGCGTCAGCTTTTCCTGTTTGGGTTGCTGGCGCTGACGCTCTCCGGTTGCGGCATGAGAGAGCTCTCTGCACTTCAGCCGCAGGGGCCGGTTGCAGCCATGCAATTCGACTTGATGAAGCTGTCGGCTTCCATCATGATCGGGGTCTTTATCGTCGTTATGCTGATCCTCACCTACGTACTTATTCGTTACCGCAAGCGTCCAGGACAGGAAGGCATTCCCAAACAAGTGGAAGGCAGCCATACTCTGGAGATCATTTGGACGGTCATTCCGTTCCTGCTGCTCATCGTAATGGCAGTACCAACTGTTACTACAGGATTTACTCTTGGTAAAGAATACAACAAAGATGAAGCGCTTCAAGTTCGTGTAACCGCTCACCAGTTCTGGTGGGAATTCGAGTATCCGGACCTTGGCGTATCTACAGCGCAAGACCTGGTATTGCCTGTCAATCAAAAAGTCCAGTTCACTTTGACATCTGCTGACGTTATGCACGCATTCTGGATCCCTGCACTCGGCGGAAAGATCGACACCAACCCGGGACTGGAAAACAAAATGTGGCTGCAAGCTGACAGAACCGGTGTCTTCTACGGAAAATGCGCAGAGCTCTGTGGAGCGTCTCACGCATTGATGGACTTCAAGGTTGACGTACTGGAACAAGACGAATTTGCTGCCTGGGCAGAAAAAATGAAGGGCGTTCAATCTGCAGAACCTGCAGCGCCAGCTTCTGCAAACGCTGTCCAAGGACAACAAATCTTCGAAAAGAGCTGCTTGGGCTGTCACGCTGTCGCAGGCAAAGGCGGAAAACTGGGGCCGAACCTGACAAACTTCGCCGATCGCCAACGCGTAGCCGGTATCATGCCTAACGATGCTGAACACTTGGCCAAATGGCTGAGAGATCCGCAAAAAGAAAAGCCGGGCAACAACATGCCAAATCTGAACCTGAGCGAAGATCAAATCAATTCGCTGGTTGAGTACATGTCTACGCTCAAAGTACAGGAAATAAAAAGATAAAGTTAATGAATGGAATCGTCATGAGGCAGTGACGCTAAAAAGGAGGTAAAACCGTGTCTGCACATGCTTCTCATGCACCCAAGCGGTCGGGAATCGCTGATTGGCTCACTACCGTGGACCATAAGAAAATCGGCATTCTGTACCTGATCGCCGGTGGGATCTTCTTCTTGGCCGGCGGTCTTGAAGCCCTGCTTATTCGCTTGCAATTAATGTATCCAGAGCTCCAAGTGGTCGGTGCGAAGACGTTTAACGAACTGATCACCATGCACGGAACTACGATGATCTTCCTGGCAGCGATGCCGGTGATCTTTGCACTGATGAACGCGATCGTACCTCTTCAGATCGGTGCGAGGGACGTTGCGTTCCCGTTTGTGAACGCACTCGGTTTCTGGCTCTTCTTCTTCGGGGGCGTCCTTATCAATACAAGCTGGTTCCTCGGCGGCGCGCCGGATGCCGGTTGGACGTCCTACGCAACTCTTGCTTTGAATCAATATAGTGGATTCGGGATCGACTTCTACGTACTCGGTCTGCAGATCGCAGGTCTGGGTACCCTGATCGGTGGTATCAACTTCCTGGTAACCATCATCAACATGCGTGCACCGGGCATGACCTTCATGCGCATGCCGCTGTTCACCTGGGCGTCCTTCGTGACATCCGGATTGATCCTGTTTGCTTTCCCGGCGATTACCGTCGGCCTTGTACTTCTGATGTTCGACCGTCTGTTCGGGGCAGCGTTCTTCAACCCTGATGCAGGTGGTAACGTTGTTATCTGGCAGCATCTGTTCTGGATCTTCGGTCACCCCGAAGTGTACATTCTGATTCTTCCTGCCTTCGGTATCATTTCCGAGGTAGTAAGTACCTTCTCCAGAAAGCGCCTGTTTGGTTACAGCTCCATGGTATTTGCGACAGCACTGATTGGTTTCCTTGGCTTCATGGTGTGGGCGCACCACATGTTTACGACTGGTATGGGTCCGATCGCCAACACCTTGTTCGGTCTGGCAACGATGCTGATTGCCGTTCCGACCGGTATCAAGATCTTCAACTGGCTCTTGACGATGTGGGGCGGGCAAATTCGCTTCCCTACCGCAAACCTGTTTGCTGTTGGTTTTATCCCGACCTTTACAATTGGTGGTATGACAGGGGTTATGCTCGCGGTTCCGCCTGCTGACTACCAATACCATGACAGCTACTTCGTAGTTGCTCACTTCCACTACGTAATCGTTGGTGGTCTCGTATTCGGTCTGTTCGCCGGTCTTTACTACTGGTGGCCAAAAATGTTCGGCAAAATGCTGAATGAAACGCTCGGGAAATGGAACTTCTGGACCTTCTTTATCGGGTTCCACCTGACCTTCTTCCCGCAGCACTTCCTCGGCCTGATGGGTATGCCGCGTCGCGTATTTACGTACCTGGCTGGCCAAGGTCTGGAACTGGGCAACTTTATCAGTACCATCGGTGTCTTCGGAATGACGATCGGTACGATTCTCTTCCTTGTCAATGCATACGTTTCCGCGAAGAGCTCCAAGCGCGCGCCTGCGGATCCGTGGGATGGCCGTACGCTGGAATGGTCGATTCCTTCTCCGCCGCCGGAGTACAACTTTGCGCAAACTCCGCTTGTTCGCGGTCTGGATGCCCTGTGGGTAGAAAAAATGGCTGGCAACAAAGGCATGACTTACGCAGAACCGCTTGGTTCGATTCATATGCCGAATGGCTCCTTCCTGCCGTTCATCATGTCTCTGGGCCTGTTCATCGCAGGTTACGGTTTCATGTACCACAATTACGTTGTAGTCGGAATTGGTATGGTAATTACGTTCGGATGCATGCTGATGCGTTCTTTGAAAGACGACCCTGGCTACCATATCGAACCAGATGAAATCGAAGAAAAGGGGGTTAAGGCGTAATGGCGACCCATCACGTAAATGCGGTTCTGCCTGATGAACCGGAAAAAGCCACCCTTGAAGGCAAGAACAAGATTCTCGGCTTCTGGCTCTTCCTTGGTGGAGAGACCGTCCTGTTCGGTTCGCTGTTTGCGACGTTTATCGCGCTGCGCGACCAGACAAATGGCGGGCCAACCTCCCAGCAGCTGTTCGATATGCCGCTTGTGGCGTTGGCTACCTTGCTCCTTTTGACCAGTTCGCTTACCAGCGTGTTTGCGGTTCTGGCCTTGCACAAGAAAGACCTGAAAAAAATGCAAGCCTGGATGACTGTCACGGTTATCCTTGGCCTCGGCTTCCTGGCTTTGGAGATTTACGAGTTTATGCACTACGTCCACATGGGACATAAAATGACTTCCGGTGCATTTGGATCGGCCTTCTATACGCTGGTCGGATTCCACGGAGCTCACGTGGCATTCGGGATTCTCTGGATCTTGACCGTTCAACTGCAGACCGTGAAAAAAGGTCTGACAGTGGTAACGGCTCCGAAGTTTTACGTAGCCAGCCTGTACTGGCACTTCATTGACGTCGTGTGGGTATTCATCTTTACCGTGGTATATCTCATGGGTATGATCGGTGGAAAGGTGGGATAAGACGATGGGAGCACATGTACATGATGAACCGCGTAAGCCCAAGGTAAAGCACGATGGTGCGAAAAAGCATGTCATTGCGTTTATTGCATCTCTCGTCTTGACCGCACTGGCATTTGCCGCTGTAGCTTTTGAAGCGATTCCGGTCGGATTTACGGTTCCGTTTATCGTCGGTCTCGCATTTGTCCAGGCGCTGTTCCAGTTGTTCTTCTGGATGCACATGGACCAAAAGGGACACGAGTTTGCACGAATTTCGATTTTCGCCGGATTGACCTTTATCCTGATCGCGATTATCGTGTTCGTATTCTGGGTTTGGTGGTAAAAAGAGAAGAGGCAGACGAAATTTCGTCTGCTTCTTTTTTTTGATTCTGTGGAGAAAAAGAGTCTTCTTGAAAACGGCTCTGTTATACTCCGTCAATAGCTTGTTCATGTCAAAAGGTGACATGAATTTTTTTGTACCATGAACAAATTTCCCTACTTTAAAATTTTTTATGAGAGGGGGCAGCTCCCTTTTTCGTCTATAGTAGTGTACAACCAAAAAGGTACGGCTGCGCAGCAACCTTTTTGCGAGGAGGTAAAAACATGCAGGACGATCGGGAGATCATTGCGGAGGTACTTCAAGGAAACAAAGAAGCTTATGCTCTGATCGTCAACAGGTATAAGGGAAAAGTCGCTTCGATTCTGCGAAAAGCGATGGGGCATTCCCATGAAGTCGAGGACATCGTGCAGGAAGTGTTTATCAAGGCGTACTACAGTCTGCCCGACTATCGACCGGGACACTCCTTTTCGGCCTGGCTCTATCGAATCGCCATGAACCGGGGCATTGACGAATTGCGAAAGCGAAAACGAATGCCTGGTGTAGCCGAGGTGAGCAGTGAACTGAAGGACGAATCTCCGATCCCGGAGGAAGTTTTTTTGGAAAAAGAGCAACGGGTCGCTTTGCGGCAGCAAATCATGGCGCTGAATAAAGACTACGGGACGCTGCTGGATATGCACTATCTCCAATTTTTGAGCTACAGGGAGATCAGCAGCAGATTGTCGCTGTCTGTCGATACGGTGCGGATGCGCCTTTCCCACGCGAGAAGAAAGCTTCGAGACCGCCTGAGCAAAAGCGAAAAATAAGGAGGGAATCCACTTGAAATGCCTGACGCAAGAACTCATGGTCGACTACATGGAAGACAAACTATCTCCGGAACACAGAAGAAAGCTGGAGCAGCATTTCGATCATTGCAAGCACTGCCAACGACAGTTGGAGCAATGGGTCGACGAGCTGGAGGAAGCGGGTAAGGCCCTCGTGGAAGAACCCCTTTCCGAGGATTTGGACCGCAGGATCATCAGCGCCCTTCCCGCGCATCCAGTGAAAATGCTGCACCGGGCTGCCGATACGAGGCAGTTGCCTATTTGGAAAAAGAGGAGTCTGGATATTATGAAAAAGACAACGATAGCCGCAGCGACATTGGCAGTAGTCATTTCCGGCGGCATGATGTATTCACCGACGTTTTCTACTTATGTGAACGGCGTATTTGCCAGCAGTCCGACGAACAAAGCGGAGCCTGTGGGCGTTGCGGGCAACGGCCTGCTTACCAGGCTGGGTGACGATGGCATTGAGGAAGCCGCCAAGAAAGGATTTCTCCAAACACCGAATGCAAGTGTTGCCGACCAAGGGTTTACCCTGACAGTCCATGAGGTAGTAGCAGATCCCTTTCGCATATGCATTCTGACTTCCATTAAGGATAAAAGCAATAAAAAGGAATCGCACTGGGATGCTTATCAGGAAGGACAAATCACGATCAAGGATAAACAAGGGAATGTTTTGCATTCTTCGACAGAAAAAGGAGCTTTGAAATGGGGGCTTACGGGAAAAGGCACGGGTAAAGGCGTGAACGAAGATGGCCCTTACATGGAGCTGGTACACGATCTCAGCAGCCTGAACGGCGGCAAAGGGCTTCCGGATGAGCTGATTGTAGCATTCGACATCAAAAAAATCGGCGAGACAAACGGAAACTGGCAGCTGGAGGTTCCGGTGGACCTCAAAAAAGCGAAAGCGGCGACCAAAACGTATGCTGTAAACAAGAGCTATACCACTCCGCAAGGGTTGAAGCTGGACGTCAAGCAGATTACGTTTGCGCCAACCGGTGTCGAGCTGGTCGTTGACCGGAACACAAAAGAGATGGAATACAGCTTTGAGCTTGTGGATGAACACGGTTCTGTTCTGGGAGCTTGGGCCCCTGGCTTTATTTACGGAAAAAACGGGGAAAGGAAAAATCTGATGAGCGATCCGAGACGGAGCAAGTGGCGTCCTTCTGAGGAAATCGGGGAAAGCGTAAGGGATTTCCACTACTTCCAACCGATCGACGAAACGAAGAACATGATTCTCAGGCTTGGCCCTGTCTATAAACAGGAGCCGGCAGCGTTCCAGGCAAAGCTCGACCTTGCGAAGCTTGAGAAAGCCCCGGTTACGGTAGAGGAACAAGGCAATCGCTACACATTTCAGCATGAAAAGAACCAAGCCGACGAACCTGATCATTACATCGTCAGAGTCGAGGCTACGATTGGGAACGGAACGGCACCGATGAACCCCTTGTCCACATTCGGAGTCATTACGGATGAAAGCGGCAAGAAATACGATAGCGCATTCCTCAACGATGAAAGAAAGTATGAAAACGGACAGCTTCATATTAACGGTGGACTTCTCCTAAAGGGCGTCAAAAAACTGCCGAAGGAACTGATCATCTCCTACGACAAAAAGTATACGGAGCATCACGATGCAAAATGGGAGGTCCCGATCCAGACCGGAAAGTAAGAGAGGCGGCCAGGCATAGTCACGACAGGCACGGGCAAATGTTCGACAGAAAGCGATGAGTCAGCCAAAATTTGATTGCAGATCCCCTTTATGCAGACAGGAAATTGCATCTTCCTTCCTGTTGGCATGGAGGGGATTTTTCCATATTCGTTTGTCAACATATTGTTCATTTTTAGGAGAGGAAGTCGGGCTGAATTAACGGTATAATGAAGATTGTATAGAGGGCACCCTTTCTAATATGAAAGGAGGATTGAAAAATCCGATGCATGATCATCACCAACATGGAACGCCCGTTGATGGCGGGATTGGTTCGTTTTCTGATATGTGGAGCCCGACTGTTATTTTGATTACCATTTTGCTGACGATCCTTTACTTTGCGCTAACAGGGCCGCTGCGTCACCGTTTTGCGGATTCAAAACCGGCAACGGCAAAACAGAAGGTGCTGTTTGTTTTGGCCATGCTGTTTTTTTATGCGGGTGCAGGCAGTCCGATCAACTACGTGGGACACCATTACCTGTTCAGCATGCACATGCTTCAAATGTCCCTCCTGTTCTTTGTATTGCCTCCGCTTTTGATGGTAGGAATTCCGGGATGGCTGTGGACGGCGATTTTCAGCAACAAGAGAATGTACGCCTTGCTGCGAATCTTCACAAAACCGATCGTGGCGGCTGTCGTTTTCAACGCTTTGCTGTCTTTCTACCACGTTCCGTTCATTCTTGATACCGCTTCTCTGAATCACGATGCGATGAATGCTTTCCACGCTTTCCTGTTCTGTACGGCTTTCTGTATGTGGTGGCCGATCGTAAATCCGCTGCCAGGCCAACCGGAGCAGCTCGCGGGCCTGAAAAAAATGGCGTATTTGTTTGCCAACGGGATTTTGATCACACCGGCATGTGCGTTGATTATCTTTGCCGGAGAGCCGATTTATCAGCATTACATGAATGCGCCACAGTTGTTCGAAGGGTATACCGCCTTTGTTGACCAACGGACCGGAGGCATCATCATGAAGCTGGTTCAGGAAATGGTCTACGGCTCTGTTTTGGCCTACATTTTTTATAAATGGCGCAAGGACGAAAAGCAGGACGACTTGCCGATGGATCAGCAGCCTGCAGCCCAAAATATCGGTGTGCTGAAGCCTGCGACCGATCAGGGCAGAGCATAAGGTATTGATAGAAAGAGAAAGTTGCGATACGAGGTGTAGATATGCACATTTTACTGCCTACGATAAGTACGTCCTTCATTGCCATTAGCGGGATTCTCGTAGCTTTTGGCTGGTATTTCATTCGCAGCCGCCAGACAGAAAAACACATCAAGACGATGAAGTGGGCGGCCATCTGTGCGACGATCTTCTTTATTACGTATGTATCCCGTACCGCTCTGCTGGGGAATACTTTGTTCGGCGGTCCGGACAACATTCGTATTTTCTATCAGATTTTCCTCATCTTCCATATCATCCTGGCAACGATAGGGGGAGTGATGGGACTGGTCACGCTTTATTACGGATTTAAAAGAAAGTACGACAAGCATAAGAAAATCGGTCCGTGGACGTCTGTCATCTGGTTTGCCTCTGCCATCACAGGCGTGACTGTTTACACTCTTCTCTACCTGATCTACCCAGGCGGCGAGACGACGGGAGTCCTGGATGTCATTTTCGGCTGGTAATCGAAGAGCTGATCATACAATGATTTTACGGTACGAAAAGTCTTGCAATGATTATGAGGGAATAGATTGCGTGATAAACTGCCACTTCCTTGTGAAGTGGTGGTCTGGCGTGTAAGGGATTTTTAGCAGACAGGAGGTACAAAACGTGGACCAGCAAGTGACGATGCAGGAGTCGATCGACACCGATCCTGCGGCGCAGTCCCAACCGGCAAGAAGGGCCACATTGCAAGATTATGTGCAGCTGACAAAGCCGGGCATTACGATGTCCAACCTGATGACCGCATTTGCGGGTCTGTGGCTGGCATCGTATGGATACCCGAATTGGGTTCTGGCTATTTGGACGATGATCGGAACCGCCCTGGTGATCATGTCTGGTGCAACACTGAACAACTATTACGACCGCGATCTGGATAAAAAAATGAAGCGCACCCAAGACCGGGCGATCGCTTCCGGCCGCATCTCCCCGCTGAAGGCATTGTTGATCGGAATTGGTTTGCTGCTTGTTGGACTTGTTGTTCTGGCCTATTTCGTCAATCCATTGGCAGCCGTATGGGGATTAATCGGCCATATCTTTTATGTGCTGATTTATACGCCGCTCAAGCGGGTAACCACGCTGAATACAGTTATCGGCGGCATTTCCGGCGCTGTTCCGCCAGTGATCGGCTGGGTAGCTGTCACCAACAATATGGACCCGGCTGCATGGCTTCTGTTTTTGATCTTGTTCTTGTGGCAGCCGCCGCATTTCCTCGCTTTGGCGATGCTCAAAACGGAGGAATATCGGGCAGGGGGCATTCCGATGCTGCCCGTCGTAAAGGGGTTTGCCGAGACGAAACGTCAGATGTTTATCTGGGGTGCCGTACTCATTCCCGCTTCGCTGCTGCTCTTTTTCTACAGCAGTGTCGGGTATCTGTATCTGGGTGTCATGGCTGTCATGGGCATCATTTATTTGGTGCTGTTGTTCAAGGGCTTCCAGCTTAAAGAGGAAGATGAACTGCCCTGGGCGAGAAAGCTGTTTGGCTATTCCATCCTGTACCTCACTGTTTTCTGCGCTGCAATTGTTGTGAGCACGATGCTGGACAACTTTTGACACGTAACGATCACAAAATGGAACGGAACATCCCTTGCACGGCAGGGGATGTTTTATTATCGTGATAGTGGGGATACGCAACATGAGCATTTTGTACGATAAAATATGGAGGTTGTTCAAAAAGCTGAAATACCCCTCTTTTTGAACAGTTCTCTCTCGAAGTCAGGTGTAACAATTATGGACAAATGGCTGAAATGGTTTGCCATTGCATCCACCATTATTACCTTCATGGTCATGATCGGTGGCTCACTGGTGACCAAGACTGATTCGGGTTTGGGCTGTGGCAATGACTGGCCACTCTGTAACGGAAGATGGGTACCCGAATACACGTTGGAATCAATGATCGAGTATATGCACCGCTTCGTCACCGGAATGACCGGTATCATCGTCGGGATTTTTTCCATCCTGGCATGGCGGAGATACCCGCGGAATCGGGAAGTTCGCGGACTTGTGATGTTCAGCATGTTTTTCTTGATCCTGGAGTCTTTCCTGGGAGCATCCGCGGTTATTTGGCCGCAGTCCTCTGCCGTAATGGCCTTGCACTTTGGGTTTTCACTTCTGGCCTTTAGCGGGGTTTTGCTGTTGAGCATCTTCGTTCTGCAGCGGAACAAGGTGGAAAAGCTGGTCCGGGGAACGGTTTCCAAGGGGTTTCGATGGGCCATATGGATTGTGACCATTTACGCATATGGTGTCGTTTATTTGGGCGCGTATGTGCGTCACACCGGCTCCAATCTGGGCTGCAGCGATTGGCCGCTTTGCCAGGGCAAGCTCATACCGGAGCTGTCGGGACAAACAGGGATTCATTTTATGCACCGTGTAGCCGCGATTGTGTTGGCGATTCTACTGGCCGCCGTGCTGGTTTATGTTTTGCGCCACTTCAAAGAGACGCGGCGTGACTTGTACGGTGCGGGCATCTTGTCATTTGTGCTCGTGGTCATTCAGGTGCTGAGCGGCGGCTGGGTTGTCTTGTCCCGCCTGACGCTGTACTCGACGATTTTTCACTCTGCCGTCATTACATGTCTCTTCGGAACGATGTGCTATATGTGCCTGCAATCGTTGAAGGCACCGGAGAAGGGGACAAAAAGACAGCAACAATAGCAAGCAAGCAGAAAGCCGCCTTTCCCGGGACCGCCGGAGAGGCGGCTTTTTTATGGAGCAGCAAAGATGCCGGGCTTTGAGCGGGCAGAAATCCGCTGGTCAGTTCTTTGCGGCAGCAGCAGATGTAAAGCGGCCGTTTTCAAACGGAAAGACGTGAACTTCTGTCTGCACAGAGGAAGAAGAAAGGGGCTTTCCGCTATCAGGGTCCAGCTCACGCATCGTTTTCCAGTAGTAAAGCAGAGGAACAGGGCCCGTCTGGACAATTTGATATTGGCCGATCGTCTGGAATGACTGGCCTCCGGGTACGGAGCCCGTTTCCAGCATTGTCCCTTCCCAAGCCTCCACAAACTTTCCGTTCTCGATATACCACAGATGGGCGTAGTAGACGCTTATGCCGGTGCCCCCGGATTTGCTAAGCGTTTCAAACAGCCGTTTTCCCCCTACCTTGCCTTCTTCACCTGAAGGGATGGTTGACCAATTGAGATTGTCAAAATGATTGTAGTCCCAACGCTCCAGGTCCAAATGCGGGACATTCCACGGCTGCTCGGTCAAGAGCGCATAGGTGCCGTTGGGGCGGCGGTCGAGTACATAGAAGTGGCCCAGCCGCACACTGTCATTTATTTTTGCCACAAGCTCGAGCTCCGGGTCGTCATCCAGTTGAATCCAGCGATAGCTGAAGTCTTCCAGTCGATCGTCCGCTATTTTCCTCTTCGCTTCGGCATTGATCCATGCCTGTACCTGCCGGATTTCACCCTTTGCAGAAGAGGCAGCCTTTACTGATGGAGTTTTAGGTGAAGCTTTGGCCGGAGCTTCGACAGGAGCTGCTTTGGCCGGAACTACCGCAGAAGCTGTATCAGCCAAAGCAGCTGTACCGGCTTGATTGTTGCCGGGCGGAGATGACGCAGCATCGGCAGAGACAGAAACCGAAAACGCCAGCAAGAGGGCAGGGACAGCGACGAACAGGTTGGCAGGTTTCACGCGTTTGGTTAACCCCTCTCATGTTTTCTACAGGTGAGGACGAGTTTGAGAGAGAAAAAGTTACATGGAAGTGGCGATTATTGTTAACTGTTCAATGGCTCGGCAAACACCGGGTTTTCTGTGATACAATGAACGCAAACACATGATCGGGAGAAGGTGCAAGCATGCGTATTTTACATACGGCGGATTGGCATTTCGGTCGTCAGTTGGAGGGGCGTGACAGACGGGGAGAACAATCTGATTTTGTGGACGAGCTCTGCCGGATTGCGGAGGAAAAAGACGTTCAGCTCGTGTTGATTGCCGGGGACGTCTATGACTCAGTCAACCCCCCTGCCTGGGCGGAGGAGCTGTTTTATACGGCGCTGGAGCGCTTGTCCGCTGGAGGGCGGCGGGCTGTCGTCGTCATTGCGGGTAACCACGATCAGCCGGAGCGGGTTCGGGCGGCGGCGCCGATTGCGTCGAAACAGGGCATCGTTCTGTTGGGACTGCCCAAAGAAACGCCGATCTTGTCGGGGAGCGACGCCCCCAGAGATAAGGTGCGGGTACTGGACGGAGGGCCGTCGTGGATGGAGCTGGCCGTTCCCGGCGTGGAACACCACGCGGTCATTCTGGCCCTGCCGTATCCATCGGAAGCCCGCCTCAAGGAGCTGTTAAGCGATACGTTTACCCAGGAGCAGATGCAGCTCGCATTTTCTGAGCGGATCAAGACGCTGCTTGACGAGCTGTCGGTACATTTCCGTGAGGATACGGTCAATCTGGTGACGAGCCACCTGTTTGTCATGGGCGGCAGGGAAAGCGATTCCGAGCGGCCTATTCAGATCGGCGGAGCCTTGACCGTCTCCCCGTCGGCTTTCCCGGAAAAAGCGGATTACGTGGCGCTCGGCCACCTGCACCGTCTGCAAAAGCTGGGAGAGAAGCCGCTCATTCGCTACAGCGGGTCGCCGCTCGGGTACTCCTTTTCGGAGGCAGGACAGAGCAAGGCTGTCGTGATCGTGGATGTCGTTCCCGGAGAGGAAGTGCAAGAGGAGATCGTCTACCTGACAAGCGGCAGGCCGCTGGCGCGCTGGAAGGCTACAGAAGGGATTGCGCAGGTGGAAAAATGGCTGGAGGAAGGCAGGGACGCCGGCGCATGGATCGACTTGGAGCTGCACGTATCGGACGTGATCGACCCGGCTGAATTTCAGCGGCTGCGCAAAATGAGCGATGATTTTCTCAAAGTACAGCGGGTTGTGGTGCGCGAGGAAACGGCGGACTCGGCGAGCGAGCAGCGAGCGGAGCTGAGCGAGCTGCTGCCTGACCAGCTGTTTCGCCGCTTCTATGAACGAAAGCGCGGGGCAGAGCCGGACGAGAAGCTGGTCGCCTTGTTTCAGCGTCTGCTGAACCAAATCGGTGAAGAGGAGGGAACGAGATGAAGCCGATACGACTGAAGCTTGCCGGCTTGCATAGCTATCGGGAGATGCAGGAGATCGATTTTGAAAAACTGTGCGAAGCCGGTCTCTTTGGAATCTTTGGCCCGACCGGGAGCGGGAAATCGACGATTTTGGACGCGATCACGCTCGCGCTTTACGGACAGGTCGTCAGGCTCGGCGGCGGCAGCCATCCCAAGGATGTGCTCAACCAGTTGGAGCAGCGGGTATTTGTCTCGTTCACCTTTGAGCTGGGATCGGGTGCTGAGCGGAAGCGGTATACGATCGAACGGGAATTTGGCCTGAATAAAAACGGAAACTGGAGACAGCCGGAGGTCCGCCTGATCCAGTGCGGAACAGACGAAGAGACGCCGGATGTCGTGCTGGAATCGAAGGCGACTATGGCAACGGCGGCTGTCGAGTCTTTGATTGGGCTTACGCTGCAGGATTTTACCCGGGCTGTCGTGCTGCCGCAGGGACAGTTTTCCCGCTTTTTGACGCTCAAGGGGAGCGACCGCAATGAGATGCTGCAGCGGATGTTTCATCTACATATCTACGGTGAAAAACTGAGTGAGCGCGTTCGGGCGGGACTGGAAGCGACTCGGGAGCGGCTTCATAAAATCGAGCTGGAGAAGGCGGCGCTCGGGGATGCTGGACCGGAGGCGCTGGAGCAAGCCCGGAAAACGTGGGAGGAAGCCGCTCGGCAGGAGCGCGTCTATGCAGAGCAGCGGGATGGCCTCGCGGGAATGATCAAGGAGCTGGAGCAGGTATACCGCTGGCAGGAGGAGCTGGAGCGTGTCCGCGAGCGCCTCGCAGAGCAGTTGGCCCGGACGGAGGAAGCCGCTGAATGGGAGCGGCTCGCAAAGCGGCTGGAAGCAAGTGTCAGGCTATGGCCGCAGGTCCAGCAGTTTGAACGTCTGGACACTGAGTGGAAGGAGACGGCTGTTCAACTGGAGGACGCGCGCAAGAAGCAGGAAGTCGTCCAGCAAGCGCATCTGCAGGCGGAGGAGTCGTATGTGAAATGCGCTTCCGAGCTGCAGCGGGAGGAGCCGCTTATGATCGAGCGGAAAAGCAGGCTGATCCAGGCTGCGGAGTGGGAAGAAGAGATGTCCGCTCTGCGCGCGGAATGGACCGTGCTTGAACAGGAATGGCAAAAGGTGTCGCAGGAGCTGACTGTGCTAAAACAACAGTTGGCCCGTGACAAAGAGTCCTTGAACCGCCTGGAGAGCGAGCGGGCCGAACTGGAAAAATCGCTGGAAGCGGCCCAGGTAAAGCCGGAATGGCGCGATTTCATCGTCGCCCTGCGGGATGCCAAGCTGATCTGGGAACGGGAAGAACAGAAGCGCAAAGAGCTGGCTACCGAGCTGGAGGGTGTTGAATCGGAGCGGAGGTCTGCCGCCTCGGAGCTGGAGATGGCACAAAAGGAATGGGAGAAAAGCGCCTCGCAGTTGGCGGAAGCCAGGACGAAGCTTGCCCAGCTTGAGGCAACTCCGCCTTCGTCCGAAGCCGAGTGGACCGAGAAACTCGACGCCCTGTCCCAGATCAAGCAATGGGGCAGGCAATGGCGCGAGCAGGAGCAGGCACTCGCCAACTGGGAGGAGAAGCGGCAGACAGCCCAGCGCGAACAGGAACAGGCCGCAACCCGTCTGCACGCATGCGAAGCGAAAGTCAAAATGGAAGAGGAAGCCCAGGCGAGACGGCGGAGCGAACTCGAACGTCTCCGTGCTGAATGGGAGCAGTGGCGGGAAGCGAATATGGCCAGAATGCTGCGTGATCGTCTGAACCCCGGGGAAGCGTGCCCGGTATGCGGTTCGTCCCATCATCCTTGCCTGGAAGAGCCGGAGGAGAAAAAGCCTGAGTCGGACAATCAGCAGGCTGCAGGAGAAAGCATCCGTCAGCAGATGCGGGAGACGGAGGAAGCTGTTCGTCACGCGGAGCAGCAGATCCGGACAGCGTTCGAGGCCTTGCAGACGGCAAAGGGAGAGTGGAAGCTGTGGGAGCAGCGGATGATCTCCCTCGGCGAAGAGCGTGCAGTATTGATGGAAAGAATTGACGCGATCCGTCGCGAGTGCGCTGCCCTTGGAGAAAAATGGGCGGTGGGCGACATCACCAAACTGCTGCAGATGTACAAGCAGGAAGAGGCGGCTCTGAAGAGCGAAGCGGAAGCGCGAGAGGCGTACAGAGCGGAACGGGAACGCCTGCAAAAATGGGCGGATGGGCTGCGCGACCGGGAAGCGGAGAAAAAGCGCATGTATGAGCGAAGCGCCGTTCTCGGCGAACAGCTTTTGAAAAAAGAAGCAGCCGCAAAAGCCCGTCTGGAAGCCGCGGCCGTTCAAGCGGAGGAAGCCAAACGGCGCTTGGAGGACAGACTGGGCGACGTCAAGGTTGAGGAAATAGAAAAGCATTGGGAAGCGATCGGAAAGCGCGACCGGGAAACGTCGGTTCTGCAGCAAGCGAGGGCGGAAAAGGAGTCGCTGTACCAGTCGCTTTTGGCAGGCTATCAGGAAGCGGTCTCGCGCCATGCCGCCCTGCACTCGCAGCAGGCGCTGCTTGGTGAGCGGCTGGAGGAAAAAAAGCGGCTGTGGGAGCAAAAGCACGGGATGTGGCTGGAGCGGACGGGCGGACAGCCCGCGCGGAAGCTGCTGACAACCGTGGAGCAGACTCTGCAGCAGCTTCGCACCTCTTTGGACGAAGCGGAAAACAAGCGCAAAGAAACACGAGAGGCCCGGGAAGAGGTGCAAAATGCCGTAGTCAAGCTGTCAGAAGGCTATGCGGTACTGTCCCGGCAGCGAACGGAAGCGGCAGAACAAATGCACCGCTCGCTGGCGGAGAGCGGCCTCGGCACTCCGGAACGGGCAGGAGAGCTGTACCGTGAGCGGGATCGGCTTGTGTCTTTGCAGGAGCAGCTTTCCGCGTACCAGACGGAGCTAGCCCGTTTGCGGTACGATGAGGAGCGGCTGCTGAAGGCATTGGACGGAAGGCATGTCACCAAAGTGGAATGGGAAGCGGCCAAGCAGGCCTGGGACGAAGCGGAAGAGGGGCATCAGGCGGCCAAGGAGCAGGTGGCAGTCACCCGGCAAACGTTTGCCCAGGTAGAGCAGAACCATGAAAAATGGCTTTCAATCGAAAAACGGCTCGCAGAGGAGATGGACGAGCAAAGCCGTTTGGAGGAGCTGAAAAAGCTGCTGGAAGGAAAGGCGTTCGTGCAGTTCATCGCCGAGGAAAAGCTCGCCTCGATCGCCAGAGACGCTTCCTACCACCTGATGCGGATGACCAAAAACCGCTATGCGCTGGAAATCGGCGACGAAGGCGAATTTGTCTTAAGAGACGAGGGCGCGGGAGGAATGCGCAGGCCGATCAGCACGCTGTCAGGGGGAGAGACCTTCCTGACGTCCCTGTCGCTGGCCTTGGCCTTGTCCATGGAGATTCAGATGCGGGGCGGCAGATTGGAGTTCTTTTTCCTCGATGAAGGCTTCGGCACGCTTGATCCGGAGCTTTTGGAGGTGGTCATGGACGCATTGGAGAGATTGCGCATGGACGACTTTACAATTGGCGTGATCAGCCATGTTCCGGAGATTCGTGTACGCATGCCGCGAAGACTGATCATCACGCCGGCGGAGCCTATGGGCGAAGGCAGCACGATCAGGATGGAGACAGAATAATCAACAACGACGAGGAGGAGTGCTCATGGCAGTACAATTTGTCCTGGGCCGTGCCGGAACAGGCAAGACGCAAACCATCCTGAACCAAATGGAAGCGCGGCTGAAGCAGTCCGCGCTCGGTTCGCCGATGATTTTGCTCGTTCCTGAGCAGGCCAGCTTTCAAGCGGAGTACGCACTCGCTTCCATCCCGGGACTGCACGGCGTGATCGGCACACAGGTCCTCAGCTTCGGGCGGCTGGCGCATCGGCTGCTGCAGGAGCTTGGCGATTTGACGCTCGTGCCTGTCGATGACCTGGGCAAGCAAATGGTCCTGCGCCTGCTGCTGGAGCGCTACAAGGAAGAGCTGCAGGTATTCAGGCGGGCAGCGCTGCAGCCCGGTTTTACGTCCCAGTTGGGCCGTCTGATCAGCGAGTGCAAGTCATACGGCGTCAGCTTTACCCATACGGAAAACGTCGATTGGGGAAGCGGGACGCTCAATCAAAAAATACATGATCTGAGACTGGTCATGAATGCGTACGAGGCTCATCTCGCCCAAGGGTACTGGGATGCGGACGATATTTTGAACCGCGTTGCTGTCATGATCAAAGATTCCGCTTACATCGCCCAGACCGAGATTTTTATCGACGGTTTCAGCGGATTTACGAACCAGGAGCTGCGGGTGATCGAGCAACTGATGGTCTGCGCCAAAAAGGTCACGATTGCGCTTTGCCTCGACCCGTCCGAACGGGATGCCTCCCCTGATGAGCTCGGATTGTTTCATCCGACTCTGCGCACCTACCAAACATTGGAGAAGATGGCCAAAGAAGCGGGTGTAGCGGTCGAAAGCCCGATTCTGTTGACCGGGCCGGGGAGATTTGCCGACAGTCCGTGGCTTCGCCAGCTGGAGGATCGTTACTTTGCGTGGGGAGACCCGGGTACTCCTCCACCTCCCGCAAGAGCGGATGAAGTAAGTCTGCTGTCGGCCGCCAATCGCCGGGCCGAGGTGGAAGCGGTCGCTCTGCAGATTCTCGAGCTTGCGCGCACGGAGGGGTATCGCTGGCGCGACATGGCGATACTGCTGCGCGAGATCGGCACCTATGCGGACGAGCTTGCGACCGTGTTTACCGATTACGGGATCCCGTTCTTCCTGGATCAGAAGCGCACGGTCATGCACCATCCGCTGATGGAATTGGTCCGTTCCGCTCTGGAGGTGGTCACGGCCAGATGGCGGTATGAAGCGGTATTCCGCTGCCTGAAGACAGATTTGGTCACACCGGAGGGACGCGTTTCCGACAGCGGGGAGCAGGTTCCACTGAACGTGATTCGGCGAGAAGTCGACTTGCTGGAAAACTATGTGCTGGCACATGGCGTATACGGCTCTTATTGGTCGGATGAGAAGCCGTGGCGGTTTGGCGGAGAGTCTGCGGAGGATCAGGCGGCAGATGAATTGCGAAGACAGTACGCAGCGCCCTTGCGCCGGTTTGAAGAAGAGCTGAAGCAGGCGGAAAAGAAAGATGTCCGCGCGATGGCGACAGCTCTCTACCGCTTTTTGGTCAGTCTCGACGTACCAGGCATACTGGAAAAGTGGCAAAGAACGGCAGAGCAGTCGGGAGAGCTGGACGATGCCCAGATGCACGGGCAGGTCTGGAACGGGCTGATGAGCCTCTTTGACCAGGTCGTCGAAGTGATGGGCGAGGAGCAGATGGACATCGACACGTTTGCCAGCGTCCTGGAGAGCGGACTGGAAAGCATTGAGCTTGGCCTGGTGCCGCCTGCGCTGGATCAGGTATTGGTCGGGTCGATGGAGCGTTCCCGCCAGCCGGATGTACGGGCTCTCTTTCTGCTTGGGGTCAACGAAGGAGTCATTCCCCTCAAGCCGAAGGAAGACGGCGTGCTGGACGAGGCGGAGCGGGAAAGGCTCGCGGAAATGGGAATGGAGCTCGCGCCGACAGCCAAGCAGCGGCTGATGGCCGAACCGTTTCTGCTCTATCAGGCGATGACCCGTCCGGCGGAGCGGCTGTATTTGAGCTGTGCGCTGGCAGATGAAGAGGGGAAAGCGCTTTTGCCTTCTTCGGTGTTTGCCCGCATCCGGGAAGTTATCCCGGATGTGCCTTACCGGTTTTTCCACAATGAGCCGAGCGGGAATGCCGAGGCGGACTCCTTTTTGCTGGGCTCGCCGCGACGCGTATTCAGCCATTTGCTTACGCTCGTGCGGGAAATGAAGGAGAGCGGCAGCCTGCCCGTTTTCTGGTGGGAGGTATACGACTGGTTTCTGCGGCACTCTCCCGACGCGAGCAGAGAGAAGTGGCTTCTGTCCGGCTTGCGCTACACAAACCGGCCGATGCCGCTGGACAGGAAGACGAGCCAAGCCCTTTACGGGGACCGTCTCAAGATGAGCGTCTCCCGGCTGGAACGCTTCCAGACCTGTCCATTTTCTCATTACTCCTCGCACGGCCTGCGCTTGCGAGAGCGGCAGCTATACAAGCTGGAGCGTTTTGACGTGGGCGAGCTATTCCACGCCTCGCTCAAGCGCGCAGTCGAAAAGATGAACGAGGAACATTTGGAATGGAGCCGTTTGACCGAAGCGAACAGCATGCAGTTGGCCGGTGAAGTAGTTGACGAGCTGGTGCCGTCGACCCGCAGCAGCATCCTCACCCGGACGGCCCGGTACCGATACCTGTCGGGCAAGCTGAAACGGGCGGTCGGAAGAGCCATCTACGTCCTGGGCGAGCATGCGAAGCGGAGCCGCTTTGCCCCTGTAGGTCTGGAGGTGGCGTTTGGCCCTGGCGGAGATCTGCCTGGACTCGAACTGCGGCTGGCCAACGGCTCCTCTGTCCAGTTGATCGGGCGAATCGACCGTGTCGACCAATCTCTCGACAGCGAGATCCCGTATTTGCGCGTGATTGACTACAAATCCAGTCCGAAGCAGCTCCTGCTGTCTGATGTGTTCAACGGTCTGAATCTGCAGCTTCTGGTCTACCTCGATGTGGTCGTGACGAATGCAGAGGAATGGCTCGGCCAAAAGGCAGAGATGGCTGGTGTCTTTTACTACCAGGTAGCGGACCCGTTTGTCACGGCAAAGCGGCTTTTGACCAGTGATGAAGCGGCCAAGGAGCGGGCAAAGCGATTGCGGATGAAAGGCTTGATGCTGGCCGACCCGGAATTGGCCCGCATGATGGACGCACAGGTGGAGCAGGGGGCTTCCGAACTGGTTCCGTTTGAATTGAAAAAGGACGGCACCTTGTCGGCTCGTTCCTCTGTGGCAACGGCGGAGCAGTTTCAAGCGCTCCAACAGTTCGTCCGCACCACGGTAAAAGAGCTGAGCGCGCGGATGACAGACGGCGACATTGAGATTTCCCCCTATGTGAGCGGAACGTTGACTGCTTGCGATCGATGCTCGTACAAGCCTGTCTGCCAATACGACCCGGATGGAGACGCAAATCAGCTGCGCCAGCTTCCCAAGTGGAACAACAAGGAAATATGGGATATGCTCCAGAGCGGGCAATTAACAGATGCGGAGGTGGATAGCGATGGAGCAGCAATCGAGTCAGCCGCAGGCAAAGCCTGAGCAGTGGACCGACGAGCAGTGGCAGGCGATAACGAGCCGTGGAAGCAATTTGCTGGTGGCGGCAGCAGCTGGCTCCGGGAAAACCTCAGTGCTCGTAGAGCGGATCATTCGCCGGATCATGGACGAAAGCGATCCCGTCGGGGTGGATGAATTACTGGTCGTTACCTTTACCAATGCGGCCGCCGCGGAGATGAGGCACCGGATCAGCGAAGCGTTGCGAAAGGCGCTCAAGGAAAAGCCGCAGTCCGCTCATTTGCGAAAACAATTGGCCCTGCTGCAGCGGGCCTCCATCACCACGATTCACTCCTTTTGTCTGGGGCTTTTGCGCCAGTATTACTACCTCGTGGAGCTTGATCCCGACTTCCGCATTGCCGACCAGATGGAAGGCGAGCTGCTCCGCCAGGACATTCTGGAGGAAATGCTGGAGGAGTGGTACGAGCGAGACCCGGATTTTCAACGTTTGGCCGATCTGATGCTGGACGGACAGGATGACCAGATCCTTGTCGGGCTGCTGTTGCGCCTGTACGAGTTTTCACGCAGCAATCCGGATCCGAAGGGATGGCTGGAAGAAGCTGCCGAGATGTTTGCGACAGCGTCCGCAAAGTCGATGGACGGCCTCAAGTGGACGAAAAGCATCCTGCAGTCGCTGAGATGGGAATTGCAAGGTCTGGAAGGAAAGCTGAGACGAGCCGTTCTCCTGGCTGCTTCACCGGAAGGGCCTGCTGCTTACGTTCCGCTGTTGGAAGCGGAGGCGGCTGGCCTGGAGCGGGCAGTAGCGGCGTGCCGTCAGGGATGGGCAGAGACGGAGCAGGCAGTCCGAGGCATTTCCTTTGCACGTTTGCCGTCTGTCAAGGATGTCGACCCGGATCTCAAGGAACAGGTGCAGGGGCTTCGCAATGAGGTGAAGAAAGCGCTTGGCGAGCTGGTCGAGCAAAACTTCTCCATGCCGGCGGAGCAGTACCTGGCGGACCTTGAAAGGCTGGCTCCGTCGATGCAGACGCTGGCCCGATTGGTCACGGAGTTTGACGCGGCTTTTGCGCAGGAAAAACGGGCGCGGGCGCTGGTTGACTTCGGTGATTTGGAGCATCTGGCTCTCCGGCTTTTGACGAGAGCCGATGCTGAGGCGGAGGAGTCAGACAGCAGCGGTGGTGGCGGGAAGCAGCCTTCAGCGCTTGCCCTCCAGTTGCGCGATCAGTATGCAGAGGTCCTCGTCGACGAGTATCAGGACATCAACCTTGTTCAGGAAACGATTTTGCGCATGGTATCGCGTGAACCGGATTCGCACGAAATAGCAAACCGCTTCATGGTAGGAGATGTCAAACAGAGCATTTACCGGTTCCGGCTGGCTGAGCCCAATTTGTTTTTGGAGAAATACTTGAGCTATGAGACCGGCTCTGAGAGCGACCGGCTGGAGCAGCACGAAGCGGGTGGAACAGACTTGCAGGATGCATCGGGAAACAGCCGGGGGACGGGACAGCGGATCGATCTGGCGGCCAACTTCCGCAGCCGCCGCGAAGTCGTAGACGCGGTCAACTTCCTGTTCAGGCAGATCATGTCGCCGGGCGTCGGGGAAATCGACTACGACCGTTCGGCTGAGCTGATCTGCCGCGCCTCCTATCCGGAGGTGGAGCCTGACCGTCTGCAAGTGGAGCTGCATCTGATTGACCGGACTTCACAGGAAGAGGCGGAGGATCAGGCGAATCCCCCCGCAGAGGGCGGAGAAGCTTCCGCAGACGGAGGAGCCGCTCCGGGACTGGGAGAAGCTTTGGAAGAAGCGAGCGCGGCCCAAATGGAGGCCCGACTGATCGCAGAGCGCATCCGCCGCTGGATGGAGCCGGGGAGTGGCGAGGCGCCGCTTCTCGTTTTCGATAAAAAGGCAGGAGGGCTGCGACCGCTCGCTTACCGCGACATTGTCATCCTGCTTCGGGCCACCTCGGCGTGGGGAGAGCCGATGATGGAGGAGCTGCGTGCAGCCGGAATCCCCGTCTATGCGGAGCAAAACCAGGGCTATTTCAGCACGACAGAAGTAGAGGTCATGCTCTCGCTTTTGCGGGTGATCGACAACCCGTTTCAGGACATCCCGCTTGCGTCTGTGCTGCGCTCACCGATTGTCGGCATTGCCGAGCCGCAACTGTCGCAGATTCGCATCAGCTATCCGTCGATCCCCTTTTATCAGGCTGTTCATCGGTATATCGAGGAGCAGCAGGGAGAGGCGGATTGGGAGAAGCGTTTGCGCCGCTTTTTCAGCAAGCTGGACAAATGGCGCACGCAGGCCAGAAGAGATTCTCTGGCCGAGCTGATCGCAACGATCTACCGCGAGACGGGCTATCTCGACTATGTGGCGGCGCTATCGGGCGGCCAGCAGCGTCAGGCCAATCTTCGCGTCCTGTACGACCGCGCCCGTCAGTACGAGGCAGGCTCGTATCGGGGATTGTTCCGCTTTCTCCGTTTCGTCGACCGGCTCCGGGAGGCGGGCAACGATATGGGGGAGGCACGCACGATCGGCGAAAACGAGGATGTCGTCCGCATCATGACCATTCACAAAAGCAAAGGGCTGGAGTTTCCGGTCGTCTTTGTCGCAGGAATGGGCAAGCAGTTCAACACGATGGATATGAAAAGCCACTTCTTGCTGCACAAGGACCTTGGCTTTGGTCCGATGGCGGTAGAGCCTGAGCTGCAGGTGCGATACCCGAGCCTGGCTGCACTGGGCATCCGCCAGCAGCTGCGCCGCGAGATGCTGGCGGAAGAAATGCGAGTAATGTACGTCGCTCTCACCCGGGCAAGGGAAAAGCTCGTCCTGCTCGGAACCGCCAAGGATTTGTGCAAGAGCATCGTCTCATGGGGACGCCAGGGGGACGGCGAGCGGCTGCATGACGAAGACCTTTTGCAAGCAAAAGGCTATCTGGATTGGGTCGGCAGAGCGCTTCTGCGCCATCCGCTCGCAAGTCCCCTCCGGTCTTATCCCCGCGAGTGCGGAGGCGGCGACGAAGTGATGGTGCGAACGGTTCCGGACGAGTCCATATGGTCGTTTTTCTTCCACCGCGCGGACGATCTGAGGGCTGAGGCAGACCGGAATTCCGGCCAGCACTCTGACTGGGAGCGAATCACCAGGCGCGAGACCGTACCGGATAGGCCTGTTGATCCTGAAAGCGCGCGGCTGATTGAGCGCAAATTGGGCTGGAGCTATCCACATCAGGCAGCTTCCCAGGTGATGACCAAATGGACCGTCAGCGAACTGAAGCGGCGGGAACAGGCTGTTTCCAGAGGCTATCCGCTTCGCGTCCCGACGATTGTGGAAAAGCCGCGGTTTTTGATGGAGGAGGGCGCTCACACGCTCACGGCAGCCGAGCGGGGAACGATCACCCATCTGATCCTGCAAAACATCGATCTCAAACGATCACTGGACGAGGACGATGTCCGCGACCAGATTGCCTCGCTGTTGTCCCGCCGCTTTTTGACGGAGGAGCAGGTTCAGGCTATCGACTTCATGCAGATCGTTCGTTTCTTCGCCTCGCCGCTGGGAGATCGGATGAAGCGGGCACGGGTGGTCCACCGTGAATTGCCGTTTACCCTGGCGAGGCCAGCTTCTCTCGTGGAGCCTGAAATGAGCGGTGCAAGCGAGGAGCAAATCATCGTGCAGGGCGTTATCGATTGTTTGCTGGAGGAAGATGACGGCGGGCTCGTATTGCTTGACTTCAAGACAGACAGAGTAGCGATGGAGAAGTCCGAAGCTGTGAAACAGAATATGATTGAGCGGTACGGCGAGCAAATACGCCTCTACCGGCAGGCAATCGAGCAGATTGTCGGCAGGAGCGTGAAGGAGAGCTATTTGTACCTTCTCGCTGGCGGCTACGCCCTCTCGTTTGATGACGAGGTCCGGTTCCTTTAAGGGAACCGGAATTTTTTTTGAGCAAAATTGAAACAAATTCCAGATTCACCCGAATATTGGAGTGAAAGCAAGTATGATGGAGAATGGAAGAGGAGGAAATCATTGTGAAAACAAAAAGCTACGCGTTCGTTGCCCTGTTGGCCAGTCTTGCAGTTGCCGCCCCGCTGCAGGTATCGGCAAATCAGCCATTGCCTGCGGCTGGTAAAACCGTCCAGGTACAGGTAGTGCCGGCGCTCATGGAGCAGGCGGACAAAGCGCTGGAGCAAGCGAAAAAAATGCTCCCTTATCTTGATCAATACCCCTATAAAGTAGTCGAGCCGGGAGAGGGTGGCCAGGTGGTGGTCGTCTTGCAGCAATCCAAGGAAACGCCATTTCCCCGAATTTCCTTGTACGTGGACGGAAGTACGGGAGAGTGGAAGGGATTTCACCGGATGAACGGAGGGACGACTCCTCCTTCCACATATTCGCTGGACAAAGCCATTGAAAAGGCGACAGCTTTTATGAAGAAGTGGTACGGAGAAGGCATGGGCGACTATCAGTACAATCCGAGCTTGACTGCCTCTGCGGACTCGATCGTTTTTTCCCGGGGTGTGAATGGAATCCCCTTGCAAAATGACAGTGTCATGATCGATGTGGACAGCAGCGGTGAAATTGTCGGCAAGACCGTTATGGCTTCTCTGGCGCTTTCCCGGGACAAATATGTATTTCCGAAGCCCGAGGGAGTGATAACGAAGGACCAGGCCGAAAAGGAGCTGGCACAATACCTGCGTTTGCAGTACGAAACGAAGGAGGGCAGTGCAGCTCTCCGCTACACCTTCGCTTTCTCTGGTGAGCTGGATGCCAAGACAGGGAAGGACACAGGAGAGAACAGCTATCACAAGATCATTCAGGTCCAGCCCAAGGGCGAGGCTCCTGTCGCAAAAAATGCTGCAGAAGCCGCCGCTTTCCTGGCAAAGCGGGGCATTCAGACAGAGGGAGCCGTCGCAAGCGAGGACATAATGGAAAAATTCAATCGAAAGACCATCGAATGGACGAAAGACGAGGAACGGATCGCTACTGTCGTCATCGATACCAAGACCAACAGCCTTCTTTCCTACGAAAATACGGCACATGTCATTGCCGGAGGAAGCAAAGAGAAAAAGATCACAGCGGAGCAAGCCCTGCAAACGGCAATCAAGGAGATCGAAACGTATCTGCCCGCGAGCGAAAAGGAAGTCATGCTGCTGGAAAGCCCGCGCTACATGAAACACGGCAACACCTATCGCGCAGAATTTGCCCTGTTGCACGAGGGAATTCCGGTACGGGAATGGCGATACGAAGTGAACGTCGATGCGGAAACAGGAAAAGTCATCAAAACATCGCTCAGTGTCCGAAAGCAAGTGAATTTCCCGAAGGCTGATCAAGCGATTGATCCGGCGGAAGCGGCAGCTCATTACGTGAAGGAATTTCCGTTGACGCTTGTATATACGCTCGGAGAAACGGATCAGCAAGCAAGGCTTGTGTACAAGGCAGCAGACGTCGTCCGCGGGCAAAGAGTTGACGCGGTTACGGGCAAAGTGCTCTCCTGGAAAGAGTAATTTTGAGGAAGCGCAAGGCTTCTTTTAAATGGCTGGCAAATATACAACCTGGAATGGCTGGCAAACATCCGACCACGCAGAGGAGAAGGAGGGGAAGCGGTGACGGACGATCTCGAGCAGCGCATTCGAACGATCTACAAGACCTATTACGAGGATGTTTATACGTTCCTGTATTACTTTACCGGGCGCCGGGAGGATGCCGAGGATATGACCCAGGAGGTGTTTACGCGCCTCTTGAAAGCTCTGCCTCGCTATGACGGACGCGTCTCGATGAGAACCTGGCTGTTTTCCATCGCAAGGCATGCCGCCATAGACCAATACCGGAAGCAAAAGTGGCTCCGTCTGTTTTCCGCCACCCTGCTGGATGACATGAGGTCCCAGGACGGGCTTCCGGAAGAATCGCTTGCGGCAAAGGAAGAGATGCGGATGGTAAAAGAAGCGCTGCAAAAGCTGAAGCCGCACTACAGGGTAATCGTGATCGTCAGAGGCATCAAAGAGTATTCGATCAAAGAAACAGCCGAGCTTTTGCACATCTCGGAGGCAAAGGTCAGGGTCGACTATCACCGGGCGCTGAAAATGCTGCAAAAATATATGGGCGGAGAAGAAGGAGGGGTGATCAGTGAGTTTGCCAGATGAAGAACAGATCGAAAAATCTCTTCGCAGGTACCGGGCGACGGTGCCGGCTCCGCGGGAAGAGTGGGTCCGATATGGGGAGGAAATGCTGGCCCGGCAGGCGAGAAAGATGAAACGGACAGAGAGGATCACCAGAGTAATGACCTACTCGCTTGGCACTTCTGCCGCCATTTTGATCGGCGTGTGGGTACAGGGAGCAGTTACAGAAAAAGCGAATCTTCCCTCCACAGCAGATCACGGACAAAGGGAGGAAAGCGCCTACGCAGCTTCGGCACCCGTACAAGTCCCGGGCATTTTCCGCTCCCCGGTTGTCCCCCCGTATTCAACAAACGGAGAGCTTTCTTCTGATGGGGAGAAAAGCTTGGTTTTGCCGCAGACGGCAAATGGGCAGGGAACAGGACAGAAGCTCGGTATAGAGGAAGCAGGGGAAACAGAAGAAGCCGGAGAAGCCCGGGCGCAGCGCGAAAGAACCGTCCACAGCGAAGAACAGTCCGCAGAACGATCGGCAGCAGTTACGGGAGACGGTTTGTCGGCAGCGGACCAGAAGTCGGTCAGCACGAGCGGGCTTCAGAGGCAAGCGGAGAGATATTTGCAGGAAAAGCTGGGGCAAGAGAGCAGGCAATACCGTTTCAACCCTGCCCGCTCCCGGTTGGCAGAGGGGATCGTCGCTTTCAGTCGCGTCGTAGAGGGAATTCCCGCAGAGGAAAGCAGTTTGGTTGTGAAAATAGACAAAGGGTCGGAAGTAGTCGGGATGGAAATCTATCCAAGCGAGCAACATTCATTTTCTTCCGGCTCCGCTCAGAAGCCAATGATCGATCAGGCAGAGGCCGCACAAAAGCTGGCGACTACGCTGCGACTCGTCTATGCCAAAGGCGAAAAGCCTGTCTTGCGGTATCAGCCGCTGCAAATCAGCTATGTGGACGCCCTTAGCGGAAAAGTAGCGGCACATGGAAGCCAGGCAGCGGAAACCATCCGCGTACAGCCTGAAGCAAAACCGCTCCGGGCATTAGACGTCGATGCGGCTTCCGGGCTGCTGCGAGATGAGTTCGGAGTAAAGATAAAGAATGGAAGTAAGCCTGTCAGAATGATCAATGGTTCAACCTTCGAATACCTTTGGGAGTGGGACGGAGGAAAATCCGCGAGAATCCGCATGGACAAAAAGGGAAATGTTCTTTCGTTCACGACCAGAAACGCTGCTGCGAAGGCAGGGAATCAAGAAATCGGAGTGGAGGAAGCCCGGCGGATCGCGATAGAAAGGCTGGCCCGTTATCTGCCTGCCGGCGTGGAAGAGATAGAAATGATCAGTCAGGTGCAGGACGGACAACAAACGCTGTACCGGTTCTCCTGGGTGCATCAGGGGATTCCGGTGATCAATCACAGCTTTGACGTATATGTAGACAGAACCAGTGGAACAATCGCGGGCATGGCTGGTCCGTTCGGAGAAGCACTCCC
>k87-1638523_pt1 | contig 32638 bp, 38 predicted proteins | sample MGYA00084031_6733416 | MGnify analysis MGYA00084031
ATGGACCCCAGCAATTCCACGTCGTTGTACACCATCGTGATCGCTTCCCGCAGATACAGATATCCTTTAATATGCGCTGGAACCCCGATCTCGTGGATAATGCTGGTGATGCTGGCGTCAAGATTGCGCCCTCTGATCTGCAATGGGTTTTGCGACTTGACAGCGGTCACAAAAGAGCTTGAAGGCTTGCTATTCGTCATCTGACGGATTCGCTGTGCCAAGACCTCCATGTCAAAAGGCTTCAGGATGTAATAGGCGGCCCCCAATTCGACTGCCTTTTTGGTGATTTCCTCTTGCCCGAATGCCGTCAGCATAATAATTTTTGGTTGAGGAGTGAGTCTCATGGCTTGGATTTGTTCCAATACGGCCAATCCATCCAGATGAGGCATGATAATATCCAAAATAAGGACATCCGGAATGCGTTCTTGGAGCAGGCGAATGACATCATTTCCGTTATACGCCACACCGATCACGTTCATATCATGCTGGCTGCTTATGTACTCTTCCAGCAGGTTCACAAATTCCCGATTGTCATCCGCCAACAACACTTCAATCTTGCTCAAGGTCGTTCCTCCTTACAATCAACGGTCTGTTTGGGAAAAAAGGTGGAAGTATTCTCAGAAGTAATGAATCCCTCAACATATGCCCATACCATCTTTTCACTCCAAAAATAATTCGACAATGCCAGTGGCATTCCTGCCAATGACGAAAGATTGAATGATTTTTCCGATATTTCGACAATGATTTCCACGTTTTGCTCAAAAAGTGAAAGGCCGGCTCACCTTTTGGCGAGACGACCTCGTCTTTGCTTACGCTGCACTTCCGGACGGTTTGGATTGCTGTCCCGGACGAACCTGCAATCCTGCATCCTGCAGCATCCATTCGATATAGCAACCATAGCCGGAGGTCGGATCATTCACAAATACATGGGTAACCGCACCGACCATCTTTCCATCCTGGATAATCGGGCTTCCGCTCATTCCCTGCACGATCCCACCGGTTTTTTCGAGCAATCGCTTATCTGTCACCTTGATGATCATGCCTTTCGTGGCAGGGAAATGCTGCTTCACGACATTCACGATCTCAATGGAGTACTCTTCTACCTTTTGACCTTCTACCACGGTAAGGATTTTGGCTGGTCCCTCTTTTACCTGTTCGGCCAGAGCGATGGGAATGGGCTCGGGATAAAAGCTTCTTTTTGGCTCCTCGTTCATTTTCCCGAATATGCCAAACGGCGAATTTTTCGTAATGTTGCCCAACACTTCGCTTTCATTGTAAAAACGGGCAAACTTTTCTCCCGGATTCCCGCTCTGCCCTTTTTCAATCGAGGTCACACTCGCCCGTACGATTTGACCGTCGCCGACAACGATGGCCTGTCCAGTGTCCACGTCGGAGATGACATGGCCCAATGCTCCGTAAGCTTTCGAATTCGGCTCGTAAAAAGTAAGCGTACCGACACCTGCAGCCGAATCACGAATGTATAAACCCATCCGGTACTCCTCATCCTTCTTGTCTTTAGCAGGCCTCAGCGTCACATTTACTTTCTCTTTGCCCCGGACGATGAGGAGCTGCAAAGGTGTCTGCTTTTCGCCGGCTTCACTTACCAGCTTTTTGACATCGTTCATGTCATTGATGTACAAGTCATTCATTTTAATGATACTGTCCCCGACATGTACACCCGCTTGTTCCCCTGGTGAGACTTTTTCTTTTCCTGTGTCAACCAGATGATGACCAACGACAAGAACGCCAGCAGTCTGCAATTTGACGCCGATAGACTGACCGCCCGGAATCACCCGCAAATCAGGCAGCACATTTACCTTGACCGCTTTCAGCGGGATGTTGCGCCACTTTACCTGCAAATTGGCTTCTCCCGCCCTCTTCGGTTCTACCGAAACTGGCTGACTCAGATCCACAGAAACTTCCCGGGCTTCCGTTCCATTGACATGCAGAATTTCCGGGTTGCTGTTGACCAACGTACCCATGACGGGCATAGAGACGCGCAGTTGCTTCAAGGAGCCTTCCATCAGGCGTAATTCATGGGGAAAAGAAGACAGGTCGTGGAACGGGGTGGAACTCACGACAAGCGCCGTGATAAGGAGAAGGAGACTTCCCATCCATTTTCTTCTGTTGTGACGGATCACCAGCAATCACTCCTACCGTTCCCTACCTACACCTACAGATAACACCTCCACCTTGTGTAGTTATACTATTGCCTGCGCGGCAATGGATTATGTCAGGAAAATCTAACACCAGTCGCAAGAATACAGCACTGAAAACCTCGGTGGACAGGGAGCTGTCAATGGGTGTATCAATTGCTATTTGCTGCGTAAACCTTACCTGAAACGCTCCGCATTCGGTACAACAGCAAACAAAAAAGCTGCCCGGTTACTTGGCAGCTTTTCGTTGTCGCCCGAGCGTGATCATCTCGCGCGCGTGCTCTTCTGTTTTTGCTGTAACCTCGGCTCCGCTCAGCATGCGGGCCAGCTCGGTGACCCGCTCCTCCTCGCGTAAGCTGTGAACGAGCGTCATTGTTTCGTTCTCGCTCATCTCCTTTTGAATCAGGAAATGGGCATCCGCGAGAGAAGCTACCTGCGGAAGGTGTGTAATGCACAACACCTGACGCTGGAGCGCGACACGTGCAAGCTTTTCAGCAATGGCTTGGGCAGCCCTTCCGCTTACCCCTGTATCGACCTCGTCGAAAATCAAGGTCTGCACCTGGTCGGTACCGGCCAAAATCGTCTTGATCGCCAGCATGACCCGCGACAGCTCACCGCCGGAAGCGATTTTGGCCAAAGGGCGCAGCGGCTCTCCGGGATTGGGCGAAATTAAAAACTCGACGGTATCGATTCCGTTGGCATCGACGCGCCATTTGGCTCCCTCGATTTCCACCCCGTTTTCATCGGGAATTTGCCGGACATCGATGGCGAAGCGGGCGCGCTCCATATGTAATTCGCGAAGCTGCTGCTCAATTTCCTTGGCAAGCCGGTCTGCACAGCTGCGGCGGATCATGGACAGCTCCAGTGCCTCGACGGCGAGATCGGCAGCCAGCTCAACCAGCCGTTTTTCCAGTTGCTGCAGACGGTCATCGTAATGATGCATTTCGTCCAATTCATCCTGAATCGTTGCCGCATATTCCAGAATATCGTCTACATTTTTCCCGTATTTTCTCTTCAGCGTCTGGATCAAATCCAGCCTTCTCTCTACTTCCTGAAGCTGCTCCGGTTCAAAATCGAGCCGGTCGGAGAGCTGTCTGAGCTGGTGCACTGCATCTTCTACCTGATAGTATGCGCTTTGGACCGTCTCGAGTATCGGTCCCAACTGATCATCATAGGAGACAATTCGTTCCAGCTCGCTCATGGCATGTCCAAGCCACTCGCTTCCGCGCTGGTCGCCGTGCAGGGCCCGGTAGGCGTCCTGGATGCCTGCAAATACCTTCTCAATGTTCATCCATTTCTTTCTCTGCTGAAGCAGCTTTTCGTCCTCTCCGGGCGCCAGGGATGCTGCCTCGATTTCGTTTAACTGGTATTGCAGCAGATCGATCCGCTGAACGAGCTCCCGTTCGTTTTTGGACATCCGTTCCAGATCCTGTCTCGTCTTTGAATAGAGGCCAAACAACTGTGCATACTCCTGTTTGGCCGATCCCATTTCTTTTTCGCCGTAGGAATCGAGCCAGTGTATGTGCTTGTCCGCCTGCATCAGCATATGAGTGTCATGCTGTCCGTGGACGGTCACCAGCCAGGGGCCCAGCTCCCTGAGCATGGCAAGGGTGACAAGCTGTCCGTTGATGCGGATGATGCTTTTTCCCTGACTGGAAATATCGCGCCTGACGACAAGCGTGTTGTCCTGCTCTACCTGAACACCGAAGCTCTCGCAAACCGAAAAGGCCGGATGGCCGCTGGGCAGCTCAAACAGACCCTCGACTTCTGCCCGCGTTTCCCCGTACCGGACAAAATCAGTCGAGGCCCGGCCTCCCAGCAGCAGGCCGAGCGCATCAATAATAATCGATTTTCCCGCACCGGTCTCCCCGGTCAAAATGTTTAAGCCTTTTTGAAAAGAAATGGTTACGGATTTGATGATCGCAAAATTGCGTATGGAAAGCTCCAGCAGCATACTGTTTCCCCACTCCTTACAGCATTTCCATGAGCCGCTTGGTCACTTCTTCAGAGTTTTCCTTGGAGCGGCAAATAATCAAAATGGTATTGTCGCCGCTGATGGTGCCCATGATTTCTTCCCAAGGCAAATTGTCGATCAGCTCCGCTACTGCATTGGCATGCCCGGACAGCGTCTTCAGCAGGATAAAGTGATCGGCGTGATCCATGCTGACAAACGAATCAACCAGCATGCGGCGCAGCTTCTGGATCGGATTGAACTTCTGCTCGACAGGGAGCGAGTATTTGTAGCGGCCATCCGGCAACGGAACCTTCACCAGATGAAGCTCCTTGATGTCTCGGGAGACTGTCGCCTGGGTCACGTTAAAACCCGCTTCGCGCAAACGGTCTACCAACTCATCCTGCGTCTCCACCTCGTTATTTCCGATAATTTCACGAATGCGAATATGCCTTTGTCCTTTATTCATGCGATTACTCCCATTCCCCTTGTAATTTGGTGCGAATTGTTTCAAAAAAGCCGCCTTTTTTCCATTTGACCAATGGGGTCACATATGGCGACTTGCGGATGAAAATCTGATCGCCACCCTCCAGCTTGTATCCGAATTGCCCATCTATAGACAAGCCCATTTCGTGATGAATGGCATCCACCTCAATCCGAATAACCTGATTGGGCGATAGCACCATCGGGCGGGCAGTCAAAGAATGCGGCGCTACAGGCGTCAGCAGCAGCATATCGACATTCGGCGCCACAATCGGACCGCCGGCAGATAGAGAATACGCTGTAGAGCCTGTCGGACTCGATACGATCACCCCATCGCCGCTGAAGGTTGCCACATACACATCGTCCAAATAAACCGCACATTGAATAATGCGGCAGAACGACCCTTTGGCAATCCCGATGTCATTCATCGCCGTATAGCGGGCAAGCGTGGATTTGTTTCGGACCAGCTCTGCCTCCAGCATGGAGCGTTCTTCAATGTAGTATTGTCCAGAAAGCAGATTGTCGACGGCGTGGGGCAAATGCTCCGGGTCGGCTTCCGAGAGAAACCCGAGCGTTCCCAGATTGATGCCCAAAATCGGCAAGGAGCGTCCTGCCAAGCGGCGCGCGATGCCAAGCAAGGTGCCGTCTCCGCCCAGGACACACAAAAGCTGAGCTTCAGAGCCGATCGCTTCCAGGCTTGTCCCGATATCCCCTCTGCCTACGTAAGAAGCCATCTGTTCATCCAGAAGGACTCTGGCTCCTTTTTCCTCCAGCAAATATACCAATTCTCTGGCCACAATGCGGGCCTCAGGTTTTCCTTTATTCGCTACGATACCAAACGTCTTCAACATGGCCCACCCCAAAACTTCGTCGGTTGGAAATCCTTATACAAGTATACAACTTTTCATGCATACAAAAAAAGCCTCGACTTCCCGCATCGAGGCTTTTTGTCCTACTTTCACTTCAATTCGCGGTGAGCGATAGCCACAGTCTCACTCACCTTTTTCAGCCATTCCTCCGAAGCGAAGCCTCCGCCTGCCTTTTTTGCGTGCAGCAAAAACTCGATGTTTCCTTCTCCTCCGGTAATGGGCGAGTAAGAAAGACCGTGCAACGAAAAGCCGATTTGCATCGCGGCTTGTCCAATGTCGATCAACACAGCCTCGTGAATGTCCGGGTCACGAACAATGCCGTTTTTCCCGACGTTTTCCTTGCCTGCCTCGAACTGTGGCTTTACGAGGGCAACGACGTCGCCGCCTTGTTCCAAAAAACGATACAAGACCGGCAATATCAGTTTCAACGAAATGAAGGACACATCAATGGAAGCGACTTCCGGCCGCTCATCTTCAAAGCTGTCGGGGTCCATGTGACGGAAATTCGTTCGTTCCATCACCACGACCCGCTCGTCCTTCCTCAGCGACCAGGCGAGCTGATTGTAGCCAACATCAATCGCATACACTTTTCTCGCGCCATTTTGCAGTGCGCAATCCGTAAATCCGCCTGTTGAGGAACCGATATCCATCATGACTTTGCCGTCTATGACGAGGTCGAATATGTTCAATGCTTTTTCCAGCTTTAATCCGCCGCGGCTCACATACGGGTGAACCTCGCCCTTTACCGTGATGGCAATATCCTCGGGAAATTTGGTGCCCGGCTTGTCGCACCGCTCCCCTTTCACCTGTACGAGACCGGCCATTACTGCCGCTTTTGCCTTTTCTCTGGTGTCATACAATCCGCGTTCTACCAGCAGAACGTCCAGCCGTTCCTTTTTCATGCCTCGACAACGCCTTTCGATACGGGCAAAAATGCGCGGACACAGGCGACGATTTGCTCAGCCGTCAATCCGACCTCCAGCCGTTGTTCTTTCACGCTGCCATGCTCGACGAAATAGTCGGGAACGCCTATTGTTTTGACTCGGATATGATGGTACCCCGCTTCAGCCAAAAACTCGCGGACAGCACTTCCAAAGCCGCCCATCTCGGAGCCTTCCTCAACTGTAATGAGGTCATAGCCTTCCCGTGCCAGCCTGGTCAGCAGCTCCGCATCGAGCGGCTTGCAGAAGCGGGCATTTACCAGCATCGGATGGATCCCTTCGCGGCTGAGCTGTTCCACCGCGTGTTCCGCGATTTCGAAAATATGACCAAATGACAGGATCGCGACGTCTCTTCCTTCGCGGACGATTTCAGCCTTTCCGATCGGAAGCGGCTTCATCTCGTCATCGATCTTTACGCCTCGGACGCTTAGGCGGGGATAGCGGAAGGATATCGGACCGTCCTCGTACGCGACCGCCGTTTTCATCATATGGCGCAGCTCGTTTTCATCCTTCGGCGCCATGATGACCATATTCGGGATGGCCCTCATAAATGCGATGTCATACACGCCCTGATGCGTCTCCCCGTCAGCACCGACCAGGCCTGCCCGGTCAACGGCAAAGATCACGTTCAGCTTTTGCCGGGCCACGTCGTGAATCAACTGGTCGTAGGCCCGCTGCAGGAATGTCGAGTAAACCGCGAAGACAGGCTTCAAGCCTTGTGTTGCCAAGCCTGCGGCAAACGTGCATGCGTGCTGCTCTGCAATCCCTACGTCAAACAGCCGATCCGGGAAGCGCTCGCCAAACGGGATCAGACCGGAGCCCGCGGGCATAGCCGGTGTTACCGCCACGATCCGCTCGTCCTCTTCGGCCAGACTGATCATCGTGTCCGCGAACACCTTCGTATACATAGGTGCCGATTTCGGGGTATCGCCAGACTCGATTTTGTACGTGCCGATACCGTGCCATTTGACCGAATCCGCTTCTGCAGGCGCGTAGCCTTTGCCTTTTTTGGTGATGGCATGGATCAGCACCGGCCCCTTCGTCTGTTTCGCCGTTTTCAGGGTGTCGAGCATGAGCTCCATGTTGTGTCCATCAATCGGACCGATATAGGTAAAGCCCAGTTCCTCAAACAAGATGCCGGAGACGAGCAAATACTTCATGCTGTCCTTGAATCGCTCCGCCATATGGGCAAGCCTTCCGCCTACCGCCGGAATCGATTTCAGCAAATGCTCAAGCTCTTCCTTTGCTCGTTTGTAATTGGTCGCGGAGCGCAATTTGCCCAAATAATTGTGCAGGGCACCCACGTTTGGCGCGATGGACATTTCATTGTCGTTGAGCACAACGATGACATTTTTGCCTTCATGGCCGATGTGGTTCATCGCTTCCAGCGCCATACCGCCAGTCAGGGCACCGTCGCCGATGATCGCCACGACGTGGTTCTTTTCCTTTTTCAAATCGCGTGCGGTTGCCATTCCCATAGCGGCGGACAGGGACGTACTGCTGTGCCCTGTTTCCCAGACGTCATGCGGGCTTTCGCACATTTTCGGAAAGCCGCACAATCCTTTATACTGGCGAAGCGTCGGAAACATTTCGCGCCGGCCCGTCAAAATTTTATGTACATAGGCTTGATGTCCTACGTCCCAAATCAACTTATCTACCGGGCTGTTAAATACATAGTGTAGGGCGAGCGTCAATTCCACTACACCAAGATTAGGTGCCAGATGGCCGCCCGTTTTGGACAGGTTTTCCACAAGGAACTGTCGGATCTCGTCTGCCAGTGCGTATAGCTCAGGCAATGAGCATTTCTTCAGATCTTGAGGATTGTTGATGCTAGTTAGCAGCATTACTATTCCTCACTTTCACTCATTCTTGGGTCATTGGGTATGCTGCAATCCGAATCACTTTCGGACAACCTTGGTTCATTTAGCTTGCTTCATTATAACGGTTTCTTCATAAAAACTCCACTTTCATCTGTTTTCAAGAGAAATCGCGTCCAGCTTCTGGTAAAATATAATCAATCCATCAAACCTTTTATGGGAGGGTTTCGTCCATGAGCACAGCAGTACCTTTTTCACAAATCAACTATGAACGCATCCCGCTGGCAGCGATCGAAGCCCGATTTGAAGAGCAGCTTGCTGCCTTCCAGCGGGCGTCCACCTGGCAGGAGCAAGACGAGGCGATGCTCCGCATCCAGGAGATCCGTCAGGAGGTAGAGTCTGCACGTGAAATTTCTCACATCAGACACACGATCGACACAACCGATTCGTTTTACAAGGACGAACAGGATTATTGGGATGAAGCAGGACCACAGTATCAAGGATTGGTGACAAAGTATTATGAGGCGATTGTCCAGTCCCGTTTCCGCAAGGAGCTGGAGGCCAAATGGGGAGCGCAGCTCTTCCGCATCGCCAAAACCAAGATTCGCACCTTTTCTCCCGAGGTCGTTCTCGACTTGCAGGAGGAAAACCGGCTAAGCAGCCAATACATGGCTTTGATCGCTTCGGCCCGCATTCAGTTCGAGGGCGAAGAGCGGACACTGCCGCAATTGATCCCGTTCCAGACATCTACCGACCGGCAGATGAGAAAGAGAGCGCACGAGGCTCGCTACAGCTTTTTCCGCGAGCATGGCGAAGAGCTTGATCGCATCTATGACGAGCTTGTGAAGGTGCGTACCCGAATCGCCCGCAAGCTCGGCTATCAAAGCTTTACAGAGCTGGCCTATGCCCGTCTGAATCGGACGGATTACAATGCAGAAATGGTGGCCGTCTTCCGCAAACAGGTGCTGGAGCATATCGTTCCTGTCGCCAGCAGCTTGTATGAAAGACAGCGTGAAAGAATTGGCGTGGAGACTTTGCGCTACTATGACAAGCCGTTCCAGTTCGCTACCGGAAATCCTACGCCCAAGGGCTCTCCCGAATGGATCGTGGAAAACGGCAAGCGAATGTACAATGAGCTTTCCAAGGAAACCGGGGAGTTCTACTCTTTCATGCTTGAGAACGATTGCATGGATCTGTTGAGCAAGAAGGGCAAAGCGACAGGCGGTTATTGCACGTACATCAGCCAATACCGACTCCCTTATATCTTTGCCAATTTCAACGGCACTTCCGGCGACATCGATGTCTTGACACACGAGGCCGGACACGCTTTTCAGGTTTACATGAGCAGGGACTTCGCCGTTCCGGAGTACCATTTCCCTACCTATGAGGCTTGTGAAATTCACTCCATGAGCATGGAGTTTTTGACCTGGCCGTGGATGGAGCTGTTTTTTCAGGAAGATACGGAAAAGTACAAGTTTTCCCATCTCGCCGATGCGCTTCAGTTCATTCCTTACGGCGTAACGGTTGACGAATTCCAGCACGCCATCTATGAAAATCCGGATATGACTCCCGCGCAGCGGAAACAGACATGGCGCGAAATCGAGCGCAAGTATCTGCCTCATCTCAATTATGAAGACAATGATTTCCTCGAAAACGGAGGGTACTGGCAACAGCAGGGCCATATTTTCATGGACCCCTTCTATTACATCGATTATACGCTTGCGCAAATCTGCGCCTTCCAATTCTGGAAGCGGGCCCAGCATAATCCGGCAGAGGCGTGGGACGATTACCTTACCCTTTGCAAGGAGGGCGGCAGCAAGTCGTTTACCGAGCTGGTAAAAGTAGCGAAGCTGGATTCGCCGTTTGAGGACGGCTGTGTGTCTTCCGTGATCGGGGATATCAAAAAATGGTTGGACGGCGTGGATGACAAGGCTTTGTAGGTGTAACAACCTTGTCAATCTAATGACGAAAAAAAGACGCGGAAGCAACTGCTCCGCGTCTTTTACTTTTTCCGTTCCATGACGTAATCAGCCAGTGGCATGAGGGCCGAGTGATCCATTCCAGCGCTTCTCAACACATGCTTGGCTTCGGCGACAAGCTGCAGCAAACGCGCCTTCGATTCATCCATGCCGATCAGCGCCGGATAGGTAGCCTTTTGCCGATCCGCATCGCTTCCGACGGCTTTGCCGAGCTGAGAGGAATCCCCTTCTACATTCAAAATATCGTCCTGAATTTGGAAGGCCAGTCCGATGTTTCTTCCGTATTGGGTCAAAGCATCCATCTGCTTCTCTGTCGCTTCCGCCAAATAGCCTCCGCCCCGCAGCGCAGCAATCAGCAAATCGCCTGTCTTATGCTTGTGGATGTACTCCAGTTCCGCCAGACTCAGCTGTTTGCCTTCGCCCTCAATATCAGCCATCTGTCCGCCGACCATGCCGGTTGCTCCCGCCCGTTTTCCAAGCTCCGCAACCAGTCGTACAACCGTCTCCGCCTTTACATCGGGATCGTTCAGATACCGCTCGGCAATCAAACCGAAGGCGCGCGTCAGCAAGGCGTCGCCGGCCAGGATTGCTGTTGCTTCGCCGAACACTTTGTGATTCGTCGGTTTGCCTCTCCTCAGGTCGTCATCATCCATCGCAGGCAAATCATCGTGAATGAGCGAATACGTATGTATCATTTCCAAAGCAGCCGCATAGGGGATGCCGCGCTCCACGGGCTTGTCCAGGGCTTCCAGAACGGCCAGAACCAGCATCGGGCGCAGGCGTTTTCCCCCTGCCATCAGCGAATACGCCATGGATTCGTACAGTGTAGCCGGAACACCCTCCCGCTCCAACAGCGATGTCAGATGCTGCTCGATGAAGCTTGTCTTTTCTTCCAGATAGGATTGGAGGGATACGGCCATCAGATTTCACCCTCCACACGAAACGGCTTTTGCTTCAGCTGGCCGTCTTCTTCGATCAGTTGTGTGATTTTGGCTTCGATCGCATCCAGCTTTTGGCCGCAGATTCGGGAGAGCGTAACGCCTTCCTGATAAAGCTGGATCGCTTCCTCCAGAGGAATCTCTCCTTCCTCCAGCCGATTCACCACTTCTTCAAGCCGTTTCATCGCTTCTTCAAACTGAATGTCAGCCTCTTGGTCCGTCTTTTTCCGTGCCATCTCGCTTCTCCTCCCGGTAAATCTGTTCCACGCGTGCAGTAGCACTTCCATCCTTTAATCGTAACATGAGTTCTTCGCCTGGAGCAAATTGCTCAACCGATTTTACCAGTTGTCCGGAAGCGTACACGAGCGAAAATCCGCGCTGCATGACTTTCAGCGGGCTTAATGCATCCAGCTGCGCAACGGATGAAGCAAAAGACATCCTGCTCTTGACCAGACGCTGCTTCATCAACTCGTCAAGCCGGGCACGGCTCAGCCCAATCGCCTTTTTCTGTCGTTCGACCACATCTGTAAGCCGATACCGCCTGACCCGATCGGACAGCTGATTGTACCGATCCCTGCGTCCTTTCATCAGGTGTTTGACCGCTTGACCCAGCCGCAGGGAAACCTCATCGAGCCGTTGCTGCGCTTCTTCCACCCGTCTCTGTGGTCGCCGCATCGCATAGGATTGGGCAAGTCCCTCCAGACGCTTTCGCTCCGAGGCCAGCCGTCCATGCAGCGCTCGACTCATCCGGGTGTCCAGCTGCTTCACCCGCTCCAGCCATTCGAGGTAATGGGGAACAGCAAGCTCGGCTGCCGCTGTAGGCGTCGCAGCGCGAACATCTGCTACAAAATCGGCGATTGTGACATCGGTTTCATGCCCGACTGCGGAAATGACGGGAATCGAGGAAGCTGCAATGGCACGGGCGACCTGCTCCTCGTTAAACGCCCACAGCTCCTCGATCGACCCGCCTCCACGTCCGACGATGAGAACATCGATGTCTGGCTGACTGTTCATAATCCGAATCGCTGCAACGATGGAAGCAGGCGCTTCTGTCCCTTGGACGACAGCCGGGGACAAGACGATTTCCGCCTGTGGATAGCGGCGCCTGATCGTCGTGCAAATGTCGCGGATGGCCGCTCCGGTAGGCGACGTGACTACCCCGACTCTTCTCGGAAAGGCTGGCAGCGGACGTTTTCTCTCTGCGGCAAACAACCCTTCTCCCGCAAGCTTTGCTTTTAATTGCTCAAAGGCAAGATAAAGAGAACCGATTCCGTCCGGCTGCATTTCCTTGGCATAAAATTGATAAGCGCCGTCCCGTTCATAGGCAGAAATGGAACCGCGCACGATCACCTTGGTTCCATCCTTGGGCAGAAAGCGAAGAAAACGATTGTAGCCGGCGAACATGACCACCTTGACCCGCGACTGGCTGTCCTTTAAGGTAAAGTACATGTGACCGCTTGTATGATGAACAAAGTTGGAGATTTCACCGCGCACCCAAATGTCCTGCAAGCGGACATCCTGCTCCAACACCTGCTTAATGCAGCGGTTCAGGTCGCTGACTGAAAAAATTTGACGACTCGTCATGCGTACCTCCCGTTTTGGTAAGTTTCATCACGGACGCAAAAATCGCTCGCCTGAACCGTTTTTTCTGCATGCTTCGTGGTAGCTGTACCTGTAATCGTCTGCAGAAACTACCTGGCGAGATTTCTGGCCGCTTCAATTGTATTTTTCAGCAGCATTGTAATCGTCATCGGACCGACACCGCCCGGAACGGGTGTGAGGTAGCTCGCTACTTCCTTTACTTCATCAAAGCGGACATCTCCGACGAGCTTGCCGCTCTCAATGCGGTTTACCCCGACGTCAATCACCACTGCTCCCGGTTTCACGTCCTCTTTTCCGATCATGTGCGCCTTGCCGGCCGCGACGATCAAAATATCTGCCTGACGTGTGTAGGACGGCAAATCAACAGTCCGCGAGTGGCACATCGTCACCGTCGCATTTTCTCGCTGCAATAAATACGATACCGGTTTTCCGACGATGTTGCTGCGGCCGATGACGACTGCGTGTTTGCCTTCGATCGTCATGCCAGTGCGCTTGATCAGCTCGACTACACCGTTGGCTGTACAAGGCAGCAAAGAATCGTATCCGATCATCATGTTCCCGACATTGACCGGGTGGAACCCGTCGACGTCTTTTTCCGAACTTATCGCCTCGATGACTGCCTTTTCAGAGATATGAGCCGGAAGCGGCAACTGTACCAAAATGCCGTGAACGTTCGGATTTTCATTCAATTGATAGACGATCTCCAACAATTCCTTTTCGGTGATGGATGCGTCCTTATAAATGATTTCCGAGCGGATTCCCACTTCTTCACAACCGCGAGCTTTCCCTCTGACATAGGAATGCGAAGCGGGATCATCTCCCACAAGAACGACGGTCAATCCCGGCACGATTCCATTTTGCTTCAGTTCTGCAACTTCGCCAGCCAATTGTTCCCGAATATCTTTTGCAATTTCCTTGCCATACAAAATAGTTGCTGCCATGGCGAAGAACCCTCCTTCGTTTGGATCACTACGTTAAGTGTACCGATTCAAGGAGATGATGTAAAGCCGAATTTTATAAAGTTAATAATTGTTTAATGTTCGCGTTTTAGTTTTTGCCAGCCCAACATGGCCACTCCGTACGCATTGTCTCCAGAATAGACTGGATCGCAAAAGTACAAGCGCGCCTTGACGGCAGGATGTTCCAAACGCTTGGTCAACCGCTCTCGTATGTACTGATTTGCCGCTACACCGCCAACGATCAGAATTTCCCGAGGAAGACCCTCCTCTACGGCATGACGGAGCACTTTTTCCAGCGTGCTTGCTATACATTGCTCCGTCGCCCTGGCAATCTCTGCGGCCGGTACGCTTCCGCCCTCAATCGCCCGCAACAGTGCCGCTTCCGGTCCAGAGAAGCTGAATGATTTCCCCTGCACTGAGGAGGAGACGCGAAAATCTCCGGACGCCTGCAAGGCGAGCTTTTCCAACTGTGGTCCGGCCGGGAAAGACATCCCCAGCGCCACGCCGATCCGATCAACCAGTTGACCTGCGTGCAGATCCGTCGTTCCGCCCACTTTCTCGATCTGGTATCCGTCTTCCTTTCTTTCGCACAAGAGCAGTTCGCTCGTTCCCCCAGACAAATGAACCGCGAGAAACCGGTTTTCACGCGGCCGCTCTGCTGCGGTATACTCGCCCGCTGCGATATGCCCCTCCTGATGAGTCGTCAAAAAGGCGGGTACCTTCATGTAGGCTGACAGTGACTTCGCCAAGCCTTCCCCCACTTTAAACACCGGCATGTACGAGCCATCCACCGGACGCGGCTTTTCGCTTGCACAGACGGCAACGATATCGTATTCGGTCCATCTCATCTCATTGCTCAGCTCGGGGAGGTTCATCACATGCTGAAAGACGGCTTCTGATTGCTGCAGACCACGCTTGCCTTCTTTTACTCGAAGAAGTCGTTTCGCTTCTGCCACAATCCGGCCGTCTTCCGCTGCCAAGCACAACGATGTCCGGTAGTTGCTCGTATCAATTCCCAACAATACCTTTGTCATGCTGCTTCACCCATCTCTACGCGTTCGCAGTTTGGCGAGCTTTCAAATAACTGGACAAAACGCCGTTAATATACCGATAAGATTGTTCGTCGCTGAACAGTTTGGCAATCTCGATCGCCTCATTCAACGCCACTTTATCCGGAATGTCCTCTTCAAACATGATTTCAAAAAATGCAAGACGAAGGATGGCCCGGTCTACATTGGCGATTCGCTCCAGACGCCAGCCGCGAAGATATTTTTGGATCTCGGCATCGATCTCTTGCAGACGATCAAGTACGCCCTTTACCAGAAAATGAAGGTAAGAGGCGTCTTCTTCGCTATCTTCCATAACCAGTTCGAGGGCAGCTTCCATACTTACATCTGCCATGTCGATCTGAAACAAGCATTGAACTGCTTTTTCTCGTGCTGTCCTACGTTTCATCACGTTCACCTACTCATAAAATTGAGGTCCCTGCCCCGCTTAGCGAAACTTCCCAGGGAGGATACGATCAAGAATTTCGCGCAAATCCTCTTTGTGATCCAGTTTGCGTCCAATGTAATAACCGGTGGAGACAAAGACGACAAACACCAGTGTATCCCAAAAACCGACGAGAAGGTAGATGATGCCGAAAAAAAGTCCGGCGGCTACCCCCAGTAGTTTCCCCTTGTGTTCCCACAACAACTCCCATATCATGACTTTCACCTACTATTCCACTCGTTTGCGAGCCGCGTAATTCTCATGCTGGGCTACTTCCGTCACAACGACCGCCACCTCGGAGATGATGACGCCGGCAATACCCTCCACCTGCTCCTTGATATCGGTCTGCAGCTTCTGGGTCAGCTCCGGCAAGGGCGTCTCTCCGTCGACAGAGACGCGGACTGTGATCGTGTTTCCGCTTTCCAGCGCCCGTACGACAGTCTTTAAATCGCGGACCCCCTTCACTCTTCTGGCCGCCCTCTCGGCGATTGTCTGAATGGTTTGCAGGGTTATGTTTACTTCACCCAAGTCGCTGCGCTGGCGAATGCCCTTCTCCGTTTTCGGTTTCTTGGAGCGGCGGAAAGAACTGAAAAAGAACCGCAAGCTGACAATTAAAAAAATCACCGCCGTGATCAGATAGGCAGGCTGGAAACCGCCAAGCAGCTGCTCTAAATAGGGGCGTATGTATTCAGCTGGGATCAGTCCGCTCGAGGCTCCGATCACGCCGACAGAGAGGACGATCAGCGCAAAACTGTACAAAGTCAGGATAAAGCGGTCAAACAAATTCACAAGCATCTCTCCTTTGGTGCAAAGGTAACAAGGAGGCCGTTACTCTTAGATGAGGAAAAATGCCCCCTGAGGCATAGGGGGCATCCAAACTTGCTGATGAACTAGCGGACGCGCTGGAAATCTTCCACGGCAGCCGGCGCTTTTTCTTCGGGCTTCAGCTCTACGTCCACAATATGTACGTTTACTTCCACGACCGACAGACCCGTCATGCTTTCGATGGCGTTGCGCACACTATCTTGAATATTTCGAGCGACATCCGGGATACGGTGTCCATATTTTACGATAATCGATACATCAACTGCCGCTTCGCGCGAGCCTACCTCTACGCGTACGCCGCGAGCTATATTTTTACGGCCGAGCCGTTCGACAATCTCACCTACGAAACCACCGCTCATTTGTGCTACACCCTCTACCTCAGAGGCAGCCATACCGGCGATTACTTCCAGGACTTCGGGAGCGATCTGCACCTTACCAAGCTCTGTTCTTTCTAGATCCGGTGTAAACTCTTCCACGCTTCGCACCTCCCTATGGTTTTGTAACCCATTATAACAAGCAGCTTCCACTTTTACAAATCAAGCTTCGTCCAGATTCAGTTCATGAATCTCCAGGAATTTCGTGTCAAACTGACCGCTGGCGAACACTTCGTGGTCAAGCACCTTGAGATGGAACGGAATCGTCGTGTGCACACCCTCCACGACAAACTCGCCGAGCGCCCGCTTCATGCGTTCGATCGCTTCCGTGCGGTCTTTGCCCCAGACGATCAGCTTCGCGATCATCGAGTCGTAATAAGGCGGGATGACATAGCCGGTATAAGCGGCGCTGTCGACGCGCACACCGAATCCGCCCGGAGCGAGATACGTCGTGATTTTCCCAGGGGATGGCATGAAATTCTTGACCGGATTTTCCGCATTGATCCGGCATTCGATGGCCCAGCCATTCAGCTTGATGTCGTCCTGTGTAAACGACAGCGGCTGGCCTGCAGCTACCGTGAGCTGTTCTTTAATCAAATCAAACCCGGTTACAAGCTCTGTCACCGGATGTTCAACCTGAATGCGGGTGTTCATCTCCATAAAGTAGAACTTCCCGTGTTTGTCCAGAAGGAATTCAACCGTTCCTGCGCCGTGGTAATTTACCGCTTTGGCTGCAGCTACGGCCGCTTCCCCCATCTCTCTCCGCAGTTCCTCGCTCAGGGCGGGAGATGGCGCTTCCTCAATCAATTTTTGATGGCGTCGCTGAATGGAACAGTCGCGCTCACCCAAATACACGACATTGCCGTGCTTATCTGCCATGATCTGAATTTCGACGTGGCGCGGTCCTTCGACGAATTTTTCGAGATAAACGCCCGGGTTGCCAAAGGCAGTTTTCGCCTCGTTTTGCGCTTGACGGATCGCCTTTTCCAGATCCTCATCGTCTACAGCAACGCGCATCCCGCGGCCTCCGCCGCCGGCGGTTGCCTTTACCATCACCGGATAGCCGATTTCATTGGCCGTCTTGATCGCATCGGCGATATCCTCGACAAGGCCATCTGTTCCCGGAACAGTCGGTACACCGGCTGATTTCATCGTATCCTTGGCGGTGGATTTATCGCCCATCTTGACGATGGCCTCCGGGTCAGGCCCGATAAATGTGATGTTGCAAGCGGCACAAATCTCGGCAAAGTCGGCGTTCTCTGCCAAAAACCCGTAGCCGGGATGGATGGCGTCTGCCCCAACCTTGGTGGCTACACTCATGATGCTCGCAATGTTGAGGTAGCTTTCTTTCGATGCTGTGGGTCCAATGCAGTAAGCTTCGTCAGCCAATTTTACGTGCAGCGCTTCGCGATCTGCTTCGGAGTACACAGCTACCGTACGAATGCCCAACTCGCGGCAGGCGCGAATGACACGGACAGCAATTTCGCCCCGGTTGGCAATCAATACTTTTTGAAACATTACGCTCTCCTCCAACCTATTCTGGCTTCACCAAAAACAGCGGCTGGCCGTATTCCACCAGCTGACCATCCTCAACCAGCACTTTCACGATCTCCCCGGATACTTCTGCCTCGATCTCGTTGAACAGCTTCATCGCTTCCACGATGCAAACAACCTTGTTCGGGGTCACCTTGTCGCCTGCTTGGACGTAGGCAGGCTTGCCCGGCTCAGGGGAACGGTAGAATGTTCCCACCATCGGGGACACGATTTTGTGCAGGTTCGACTCATCTACGGCTGCTGCTGCCGGCTTCGGAGCCTCAACCGGCGCCGCAGGAGCTTCTGCCACTGCCGGTGCAGCTGCTACGGGAGCCGCTGCTTGGGCGACCGGAGCCACTGGAGCCTGTACGACCGGTTGCGAAACGTAGACGGTTTCCCCGGCCGATTTTTTCATTGTTACCTTTGCTCCATCGATTTCAAGCTCGAATTCGTTAATGGACGACTGATCAATCAACTTGATAATTTCACGGATTTCATGAATTTTGAACACAGGTAAGCACTCCTTCATTTCGAAAGATAACCAGGGAGTATGGTATGTATCGAGGTCTAACAATCATGGTAGCTTGTCACCACCCCAACGTCAAGAAAGGATTTCCCCTCATTTCCAGCGAAAAACGAGGAGAAACCCTTACCAGCATGCCCGTTTTCAATGATCCTTAGTACCTCGTCAGGAAGCTTTGAATTGTACGGTGATATTGGTTGCCGGGACGTTCAGATGCTGTTTTACATTGGAGATGATGTCCACCACTTCATCTGCGCCCAGTTTGTCTTTTTGCACGATTACTGTCACCTTGTCATTTTGCGTGAACACGACAGCGTCTTTGTAGCCGCTTGTTTTCAGCATTTCTTCTACGGCCATTGTGGCGCTCTCCATCGTAGAGAGCTCTTCGTACTTCGCTTTCGCCTCTGCTACTGCCTGCGGGGTCGCATCCGGGCTGCCCATGATGCTCATCTGCTCGTCTTTTTGCTGCTGGAGTTGGGCTTCCCGCTTCATTTTGTACCCGGTGAAAATTTCGCTCGGGGTATCAGCCAGCGTCGCCGTTTCCTTGGTATCTGTCTGCTGCTCCTTGTTGGCATTTGCCGTATCTGCTGCCGCAGGTTCCGTTTTTGGCTTGCCCTCGACAGGAGCTGCGTCAGTGGCTGGCGTCTCTGTCTGTTTGCTCTCAACCACGACACCAGAAAGCGAGTCCTGCTCAGGCTGCAGCTGCTGCAACTGTTGCTGCCCCAGCGTCGACACTTGACTGTCCGGCCCTTTGACCAAATAGTAGCCCGAGAGGACCACCATCACGGCCAGCATTGTCAACAACCATACCGTTTGCTTGCGAAGCATCATTTGTCATTACCTCCTAACCTTTTTTAGGCAATATCGAAATTTTGTAGGCAGGCACATCCAATACTTTTTGAACCGCTTCGGTGATCCACGCTTTGACTTGTATGTTGTCGGCGCCTTTTGCCACCACCAAAACCCCTCTTACCTTTGGCTTTAGCGTTTTGAGGATAACGGGCTGATCCTGTTTGCCTCCCTGGACCACGACCACTTGTTCATCGCGGGATTGGTCATTTTGATTCCGCGTGGCTCGCTCCTTGTCCGTTTCCTGATTGGTAGAGGAACGGGTATTGGTGTTTTTCCCGACGACCAGCTCCGGCGTCGAATCCAGATTGACCATGACTTCAACCTCTCCCACACCAACTACGCTGGCCAATATTTCCTTCAGCTGCGTTTGATACATGTTTTCGTATTCTGCGATGATGTCGGGCGGATTGGCTCCTCCGAGCACCGGCGCCGACTGTTCGGTTCCAGGCGGTCCGGTCGGTTCATTGCCTCCAATCCCGAAACCCATCGGCTGATCGCGTTCAACATTCAGGAAATCGGTCAAAATCATGATGGCCATCCCGATTCCCAATATGACGATAAAATAGTGGATCGGCTTCAGCTTCTTTTTATCTGAATCTGCGGCCAACCATTGCTTCAGCTTCCCAAACACCCCTGCTCACCTCACCTTGAACGACTGCATGTCACCGCTTCTCAATCTTGTCCTGATCCCTGGTAACGACTACCATATCCTCGCTTAAGCCCCATTGCGCTGCCAGATCACTGGCAATCCGTTTGGACAAGGCATCCTTCTGCTGTGCAGCAGCCGGCAGCTCCTTTTCTTCTTGCCCCTGGCTTTGACTGTTTACCTCGATGCGTATCGGTTCGATCGGTTCGACCGGCTTGATCGCGCTTGCTGTTTCCCCGCTGCTCCCTTCTGGGGCGATCGCTACCTCGATGCGCTGCAATTTTGCCTGGTCTGCATTCTTGTTGTCCAACAGAACCTTGACTGCCGTTACCTCCACTCCGTGATCCTCCTTGAGCTTCGTTCGAATGGATGCCTCCACCTGACTTTGCACGTAGGCGTCTATTTGCTTTTCCTGCTTTCCGGCCAGCCTCTCGGCGATGCGCTTCCACTCGGTGTCGGAGGGCCGGTTCATCTGCTCCTGGTAGCGGTCCAGCTTAAGCGCCAGATCATCCTGAGAGAGCTGAAACAGGGCGAACACAGGGGAGATGATCGTCATCAAAATAATCAGTCCCATCACCATTTTGACGTAGCGCTGCATGCTGGTATTGGGCAAAATGAGGTCGAGGAACGCAGCCAGGAGAACAAGTAAGATGATCTTTTTCAGCCAGAGCGTAAGCCATGTCATCTGCTTCACCTACCGAACCATCATGGAGATATTGCCCGCCGCAATGATAATGGTGATGGCCAAAAAGAACATCAGCCCTACCGTGGCCAAAGCCGCAAAGACAAAGATTAGATTTTTCCCGATCGCTCCGAGTGCCGCGATGATCGGACTATTGCCCAAAGGCTGCAGGACGGCGGAGGAAAGATTGTAGATCATGGCCAAAATCAGGATCTTGAGGGCCGGGAATGCGCACAGGAGGAGCAGAATCAGGACCCCTGCCAATCCGACTGCGTTCTTGACCAGAAGAGAAGCATTGAGCACTGTGTCTGCCGCATCTGAGAACATCCTGCCGACAATCGGGATGAAATTGCCGGTAATGTATTTGGCCGTCCTCAGGGTTACCCCGTCAGCTACTGCCGACGTAGCCCCCTGGATGGAGATGATCGCCAGAAATATGGTAAGAAAGGACCCGAGCGCTCCCATTGCAATATTGCGCAAGAGGGAAGCAAGCTGCGTGACCTGGTATCTTTCCGAAAAGAGGCTTGCGATCGACAGCATGGCGGACAGAAACAGGAGCGGAAATATGACGTAGGAAATGAGTATCCCGCTGGTATTGATGAGAAAGATGATGAGCGGGTGAAACATCGTCGCTGACGCCAAATTTCCTACAGAAGCGAGCAGAGCGATGACCAGAGGAATCATGGCCAGCATAAAGTCGGACATGTCGCTGATCGCTTCTTTGGCGTACGTGATGGCCACATGGAAGCTGTTAATGGCGAGCACCATCAGCACGAGATAGGCAATCGAATAGGCTACCGTCGTCACGGTGTTGCGTTCAAAGGCGTTTTGCATCGTCTCCAGAATCATGGCAAAAACCGTAATAATGATGATCGAGCTGAGCAGTTTGCCATTCATCAAAATTTCATGGAAAACAAATTTGCCGAAGCCCTTGAGAAACCCGGAGAGACTAAAGTCCCCCTGCTGCATCAACAACTGGAGAAAACCGGGAGCCTGCAGATCAGGAAGATACCCTTTGTAATCGCGCTGCAGCTCTGTCCAAAACCTTTCGACCCGGTCAACCTGCAAATCGTCTACCTGCTGCTTGATCAGGTAATCGACAGAAGGTGCTGGTGTCGTCACGGCAGCCGAGAGAGAGGTTGACGGCAGGAAGACAAACAGCAGAAACAAGAAGAGCGACCAGCCCGCACGAGTCACTTGCACCCCTCCCCCAACTACGCCGGCAACAGGTCTATGACCGTTTCGATAATGATCTGAATGATCGGAACGGCCATGATCAGAATCAACACTTTCCCAGCCAGCTCGATTTTGGAAGCGATGGCTCCCTGACCGGCGTCTCTGGTCATTTGTGCCCCGAATTCAGCGATATAGGCAATTCCGATGATTTTCAAGATGGTTTCCAAAAATACGAGATTGAGGTCAGCTTGTACCGCCAGACGCTCCAGAATCCTGATGACCTCCGCTATTTTACCGATCAGAAAGTAAAAGATGACAACGCCGCTCGCGATGGCCAGCAGGTAGGCGAACATCGGTTTTTGTTCCTTGATGACCAGCGCGAGAATCGTAGCCACCAATCCCAGTCCGACGATTTGTACGATCTCCATTCGCCTTCCCTCCTCAATTAAACAGGAAGACGCGTTTTACCTCGGAAAACAGGTCGCCGACATAGTGAGCTACCATGTACAGCACGATGATAAACCCCACCAGCGTCGCCCAGTGTGCGATGTCCTCCTTGCCAGCCTGCTTCAGAACCGTGTGCAGAATGGCTGTAATAAATCCCACCGCCCCGATCTGAAAAACAGGTGTCAAATCAAAATCCACAGTGAACACCTCGCCTTTAGAACATCAGGATGACGACCAACAACCCGCACAGGAAGCCGAGGCTTTTGTACATTTTCTCGTACCTGTTTTGTTCCGCTCGCGCCTCTTCCTCCAACCCGCGAAGGTGTGTAACGGCGAGACGCAAATGCTTTTGCTGGTCTTCCCGATCAGATGATCCGAGCACCTGTCCCAGACTGGTCAACACATCCCGCTCTTGCTTGCGAAGCGACGTTTGCTGCCAGTGTCTATCGATGGCCAGTCTGAGCGCTTCGTCGGCGTTCTGTGCCCGCTCCTCGCGAAGGCTGCCCGCAGCGGTCTGGAACAGCTGTCCAATCTCTGTCGGCAGCCGGTTTCCCACTTTGAGCAGGGCAGGCTGCAACGGGGTCAGGCCGTACACGATCTCCGTCTCCAGCATCTGCAGCCCTACGAGAAGGGCTCTAAGCTGCACGGGACGATACGCATAAAACCGACCAATTTGCCACCCTACCATGGAAGCCGAGAACAGGATCAGCACGGCTCCGATCAGCTTAACCATGCGACCTCCCCCTTATCGACCGGTTCGAGACTCCGGTCGTAGACGCCTTGAATCGTCCCTACGCCCTTCGAGCGGCTCAGAACAAAATAGCGGGAGAAGACGCCGCTTTGAATCAATTTTCCCAGTGCCGGACGCCTCGCCACCTCTTCGATCTCTGCGCCGTGCGCAGAACAGATTACGGAAACACCGGCATGGACGGCTTCCCATACGGCTTCGCCGTCTTCCGGCCGCCCCACCTCATCCACGATCAGGACATCGGGTGACATCGAACGGATCAGCATCATCATTCCTGCTGCTTTTGGGCAAGCATCCAGCACGTCCGTTCTCGGGCCGACATCCCGCTGCGGAACACCGTTCAAGCAGCCGGCAAGCTCGGAACGCTCGTCCACAATGCCCACTTTGCGGCTGGAGGACCATTCGTTCCCATAGCTGATGGAGCGGGCAATATCTCGCAGGAGCGTTGTTTTTCCGCACTGTGGAGGCGAGATGATCAGGGCATTCAGGATTCGTCCGTTTTCGAACAGATAGGGCAGGACCTTCTGTGCCGTCCCTTTTTTCTCGCGAGCGATCCGGATGTTAAAGCTGGTAACGTCGCGAATCCCTTTTACTTCTCCCCGTTCCAGGACGACCTTGCCGGCAATGCCGATCCGGTGTCCCCCTGTAACAGTGATGTAGCCGCGTTTCAGCTCTTCTTCCAGAGTGTACAGAGAGTGCTGGCTGACCAGGTTCAACAGCTTGACCGACTGTTCTTCAGTGAAGGTCCACCCTTGTCTGGCATTGGCTGTCAGCTGTCCTGCGGCTGTCACGTAGCTCGACTGCTGCCCAAATCTTATTTCCAGCGGCTGATTTTGCCGTAGGCGGATTTCCTCCAGATGCTCTCTGACGGCGGAGGGCAATGCAGTCAGAATGCTGCGGATGGTCGCCGGCAAAATCGCCATGATCTCGTTCACGACTTATCCCTCCTTCGTGTCTTTGACACTTCAGCCTTTGTCCACGTCGACTTACCTCCATCCTATGCGGGTCTGGACGAGTTTTATGCCAAGAAAACGCCAGAGAAACGCTTGCTAGCGAAAGTCGCGGGAACCGCACGAGTACTACGCGTATCAACGCAATCATTTCTCAAACAAAAAAACCGGCTTCCATACCGGTCGGTCCGGATGAAAGCCAGTTCACCATTTGTCCGCTCGATGTTTTTCAGGTGGCATTGATCGGTTCATATTGCCTGTCCTGCGGATAGGGTTCGATGATGTAATGATGGTACCCTTCATCATCCTCCCCCTCTTGAAAGAACATGATCTCATGGCACGAGGGACACTCGATTTCATAAGAGGCTATCACATTGTCGTCAGAATCCAGCTCGTAAGTGGAGGCATCCTCGTCGTCCTGATCCGCAAATTTATCATAGAGGACGCTGTCGTCGTCTTCGTCACAGTCATCCACCATCTCGTACAGATCATCCTCATCGCCGAAAAGGTACAACTCCACATCGTCGAGATCATCGTCAATTGCCTCTACGTAATCTTCGGTTTCCTCGATCCTGGCGTGCAATTCCCTGAACTGACCGTACATTTCGTCCAGTACCTCAATTACTTCCGACAGTACCTTTCCCTCATTGCTGTTCTGTGTCAGGTCCAACCCATCTGCCAAGCCGCGCAGATACGAAATTCGATTAGCCAATGATTCAAGCACGAGGAACCCTCCTTTATCCGTTTACTTTCGCTATTGTTCCCGAAAGTCGGGAGGGTTACTAATGCCAAATCGTATCCGTCATTTTCTGACCCCGATGAATATACAGACGATGCCCGCAAATATCCACATGATTTTTGCGAAGCTGATCCGGTCCGACATGCCGATCAGTCCGATTGTCGTAGTCGACAGCAGTACAAGCGGACCTACAATGGCAAGTCCCGAATTGATCAGCAGCGCCTTCTCCACCTCGTTTACTTTTAAAATAAACAGGGCCGCCAGCACTTCAATGGTACCAGACATCACTCTTAGTGTAGCCATCCCTATGATCGCTTTTTCCCACATCACTCCTCGCCCTCCTCCCTATCACTCTATGCTCGTCCCGGGCAGATTCATCACTGAAAGCTGGGCAATCGCCTATAGGCTTGCGGCTCACTCCCAACCTCACCCGCACATAGACTAAAAGCAAACGCCTAGAAGAAATGAGGAAAACAGCCATGTTTAACCGCGATCTTCCCTTCTGGCCCGATGGATGGTCGGACCCGTCCCGGCGAAGACAACCCAAACCACGCGCGACCGGATTAACCATGGTCATCGATAAAGGAATGGGTCGCGCAGCATTTTACGACCTGATGGAGCTGGCTGCCCCTTACATCGACATTTACAAGCTGGGCTTTGGTACATCCGTCCTCTACCCCGGCAAATTTCTGCAACAAAAAGTGGAAGAGGCCAAAACGTGGAATCTGCACATCATGCCAGGCGGAACCCTTTTTGAAATTGCCCTTTGCCAATCCACTCTGGAGGCATATATCGAACAAGTGAAAGCAATCGGGTTTAATGCGGTCGAAATCTCCGACGGAACCTTCCCCCTCCCCGCCGACCTCAGAAAAAGGGCGATCAGTACGGCGGCAGATGCCGGACTGATCGTCTACTCGGAATTTGGCAAAAAATCGGCAGATTTCCGTGCCGAGCAAGACGAGCTGCTGCGTACACTGGAGGCTGATCTTCTAGCAGGCGCCAGCTACGTGATCGTAGAAGCCCGCGAGAGTGGGACGGTAGGCGTATTTGATGGGAAAGGAAAAGTGGAGACCAGCTTTTTGCTGGATATTCATAAGTCCGCCGGCTCCCTGGCAGACCGGCTAATCTGGGAAGCTCCCCAAAAGGAACAGCAGGTCGCCTTGATTCAGACGCTGGGCGCCAGCGTAAATCTGGGGAATATTGCTGGTGCCGACGTATTAGCCGTCGAGACGCTGCGAAGGGGGCTGAGGGGTGACACTGCCGCGATGATGGCCGAAAGGAGGGCCGCTACGTGCGAATAGATGTCGTTCCCACCGTTGAGGAAATTCGCTACGATCAGATCGGCAACCGCGTCGTCATCGTCATCGATGTACTGCGTGCGTCTAGTTCGATCGTGACCGCGCTGGGAACCGGCTTTTCGGTTGTCGTTCCCGTAGAGACCATCGGGCAGGCCAACGCGCTGCGGACAGAAAACTGCTTTCTTGCCGGTGAAAGACATTGTCGGAAAATCCCTGACTTCGACTACAACAACTCTCCTACCGAACTGGCTGGCCACTCGCAAAAAGGGAGCGTTCTTATCCTCACTACCACGAATGGAACACGTGCGATCCAAAAAGCGGAACGTGCCTCCTCCCTGTTGATCGGCTGTTTTCTCAACGCAACCGCTTGTATCCAGTACGCACTGTCACAACGTCTGGACATCACCCTGTACTGTGCCGGAACACGATCCGAATTTGCTCTCGAAGACGGTCTGGCTGCTGGCCTCATGATTCACAGAGCAAAGCTGCTGCAGCCGCAGGTTCAACTCTGCGATTTGGGAGAAGCGCTCCGGGCCAGCTATTTGCATCTGTCGGACCGATTGCCGCAGCTTTTGCCCCACACGACGACGGGCAGAAGACTGGTCCAGCATCATTTTGCCGATGATCTTGCCTTTTGTGCACAGATTGACCACTATCGCCTGGTCCCGATTGTACGAGAGAAGCGAATACTTCCCCACCTTGTCTCATAAAGTGAAAGAAGACTAGGGACGTGGACAGGGGTTTTGATGCCGATGGTATCAGGGGAAATCATGCTTGTCATCTTGATCGTCATAGGCTTGATCGGGCGATCGCCAATTATTGCGACTGCAGCGAGCATTCTGCTTGTTTTGAAGCTGACCGCACTCGAACGCCTGTTTCCTGTAGTTGAGCGGCGGGGGCTTGAGCTGGGTCTTTTGTTTTTGACGATCTCCGTACTTGTTCCGTTCGCCAGCGAAAAAATATCGTGGCGTGACATTACTCCGCTCTTCACGACGGTGATCGGAATGATGGCACTCGCCGGAGGGGCAATCGCCACCTGGATGAACGGAAAGGGACTCGATTTGCTTCGAACTGAGCCGTCCATCATCGTTGGTTTGGTCATTGGGTCGATCATTGGAATTGTCTTTTTGCGCGGAATTCCCGTCGGCCCGCTAATGGCCGCCGGCATTACCGCCTTTGTCTTGAAGCTGTGGGAGTGGTTTGGCGGACGCTGAGCGGCGGACGCTTCGTCTTGACGCAAGGTTCCCAAGAGAAACGAAAAGAGCCGTACCCATGGCAGGTACGGCTCTTTTCCGTCGCTCGCTATTCGTTCTCTCGTCTTTATGCGCGAGATACGTATGCTTCGGTACGCGTATCGATGATCAACTTGTCTCCTTGTTCTACGAAAAGCGGCACGTTTACCACAAAACCCGTTTCCAGGGTTGCTTTTTTCGTAACGTTGGAGGCAGTATCTCCTTTTACGCCCGGCTCACATTCAGTAACAGTCAGTTCAACTGTATTCGGCAATTGCACCCCGAGGGTTTCGCCGTTGTACTGCATGATTTGCACGTTCATGTTTTCTTTCAGGAAGTTAAGCTCGCGCTCGATCTGCTTGCTTGTAAAGGTGAGCTGCTCATACGTTTCTGTGTTCATAAAGGTATGCTCATCGCCGCTGGCATACAGATATTGCATGGTAGAGGTTTCGATGCGGGCAGGACTTACTTTTTCACCGCCGCGGAACGTCATCTCTGCCACGTTGCCGTTACGCAGGTTGCGCAGTTTGGAACGAACAAAGGCTGCACCTTTTCCTGGTTTCACGTGTTGGAATTCGAGCACTTGGTAGATATTGCCATCCACTTCGATGGTCAGGCCGGTACGAAAATCATTAACAGAGATCATGTTAGTCCTCCCAAATCAACAAATAACACAAATAGTATAAATTAGACGGGCAAAATGAGCAACTCTTTCGTGGATTGGGTCAAGACATCATGACCATCCGCCGTAATCAATACGTCGTCCTCGATCCGAACGCCGCCCAAGCCGCTGATGTAAATGCCTGGTTCCATCGTGACCAGCATTCCCGGCTCAAGGATAAACGGACTTGCAGTCGACAAGTTTGGCAGTTCGTGAACGTCCATGCCAAGGCCATGTCCCGCACTGTGTCCGTACGCATCTCCATAGCCGGCAGCCGTGATGATATCGCGGGTAACCGCATCGGCTTCTTTACCCGAAATTCCCGGTCTTAACGCTTCGACACCAGCGATCTGAGCCTTGAGGACAATCTCGTAAATTTCTTTCATGCGAGGATGGGGCTCCCCGACAGAGACCGTCCGGGTAATATCGGAGTTGTAGCCCTGATAGGCCGCGCCAAAATCGAGCGTCACCATTTCACCGGCTGCAATCACCTTTTCGCTCGCTCTTCCATGCGGCAGCGCACCGCGGTGGCCTGAAGCGACGATAATGTCAAACGCGGAAGCAGACGCCCCCTGTCTTCTCATGAAAAACTCCAGCTCCAGCGCCACTTCGATTTCCGTCACGCCAGGCCTGATATATCCGAGAATGTGCTCAAAGGCATCTTCGGCGATTTTCACCGCCTGTCTGATCACCTGCACTTCGGACTCTTCCTTGTACATCCGCAGCTTTTCCATAAAGCCGCTGGTCGGAACCAGCTCGACACCTTCAAAGCTCTTGCTCCAATTGGAATAGGTTCCGAAAGACAGGCTGCTTTCAAAAGCAAGCCGTTTGACGCCGGCCTTTTTCAGGACTTGCGCGATCGCTTCCAGAGGCTTGCGCTCATTGTTGACCACGGTAAAGTGCGGGCACTCCTCCTGGGCTTGATCGACATAGCGGAAATCCGTTACCAAAAACGCTTCTTTTTCGGTGACGATAACCCATCCCGTCGAGCCGGTAAAACCGCTCAGATAACGACGGTTCACCGTTTCTTCCGTAATCAGTGCGTCAGCCCCGATCTGTGCCAAGGCATCGCGCAATTTGCTCAAGCGATTGTTCATTTTCCTCTCCCTTTCTTTGTCTGCCGTTCAACCGATCTGTCGCTTCCCGAACAGACCGGCTCACTTGCCCGGTTCCGTTCATTTCTTGCCGATTTTGTTTGCCAGCGATCTCAGCGCCCACTCATAACCGTCGATGCCAAGACCGACGATTTGACCGATAACAACAGGAGCAATGACTGAATGGTGCCGGAATGATTCGCGCGCGTGTACATTGGAAATATGGACTTCAATCGTCGGCAATTCCACGGCTGAGATCGCATCCCGAATCGCATAGCTGTAATGCGTAAATGCACCCGGATTGATGATGATGCCGTCATGCACGCCTTTTGCCCGGTGAATGGCATCGATGAGAACGCCTTCATGATTGGACTGGCAATGCTCGAGGCGACCGTTCCACTCTTCCATGACCTTTTCGAGCCGAGCGACAACGTCTTGAAGTGTCTCTCTTCCATACACATCGGGCTCCCTTTGCCCCAGCAGGTTGAGGTTGGGGCCATTGAGCAACAGGACGGATAGCACGGTTCATTCCTCCCTTATGACACTTCCGCTTCCCTTTTTGTAAAAACATTTTTACTAGAGAATAATTTTACCATAAGGGAGAAGAGCTTGAATAGCTTCAAGCCTCGTCATGGCTCTCCAGCGTGATGGTCATGCCCACGAACATCCCGAAGGAGAGAAACCAGGCCGCTTCCGTGGCAAGCGTCGCCACGTCCCAATTGCCCATGCGAAAGAAGAAACCTGCCACTACTAACAGCATCAGGCCGTAGAGCAAGCCGCTCCACCACATTTTGCTCCTTTGGAACAGCAGAGAGTATAAAAACACTGCGATCACACTTTCAAAAAACAGCAGGATCACTCCCAGGCCAGTGGCAGACCAGGAGTCCTCATCTGCCTCCCAGAGAAAGGGACGGGCATAGGCTCCCAAACCGTAAGGCGTAAAATTGAGAAAGTGTGCAGCCAGCCTGACGATTCCCCAAAATACCGTTCCCCAAAAAGCAATTTCAACCAGCTTTGCAAAAGGCAGCGTCTTCGCTTTGCCAGGCACATCGGCACGGGCAGTTCTTCTTTCCTCTGTAAACCTGCCCCGCAGGTGCCCTCTTGTCTTTGTCAAACCCATCGTCATCACCCCGTATCTAGTATGTGCCGAACCTATTATTTTCACTTACGGTTGACATTTTGACGGGGATTGGAACTGCCAGTAGCCTCCGCGCTCCGTTTCCGTTAGAATATGTAATAAGGATGGTGATAGGATTGGCGCAACAAAACGTACCTAGCTACGGCGGTCAAGCCGTCATAGAAGGCGTCATGTTTGGCGGTAAGCAGGTAACCGTCACAGCGATACGCAGAAAAAACCAAGAGATTGAATACTTCGAAGCTCCGCGGAACGAGATCCCGTGGGTCAAGGCACTGAAGAAAATTCCTTTCCTGCGGGGAATCGTCGGCCTGATTGAAGCAAGCGCCAACGGAGCAAAGCACCTGAATTTCGCCTCCGACCGATACAGCATGGAATCAGATGAAGAGGTTTCGACTGGTCCGTCCAGACTGCAGATGATTTTGGGTGTGGCCGTCGTAGGTATTTTGTCGTTTCTATTCGGGAAATTTGTATTCACCCTGGTACCCGTGTTCCTCGCCGATTTTCTGTTCGGGAAGTGGATCACCAATCAATACGCCCAAAACATCTTGGAAGGCGTAATCAAGCTGATTCTGCTCCTGGGCTATATCACCGCGATCGCGCAGGCTCCGCTCATTAAACGGCTGTTCCAATACCACGGAGCTGAGCATAAGGTGATTAACGCCTATGAATCAGGGGTAGACTTAACCGTAGAGAATGTGCAAAAATTTTCCACCCTGCACTACCGTTGCGGAAGCAGCTTTTTGATCTTCACCGTGATCATCGGTGTCGTGATCTATTCATTCTTCTCGTATGACAGCTTATGGGAGCGAGTGGTTCAGCGGATCGTGCTCCTGCCCGTTGTACTCGGTGTATCCTATGAGGTCCTGCAATTTACCAACAAATTGCGTGACACGCCCGTACTGCGGTTTCTCGGTTATCCGGGGTTGTGGCTGCAAAAAATCACAACACGGGAACCTGATGACAGCCAGGTGGAGGTGGCGATTGCCGCATTTAACAAAATGCGCGAACGCGACCATGAGATGACCAATCCAGGGTTGGTTTCTGCCGGTTAAGCATTTAGATAACGATGAGGTGAGGCGCTATGTTTCCCCGGATTCCCCCAATCATCTTGATCATCTTGTTGTTTGCTGTATACGGTCTGTTGAATCGGATCATTGAGAAGCCTCTGCAAACCTTGGTCATCATCGGTTTGTCTGTCCTTTTGTTCGTGGTGGTCAGAAACTATTTGAGGAGCGGCAAATTCCTTCCCGGAGCTCCCAAGCAGCAAAAACAGGCAAAACCGAAAACGCCGGTTTCGAGAGCTCCCCTGAAAAAGAATGCACAACAGGCAAGGCGAAACCATCCGTTCCGGGTGATTGACGGAAACAAAGGCAAATCGAAGGAAAATCAAGGCGACCAAGATCCTCATAATCATATTTCGCAATAAAGAAAACAGGCTGCCTATACAAGGTAGCCTGTTTTGTCTGTCGGGGGTGTACCTTTTTGGAATACCTCTACGTATTGTTCAAAGCTCCACTGTTCCAAAAAGCGGGTTGCGGATTGCAGTCCGGACTCGTACAGTCGATTCCGAAGTTCTTTTGAGAGCTGGAACTGCGTCGTCCGCACTCCCAATGTATTGATGAACACGGTGCGGAGAGCTTGGGCCCGATCGACGTAAAGCCGGTCATGGGCATCCAGCATAGTAGCGATCAACTGCTTGGAGAATGAAAACAATCCCCTGATCCGGTAGGCCTCCCGATCCACCTTGCTGTCATGGAGCCGGAAGCCGATGGTCGGCCAGAGGGGAACCCCCGGCACATCGAACAGCCAGACCGGATAATTGCTCAAAAGCGCTCCATCCACGATCAAATGGACTTCACCGTCTTTGGTCAAACGCGTCGGCTGAAAAAAGAAGGGGATCGATGACGACATGCGAACAGCGCGTGCGATGGAAAATCGTTCAGGGACAATATCGAAATGGCTCAAGTCCTCCGGCAATATCAGCATCTTTCCGCCCGTAATGTCAGAAGCGATGATGCGGAGTTTATCCTTTGGCAAGTCTCCAAAGGTCCGAATCCCCTTTTGGCGAAGCAAATCATCGATAAATCTCTCCAGCCTGTCAGTCCGGTATATCCCTTCACGGAATAGCAATTCGTATAAGGGTCCGACTATCGGCAGACGTCCCAATCCTCTCCGTTCAAGAAAAAACAAGTAGTCCAGCTTTTCAAAAATGGGACGCAATTCCCTGCTTGTGTAGCCGGCACTGAGCAATGCCGCCACGATGGACCCGGCCGAAGTCCCCGCCAACCTTTCCCAGACAAAGCCGTGCTCTTCCATCACCTGCAAGGCGCCAATAAAGGCTATGCCCTTTACTCCGCCTCCTTCAAACACTGCATCCGCCTTCATCCTGATTCCTCCTCGGACCTTCACTGCCCCCCTTTTACCAATATATAGACGAAGTGCTTGTCGAATGCGATTCGAAAGCTGGTTATGCATGCGCTATTTGGCGATACCTTGAACACATCCGTAAGTCATCACCGGATTTCGACTGTTCG
>k87-550212_pt1 | contig 31959 bp, 30 predicted proteins | sample MGYA00084031_6733416 | MGnify analysis MGYA00084031
CGGTGACGGACTCGCTCATCTCGCCATCCTCGTTCAAGCGTGCAGGTTGCTCCCAGTGAAGCAATTTGCTGGACTGATGCTCAATAGTTGGCCATTGAGTTGAGCAATCTGCGCAATCAAGGTCGACAGGTGCGGTGGAGAGGTGAGCACAATGCCCCATGATGGTCCAGTCGACACGGTCGATGCCAAGATCCTGCTGGAGCTGACTCAACACCCCCGCGCGACCACTCTCGCCCTTGCTGACCGCGTCGGCATCTCCCGCAACACGGCCCAGTCCCGGCTCACCCGCATGGAGGAGAGCATCCTCGATTCGTTCGAGCGCCGCATTCCGCCGGCTTCGCTGGGGTATCCGCTCACCGCGTTCATCACCACCCAGGTGACCCAGCACCGGCTCGACGAGGTTGCCGGAGCACTCGCTGAAGTTCCCGAAGTGCTGGAGGTTCGCGGTATTTCCGGACCGGTGGACCTGATGATCCACGTGGTCGCCCAGGACGCTGACGATCTCTACCGCATCGCCGGTCGTATCCTCGCCATCCCGGGAGTCGAGCGCACCAACACCAGCTTGGTGATGCGGCAACTCGTGGGTTACCGGATCACCCCGTTACTCCGCCGCGTGACCGAATGACCCGGGGCTATCGTCGGTGGTCATGGCCGAGGCCTGCCGGGTGCTGGCTTGAATCGGTGTGCCGCCCGGTGCGCGCCTGGTGCTCGAAAAATTCTTCGGTACCGATGCGGCTCGTGTCGCCGCGTTGAGCGAGCTGCTCCATGAGCTGGTGCCGGAAGCCCACGTGCACCGCGTCGACCATTTCCTTGGTATGTCGACGGTGCTCAACATCCTGGGCGTCCGGTTCGCCAACCGGGTGGCCGATCCATTGCTCACCGCGGAGCACGTCGACGCGGTCGACATTGTTTTTGACGAAACACTCGGCGTCGAAGGCCGCGCCGGTTCTACGGCACAGCGGGCGCCCTGCGCGGCATGATCCAAAGCCACCTGCTCCAGGTGGTGGCACTCGTGGGATGTTCCCCCGAGCACGCTGGAATCGCTCGACGTCCGTGACGCCAAGGCCAGGTTTTGTGAGCAACCCGTGTCTAGGGCGACCGCCCCAAGCGGTTCAGCCGCCGCGCCTGCTGCACCGCTGGCACGGTCGACAGTCGTTCACTACGTCGGTTAGCGCGCTTGTAGAGGTATCGCTGGTGGATAACGCAGAGTGGCCCAGAGTTTCCTGAAAGCTTTGAGGTGAGCGTTGGTGGCGAGCTGCATGAGCTCGTGACGTTGGTGATGCCGGCAGAAGCGGATGGTTGGCTTCCGGTGGTGGGCGTCAAGGCGTCGATAGCAGTCGATCCACCTCAAGGTTGCACTGTTGTGGAAGCTCACTTCGGTAGCGATGTAAGTAATCGGGCGGTGCTGGCGGTGTTCGACGAGTTGGCGGTGCCCTTCTGCGGACAGCATGCATCCCGATGAGATCCGGGCGGGGCTTTCTGATCGGGGAGGGGTGACTTGGCGGTTCTATTCCCGCTCTCAGAAGAGCTGTCCCTCTCAACCTCCGACGTCACCAACTTCATGAGTCACACCACCTATGAGGTGAGCCCGGTGGGGAGTCGGCAGGGGCGAACTGGTGGGCGCGAGTTTTGCGGAAAGGGCGAGTTGAGAGAGCTTCTCGACAGGTAACTTGCCTTAGAAACTGAGTTTAATATAAATTAAACTCATGCTGGAAGTCCGCAGCGCTGGAAGGCGGTCAGTCCTGGCCGTCCCGGCGAGTGACGAGCGTAAAATCGCCAAGGCCCTCGCTTCGGGCGCCGATGAGATCGTGCTGGATCTGGAGGACGCGGTCGCTCCCGCTGACAAGGAGCGTGCCCGCGACATCTTGGCTTCGTTCTCCTGGGGCGATGCCGTTGATGCCGTTGATGCCGTTCGGGGTCCTTTACTCGCGGTCCGGGTCAACGCACCTCGAACTCCGTGGTGCCACCGCGACATCGAGGCCGTCGCCACCTCGGTTCCTGCCTCGTCGATCGTGCTGCCGAAGGTGGAGTCCCGTGCCGACATCGGTTTCGCCGAGCGGCTGATTGACGGTGTGGCAGCGGACAACTCGCTGCGCGTGCAAGCACTCATCGAGACCGCGGCGGGTCTGCAGCGCCTGGATGACATCACAACTTCTCCGGAGCGACTCTCCTCCCTCGTGATCGGATACGCCGACCTGGGAGCGTCACTGGGACGTGGCGTGGGCTTTCCCGCACTCGGTTGGACCGTCGCGCAGGAGCTCCTGATCATCGCCGCCCGGTCGGCGGGCCTGGTCGCGGTCGACGGTCCATATCTCGGTATCGCCGCGGACGATGAGTTCCGCGACGACGTGGCGCGTAGCGTGCAGCAGGGATTCGATGCCAAGTGGGTGATTCACCCGCGGCAGGTGACGGAGGTGAACGACGCGTTCACGCCCTCCGAGAAGGAGGTTGCTCACGCCAAGGCGGTGCTCGAAGCCTTGGCTGCGGGGCATGAGAAGGGAGTTGGAGCGGTGCAGCTCGACGGCGCACTCGTGGACGAGGCGATGGCCGTCGCGGCGCGTCGGGTGCTGGCGAAGGTGGGTGCATGACTGCGATGACCACACAGCGCACGGCCGAGGGGCCATGGTTCGACGAACTCGAGGTCGGACAGGAATTCGCTCCCGCACCGCCATACACGCTCTCCGAGGGGCGGGCTGCCACGCATCAGGCGATCGTGGGAGATCGACTGCGACTGCCGTTGGACGACGTCCTGGCACGTGCGGTCACCGGGCGCGCACCATTGGCCCATCCCGCGTTCGTCTGGGACGTCGCCATCGGGCAGTCCACAGTTGCGACACATCACGTCAAGGCCAACCTTTTCTACCGGCATTTGCGCTTCCACCGGCTGCCCGCGATCGGGGACACCATATCGACGCGGACCCAGGTGGTCGGACTGCGGGAGAATCGCCGTAAGAAAGATCGCGCGCCGACAGGCCTGGTCGCATTGCGGATAGTGACCACGGATCAGGAAGACCGCGTCGTCCTCGACTTCTACCGCTGTGCGATGTTGCCGCTGCGGAACACCGATGAGACGGGCCACACCGACGACCTGGACGCGATCGGAGCAGACCGCGAACCGGTGGACCTCGCGGCATCGGTCAACGGGTGGGACCTCGACGCTCTGTGCCATCGTGTTCCGAAGAGCGAGGTCGCCGTCGGTGACGAGATCCGTGTCGTCGGGGGAGACGTGGTGAGCAGCGCTCCCGAACTCGCTCGGCTGACCCTTAACGTCGCGCGGGTCCACCACGATGCCACGGCTGGTGGGGGCACACGGCTCGTTTACGGCGGCCACACGATCGGTATCGCTCTCTCCCAGGCCACACGCGCCTTGCCGGGAATCGTCACCGTCCTCGGCTGGAGGCGATGCGATCACACCGGGCCCGTGTACGAGGGGGACACGCTCGTCAGCACGATCACCATTGAAGGTGCCGAGACAATCGCTGGCCTACCTGTGCTCCATCTGCGGTCACGGGTGCGTACGGTCGAGGACGATCGCCCGGTGCTCGACTGGCAGTTCTCCGCCCTAGTGCGTTGACACCCTGTCCCACCGACTTGGTGGAAAGCGCTTGGGCTGGACCCGGCCTCTCATAACCGCTCGGTGCATGGGGCATGTCTCGGCCACGACACCGGCGATGGTCATCTCGTCGCTGGGACAGATGTTGTCGATCATCCCGAAAGACAGTTCCGTCAACTCACCTTCGGCTCGGCCAGTTGGTGACGAACCTACCGAGGACCCCGCTGCTGCAAGGGGCGGAAAACAGGTGTCCGGGTTGTCCATGGCCTGGATCTAGCTGCGATTGTACGTATCGGTGCGGTATGACGCTCTGTGCAGTTCGGATCAGTCCCATGAAGCTGGGATGGAAGGTGAAGGGCGGCCAAAGAGGCCCAGGCCAGGCTCCGATGACGTCACTTTTCGAAGGTAGGACGTCTGTTGTTCGAGTGTCCTGGCGGGCTAGGACATCCGCGATGTCGTCGGTGAGTCGGTCACCAGCGCAACCGGATATCGGGATGGGGCGCCATGCCGTCGAACAGCGGTCCCTGAGACGCCCGCTAATTAGACAGTGGTCTCCGCTGTCGGCGACCTGCCACCGGAGACACTGTCCTTATGGGAGTAACCATCACGCGCGATCTCGCCAGTCCGCTTAGCCGCTTGGTTCTCGAGGGGATCGCTGCCTGAGCAGGGTTATCTACGGAGTATTTCGCTGCGGTGTCCCGTTCTCCGGCATGGCGCTATGGCAAGGGAAAGCCACGAGAGATTGGATGGGGGCGCCGCTGTTTCGTTATGGCAGAACAACCGCTACCGTGGGCAGCGAAAGCGAGGCCTATGCCATGCAAGCTACGTGTAGAACTGTGCAAGGTCGTGTTTTACCTGATCTAGGCAGCGGGATTGATTTTCCAGCCATATGGGCTCGTAGTACGCACTTCGCCTGGCGCTGACACTGCTGAAAAGTCCATTTGCGACTTCACTGCAGCGCCTCAGCTCTCTTCCAAGAGCTCAGGAACATGACACTTGCTGCTCAGGCCGTGGAGGATGAGAGACTGCGCGGTGCTTACGAGAGTGTCGATCGAGTCGCGCTTGGGATTCCACCACTCCGCGGTCCAGTTAAGGGCGCCCATCACCAGCCGCTGGGCGGTGCGGAGGTCCAGATCTGGTCTGATCTCGCCGGCGGCAGCGGCCTCCTTGATGAGGTTGCGCCAGAGGGTTCCGTACTTGGCATCCTCTTTGCTGTGTCGGGAGCGGATCTCCTCTGGGATCTGGCCGGAGTTTCGGATGACCGCAGTGGCGAAGTCCGAGAGTTCCAGGGCGACATGGAGGTGAGCTTCGACCGCGGTGCTGATCCGAGCCATCGGCGGTGTCTCCGGTGGCAACGCTTCGAGAGCCTTGGCGACGTGTTGGTGTAATCGCTGGACTCCCTCCCCCATGACCTCTTCGATCAGTTTTTCGCGGGATGGCCAGTAGTAATAGATCGCGGGTGCCTGCAGTTGTGCCTGTTCAGCGATGTTGCTCAGGCGAGTGCCCGAATACCCTTTACGGCTGAGCACGTACGCTGCGGCTTGGAGGATCCGTTCGCGGCTTCGACGAGACTTGGAGTCGGTGTTCTTTTTCGATGCTGACTTGGTGGTTTTCCCGGACATCGATTGATCGTACGACGCTGTCCTTCGGTTTGTGGCCGTGGTCGATCGCTGGGGATCTGATTGGGCGGCGCTCGCCTCGTTCGTCACCGCTTGAGGTCCTCCTTCACGGGGCTGGCGGGCTGTGGCTTTTGGCGCCATCGATATCTGTGTGGGAAAGACGTGATCGGTGGCTGGAATGCTCACCCGCGCTAACCGTGCTCGCTCGTCGAACATTTTCGAACATAGTATAGATTAAGTCTTGTCTTGCCACCTTGGTGTCCTGTCCGCCTGCGGCGAGCGAAGTTGGTCAGCCGCCGCCTTGGTTGGTGCGGCTCTTGTCGGTGGGGCATGCGGCACTTCACTCTCAACCGTCGCAGCCACTTCTCGGCTTCAGCGGTCGTGCTCTTCACGTCTGCTCTGGCTTGGCTCCGGGATTAGGGGGCCGACTCGCAGACGCTTGCGAGTCAGTTTTATTTAATCTAAGTTAGATTACGTGAGGAAGGGTGAGTGACCGATGGCGACGGGACCTTTGACAGGGCTCCGCGTGGTGGAACTGGCCGGCATCGGGCCGTGTCCGTTTGCGGCGATGACGCTGGCCGACCTGGGTGCCGAGGTGATCCGTGTCGATCGGCCCGGGGACGGGGAGTTCTTCCCCGGTTGGGAGCATGCTGACGTCCTGAACCGCGGTAAGAAGTCGGTTGTTCTGGACTTGAAGCAAGCGGATGCCGTCGAGGCCGCGTTATCGCTCGTTGCCAGCGCGGATGTTCTCCTTGAGGGTTATCGGCCGGGTGTTGCCGAGCGGTTGGGTCTCGGCCCGGAGGTGTGCCTGGAGAGGAACCCGCGCCTGATATACGGGCGGATGACTGGGTGGGGCCAGGAAGGGCCGCTGGCACAGACCGCGGGCCATGACATCGACTACGTTGCAGTGACCGGCGCACTGCATGCCATGGGCGAGGCTGACGGGGCGCCGCAAATCCCGCTCAACCTCGTGGGAGACTTCGCGGGCGGCGGCGCGTACCTGGTGATCGGGGTCCTCGCGGCTCTACATGAGGTCCAACGCAGTGGGCGCGGCCAGGTTGTCGACGCCGCGATCGTCGACGGCGTCGCGCACCTGCTCTCCGGAACGCATTCGATCATGGCGACCGGAACCTGGGTCGACAAGCGCGGAGTCAACCTCCTCGACGGAGGAGCGCCGTTCTACTCGGTGTACGAGACCGCAGACGGTCGCCATATGGCGGTAGGAGCGTTGGAGAACAGATTTTACCGAGAATTGCTTCGCAAGCTGGAGCTGGGCGAGGACCCGGCTCGCCAGCACGACCGCAGCGGTTGGGCAGATCTGCGTAACCGTATAGCGGAACGCTTCCGCAGTCGTACCCAGGCGGAATGGATCGAGGTCTTCGCGGATTCGGACGCCTGCGTCGCCCCGGTGATGAGCCTGAGAGAGGCCGCCGAGCACCCGCACATGTGGGCGCGCGGAACGCTGGTGGAACGTGAAGGTGTATTGCAGGCGGCACCGGCGCCACGATTCTCCCGAACGACAACAACGTTCGGCGAGCTACCACCGAAACCTGGCCAGCACACGCGTGAGGTGCTTACCGCCTGGGGAATCGAGAACGTCGATTCCCTGATCGAATCGGGAGCCGCAGTCCAGTCCTGACGCTGGTACTGCTGTGCCCGTGAAGATCTGTCGCCTCCGTCATTGATCCCTCTGATTTCTGTTGAACCAAGTGGCCCGGGGCACCTCGCGGCCACGTACAGCGAAGGAGACTTACGGTGACAAACCTCCCGGAGGAAGAAAGGGCGGTCGTCGAACTCGTACGAGACTTCGTCGACCGGGAAGTCCGGCCGGTGGCCCGCGAGCTTGAGCATGCCAACGAATACCCGGAAAAACTGATCGAGCAGATGAAGCAGCTCGGCATCTTCGGGTTGGCGATCCCGGAGTCCTACGGATCCGCACCGGTGTCGATGCCCTGCTACGCCATGGTCACCGAGGAACTGGCCCGCGGCTGGATGTCGTTGGCCGGAGCGATGGGAGGCCACACGGTCGTGGCCAAGCTCCTTGTCGAGTTCGGGACCGAGGAGCAAAAGCAGCGCTACCTTCCTCGGATGGCCACGGGCGAGATCCGGGCGACGATGGCTCTCACCGAACCCGGTGGTGGCTCGGATCTGCAGGCGATGACTACCAAGGCGAGGCGGGACGGTGACCGGTACATCGTCAACGGCGCGAAGACGTGGATCACCAACTCCCGCCGTTCCCAACTGATCGCGTTGCTATGTAAGACGGACCCGGAGGCTACCCCTCGGCACAAGGGCATCAGCATCTTGCTCGTGGAGCACGGGCCCGGCCTCACTGTCTCCCGTGACCTACCGAAGCTGGGTTACAAGGGAGTCGAGTCCTGTGAACTCGTCTTCGAGGACTATGAGGCTCCGGTCTCGGCGGTTCTGGGCGGTGAGGAAGGCCAAGGGTTCGCCCAGATGATGAAGGGTCTGGAGACGGGGCGCATCCAGGTCGCTTCACGTGCGCTCGGTGTTGGACGGGCCGCCTTCGAGGACGCACTGCGCTACGCGCAGGAGCGCGAGAGCTTCGGCAAGCCGATCTGGCGGCATCAGTCGATTGGTAACTACCTCGCCGATATGGCGACCAAGCTCACCGCTGCCCGTCAGCTCGTGCTGTTCGCGGCGGAACGTGCCGATTCGGGGCAGCGTTGCGATATGGAAGCGGGCATGGCCAAGCTGTTCGCTTCCGAGGTGGCGATGGAGATCGCACTGAACGCCGTACGTATTCACGGCGGTTACGGTTACTCCACCGAATTCGATGTCGAGCGCTATTTCCGCGATGCACCACTGATGATCGTCGGAGAGGGGACCAACGAAATTCAGCGGAACGTGATCGTGCAGCAGTTGGTCAGCCGAGGCGTCCTGGAGTACTGAAGTCGCTGAGGTGTCGGCGTCTACCGGTGCTGCGGTCCCCGGCAGACACCGGTAGACGAGGAGCAGGCGCATCCCTTGATGCGAAGTGATAACCCTGGGGAGTAAGCAAAGCGGTCGGTTTTTTACATCACGGTGGCTGTGCGTTCCTGCGGGATTCGAATAACTGCTGAATATTCTGTCCCAGCTCCGAGAAAGGCTCACAGAACCGAAGCCAAGGCTCGTGCTCAAAGTGACTGAAGCCGCATATCTGGCTAGGTGACTGCCTCGGGGAAAAGCCGTGCAGGGCGGCTATGCTTCGATGGCTTTGAAACTGGCGACCTCAAGTGGTTCCGGGTGCTGCTGGGCCTTGTCCGTTTATTTCATCTCCACATTTCTGGACACCGGAAGCTGCAACCAGCAGCAGTGCTGTCAGCATAGATGATTTCGTCGACAAAATGCTGTCTCGGGGAAGACCGATGCCGCGCCGCGCGTCCGTTTTGGTGCTGACGCGACCGAATCATAGGCGTTGGGAAAAATCGCGACGTCTGGCCCTATCTGCGCTGTGCTTACGTCGCTGCGGAAGGATATTTTGCGGTTCCTTGCCTCATTACGAGAGCAGCAGGCGGCGCGTGAGCATCGTTATGGTCGACTGTGGCTGCGAGTGCTCAGCGACGCCCAGCACGCCGGCGCCATCGACTCAACGCTGGACCCCCGCGCGGTCCGCGACATTTTGTTGGGTGCCATGAACAGCACTCTCAACGCAACGCGAGGGTTCGACCCCGACGACAACCCAATCGTCGACACTTTGTTGAGACTACTCCTCGAATGAATGGAAAGGTGCGTATCGGAGTCACGATACGCAGGGTGCACACGTTCTTTCCCCGCGAGCGCTGAGGTGCTGTTCGTAGAACGATCACCGTAACATCGGAAAACCTCATGCGGCTGGGGCGAACCGGCGCACGCCGTCCTTGCGCTCGAACACCACATCGCCTCGCTCCGCCAGGACGGACAGGTGTGCGTCCACCTCGAGTACCGCGGTCATCTGGTGCACAACGTCCAATTCGTCCAGTCGCCGTCGGCGGCGGGTCCAAGGAAGTGCTGCCGCGATTTGCATCGCCGTCTCCTGGCCGCCACTGACCATCTCCAGAATCTCCTGCAGCCGTTCGTCATGGTGGTCGAGGAGTTCCTTGACGCGTGCGTGGACGCTGCCCCCCGTAGGGCCGTGTGCGGGCAGCATGATCGCATCAGGGCGTTCGAGCATCCTGTGGAGCGATTCCAGGTAGTCCCGCAGCGGACTCGTGGCTGGCTGACTGTCGACACCGATCGCGGGCGAGGCGACGGGAAGGACATGGTCTCCGGTGAACAGTACGCCAGCGGCGTCGAGGGAGAACACCACGTGACCGTGGGTGTGTCCCGGCGTGGCGATCGTCTCGAGCTCACCGATCTCCACCGATATGCGGTCTTTGTCGGTGAGCCAGCGGTCTGGCGGGCCGTAGGCGACGTCCTTCTCGTACGGTGCCAGCGGCCGGTGTGCCACCGCGGTCGCCAAATCGTCGGCGCCGGCTGCTCGGAGTAGGGGTAATTGGTGGGGGTACAGCCCCTCCGTCTGGTCGAAGCCGAGGATGTTGTCTCTTTCGCCGGCCCCCACCTGGACCTGGCATCGCACTTCTCGGCGCAGACCGGCTGCCATCGTGTAGTGATCCCAGTGCATGTGCGTGATCAGGAAGGCGTGGATGTCCTCCAGGCGGTAACCGAGATGCTTGAGGCCCGCTTCGAGCGCCTCGCGCGTTGCCTGGGACTGCCAGCCGGAATCGATGAGGACTAAGCCGTCCGGCGCTTTCAACACGTAGACGTTGACCGCGGGTAGCCCCGCCAGTGGGAGTGGGAGGGGGATTCGATAAATCCCGTCGCTCACGGGGTACACCCCGGGCCGCGTCCAGTCGTGTTCGTGCGTTGGGCTCGTGGACAAAGCTTCTTACCTTTCGATTTCCGGACGATCCGCCCGCTTCGACACTGTACTCGGGGCAGGGACAGTTCATGGTGTTCGATCCTGCGCAGGCAGGAGTGTTGGAGAGCCCTGCTTCCAAGGCCTGTCTCATTTTGGTTATGGCATCGTGTAGCCGCCGCTGACCGAGAACAGCTGGCCGGTCACCTGTCGGGCCGCCCGATCCGATGACAGCCACAGTACGGCGTTGGCGACGTCTTCGGCTTTGGTGATTCGGCGTAGGGGAGTGTCCTTGAGCAGGTAGTCGATCTGCTTCTCGTTGAAGATGTTGTCCTGGCCCACCGCCCACAGGCTCTTGGCGCCCACCGCGTCGGGCCCCTCGGGGATGACCAGGCCGGGGCAAACGATGTTGGAGCGGATCCCGTGCCGACCGTGCTCGCGGGCGGTCGTCCTGGCCAAAGCGACGACGGCCGCCTTGGTGGCGCCGTACACGCCTTGCCGGATCTGCCCGAAGGCTGCCTCGCTGGCGACGAAGACGATCGAGCCATGTCCTTGCTTCTTCATCGGTGGTAGGGCTGCCTGGGTAGCAGCGATGGCGGTGAAGAAGTTCACCTCCACGGTGCGCTGCCACCTGTCACGGTCGGTGTCCTCGGCGAGGAAGCTCGGCACGCTCCAGCCGGCGTTGTTCACCAGGATGTCGATGCCGCCGAAGCGATGCACGGCCATGTCGATGGTGCTCTCGGCCGCACCGGGCGCGGTGAGATCGGCCACCGCCACCTCGGCGGCGGTCGCTCCGCGCTCGAGTGCCTCGGCACGCACCTTCTCGGCCTGGTCCCCATCGATGTCACAGATGAGGATGCGGCTGCCCTCAGCAGCGTACCCGTGGACGATGCCCCGGCCGATGTTGGAGGCGCCCCCCGTGACCACTACGCGGGCGTCTTTCAGGCCTAGGTCCATGCCGACTCCTTCCTGAGCTCCCTTGACGGGTTTCTTACTCTAATTTAGATTCAATTCAAAAGCGAACCTGCATCTGGAGAAGACCTTGCGGATCTTCCGTAGCGCCGAGGAACTCGCACAGTCAGAGGGTGTCGAGCTCGGCACCACTGACTGGCTGACCGTTGACCAAAAACGGATCAATCGCTTCGCTGACGCCACCGGGGACCACCAGTGGATCCACGTCGACCCCGAGCGGGCTGCTTCCGGGCCGTACGGCGGCACGATCGCGCACGGACTGCTCACGCTTTCCCTGCTGCCGCAGTTCCTGCACCAGCTCTACCGGGTGGACGGAGTGCGGATGGCGATCAACTATGGCTTGAACAAAGTGCGCTTTCCGGCGCCGGTGCCGGTCGGATCCCGCCTGCGTGCTCGCTCCCGAGTGGCCGAGGTGACCCGGATGGAGGGGGCTGTCCAGGCCGTTTTGGCCACCACGTTGGAGGTCGAGGGGGCGGAGAAACCCGCGGCCGTCATCGAGTCGATCGTGAGGTATGTCGAGTAATGGCCGGATTGCTGGAAGGCCGACGCGCCGTCGTCACCGGTGCCGCGCAGGGTATCGGGCTGGAGATCGCCCGGATGTTGCAGGAACAGGGCGCCGCTGTCCTGCTCGCCGATCTCGACGGAGACCGGGCTGCTGCAGCGGCCGCCGAAATCGGTGGAACGGCCCGCGGCACGGCCTGTGACGTCACCGATGAGGCGGACATGGAAGCACTCGTGGCGAAGGCCGTCAATGAGTTGGGCGGGTTAGACGTCTTCGTCAACAACGCGGGCATCACCCGCGACGCCTCCCTCAAGAAGATGACGGTCGACGACTTCGACTCCGTGATCGCTGTGCACCTGCGCGGTACCTGGTTGGGCGTCCGCGCTGCCTCCGCCGTGATGCGTGAGCAGAAGTCGGGAAGCATTGTCAACATCTCCTCGCTGTCCGGGAAGTCGGGCAACCCGGGGCAGACCAACTACAGCGCGGCCAAGGCCGGCATCGTCGGTCTGACCAAGGCCGCGGCCAAGGAGGTGGCCCACCACGGGGTGCGGATCAACGCTGTGCAGCCCGGCCTGATCCGGACGCCCATGACCGCGGCCATGCGCCCGGAGGTGTTCGCCGAGCGTGAGGCGGCCATCCCGATGAAGCGGGCCGGGGAACCGCGGGAGGTGGCGGGTGCAGTGGTGTTCCTTGCCTCGGACTTGTCCAGCTACATGACCGGCTCCGTGCTGGAGGTCGGCGGGGGGCGGTTGATGTGAGTGTCGTCGAGTACACCGCCGCCGAGGGGGTAGGCCGGATCCTGCTCAACCGGCCCGCGCAGCTGAACGCCATCACCGTCGAACTCGGTCGTGAGCTCGAGGCAGCACTCCGCGAACTGGGTGCTCGCCCGGACGTCAACGTGATCCTCGTTCGGGGTGCGGGTGGTAACTTCTCCGCGGGCGGGGATTTCCACGAAGTCGAGCGGCTGCGTGCCGACGGCCCGTCGGCGTTGGTGCCACTCTTCGAGAACTTTGGGCGGGCCTGCGCAGCGATCGCCGAGATCGCCCCTCCCGTGGTCGCGGCGGTGGAAGGTGTCGCGATGGCCGGTGGCTTCGAGTTCATGCTGGCAGCCGACATTGCGCTCGTCCGCGATGATGCCCGGATCGCGGACAACCACGTGAACTACGGCCAGATCCCTGGTGGCGGCAGTTCACAGAGACTGCCCCGCCTCATCGGCCGTCAGCGCGCCCTGGGGCTTCTGCTCAGCGGTGAACGACTCTCCGGTCGGAACGCCGTCGAACATGGTCTCGCCTACCGCAGCTTCGCTCCGGAGGAGTTCGATGATCAGGTCGAGTCCTTCGTGACCCGGCTGGCCGGTCACCGTCGTGACGCGCTGATCGGCATCAAGCGCCTGGTCCATGACGGTCTGGCGACTTCTTTGGAGACCGGGTTGGCACTCGAACTCGAGCGCGTCGTTGCCCACATCTCCGGCGAGGCCGGGAAAGCCGGCGTGGACTCATTCAGCAGCAGGGGAGCATGAGATGACCGTATTGATCGACAACGGGCCCGTTCTCCTCGACGTCGAGAACGGCATCGCCCGACTCAGGTTGAACCGGCCGGAGGCGGCCAACGGGATGAATGTCCCTTTCCTGCAGGCGCTGCACGCCGCCGTGCTTCGCTGTCACTCCGAACCGGACGTACGTGTCGTCGTCCTCAGCGGTGAAGGGCGTAATTTCTGCGCGGGTGGTGACGTAACCACGTTCGCATCGAAGGGCGAGGCGCTTCCCGGTTATCTCCGTGAGGCTACGGCCTGGTTGCAGATGGCCACCTCGGCGCTCATCCAGCTCAAAGCCCCGGTGATCGCGGCCGTGCACGGTTTTGCCGCCGGCGGCGGGGGTTTCGGGCTCGTCTGCGCCTCCGACTTCGTCGTCGCCGCTGAATCGGCGAAGTTCTTCTCCGGGGCTGTCCGCGTTGGTATGGCGCCGGACGCCGGGGTCACGGTGACTCTGACCCAGCTGGTCGGCTTGCGCAAGGCCATGGAGATCCTGCTGACCAACCCGACACTGACAGCCGCCGAGGCACTTGAAGCCGGCATCATCACGTCTGTCGTCCCCGACGACGAACTCACCGATCGAGCGCTTGAACTGGCCGAAAAACTGCTCGCGATGCCGCCTCTCGCAGTGGCGGCTACCAAGCGTCTGGTGTGGAACGGGGTGGGTGCCGGTGTCGAGCAGCGTCTTCCGGAGGAGGCTCGAACGGTTTCCGAGCTCTCCGGGACGGCTGACTCCCGGGAAGGACTCGCGGCCGTCATCGAACGGCGCCCGGCCAACTTCATCGGCGCATGAGTACCGCTGAGTCTTTCGCCGACCAGCCGCCGGTCCTGGTCGAGGATCATGATGCCGTGCGCGTGCTCACCCTGAACCGCCCCCAACGCCGTAATGCCATAGACATGCCGTTGCGAATCGCCTTGGCCGAGGCGATCGAGGAAGCTGATCGGGCACCCGAAGTGAGGGCGGTCGTGCTCACCGGAGCCGGTGGCGCCTTCTGCTCGGGTGGTGACATCTCCACCATGGCCCGGATGCCACGGGAGCAGGCGCTCGAGCGTGCTCAGGCCGCTCAGCGCGTGGTGCGGGCGATCTGGGGTACGCTCAAACCCGTGGTGGCAGCGGTCGAAGGGCCGGCATACGGCGCGGGTACCGCGCTGGCGCTCGCCTGTGATCGTGTGGTCTCAGCCGCGGACGCGCGGTACGCCACGACGTTCATCTCGGTGGGGTTGGCGGGTGACATGGGCATCTTCGTGTCCCTTCCGGCACGGATCGGTCCAGCTCGGGCGCGGCAGATGCTGATGTTGCCCGAACCCGTTTCGGGGGAGCGCGCGTTTGCCATGGGGCTGGTCGACGCCGTCGTCGAGCCGGGCGCCGCGCTAGAGCGAGCGCTCAAGGACGCCACCCGGTTGGCGGCGGGCCCTCCGCTCGCGCTGGGAGCCATCAAGCGGATGCTTTCCGGGACGCCACGGAACCCGTTGGACGTTTTGGACCTCGAGGCCGACAACCAAGCGGGACTGTTCGATTCCGATGACTTCGCGGAGGGTGTCGCTGCCTTCCGTGAGAAGCGAGCCCCCCGATTCGGCGGGGCCTGAGTCCTCTTCGGCGTAGGCCGTCAAGCACACCTGCAGGACGCTTGTCATCCGCGCGCACATTGGTTTATCTAATTAATATTAAAAAAGGAGCCGAGCATGACGACCCCGATCGAAAGGAGCCGAGCATGACGACCCCGATCGAGCTGCGCCGGCAGGCGCTGCGGGATCGGTTCCCGACCTGGATCCCACGCACCCTCGATGCGTGGCTCGACGAGTGTGTCGAGCGGTATGGCGACCGTCCGTTCGTGATCACCGACGAGGTGACCCTCACCTACCGTGAGGTTGCGGAGTGGTCGCGTCGACTCGCCGACGGGCTCGTTGCTCTCGGTGTCGGTCCGGGACAACGGGTCGGGATGTTGATGGCGAACTATCCCGAATTCGTCCCGCTCAAGTTTGCGATCGCCCGCACCGGTGCGACCGCGATCCCCTTCAACTATCTCTACCGCGAGGATGAGCTCGGGTATGTGCTCAGGCAGTCCCAGTGCTCGGTACTGATCACCATGACCGGCTTCTCGAGCCTGGACTACCTGGCGATGCTTGACTCCATTGTGCCCGGATGGGACAGCCCCGGTTATGCCGACACTATTCCCGATGCGGCTCACAAGGACTCCCGGCCGGCCCTGCGACACATTGTCGTCTTTTCCACCGATGGCAGGGATCGAGAAGGCGCCCTCTCCCTCGACGGGCTTGCAGAGCTCGGGGATCGACACCCCGGTGCTGCGGCGGACGTGCCGCATTCGCCGGACGACATAGGTGACATGCTGTACACCTCCGGAAGCACCGGATCGCCCAAGGGCGTTCAGGTGACGCACGACGCCGTGCTCCGCACCGCATACGCCTCGGCTCTCACGCGCGCCTACGAGGACGGGCGGAGGATACTGTTCTCGCTGCCGTGCTACCACATGTTCGGCTACATCGAGGGTCTGCTGTCGGTGATGTACGTCGGTGGTGCGATCATCCCGCAGACCTCGTTCAGCGCGGAGGGTTACTTCGCCGGGATTCAGCGGCACCGGGCCACCGATATCCTCTGTGTGCCCACGATGGCCGTGGCCATGGTCGAGAGCCCGGCTCGCGAGCACTACGACCTTTCCTCGCTGACGGCGACCCTGTGTGGATCGGCTCCGGCCCCGATCTGGCTCTGGGAAAAGTTCGAAAAGGACTTCGGTGTCAGTGAGATCGTCACCGGATACGGCATGACCGAGTGCGGTGGTGCCATGACCCTGACTCTCCCCGAGGATCCGCTCGAGCTGACTTCGATCACCGTCGGAAGGCCTAAGCTCGCCGGTGCCGCAGGGGTAGAGGGAAGTGACGACCTGGTGCGCTACCGCACGGTCGACGTGGAGACCGGCGAGCTTCTGCCGGACGGGGAGGTCGGCGAGCTGATCTCCCAGGGTCCCACCATGATGCTTGGTTTCTTCGGTAAACCTGAGGAGACAGCGCTCGCCCTCCGTGGCGGCTGGCTCTACTCAGGAGACATCGGGCGGATTCGGGAAGACGGCTACCTCGAGATCACCGGCCGCAGCAAGGAACTCTACAAAAGTGGTGGCGAGCTGGTCATGCCCAAGGAGATCGAAGATGTTTTGGCTTCACATGAGGGCATCAGCCAAGCTTTCGCGATCGGGTTGTCCGACGACCGCTGGGGCGAGATCGGATGCGCCGTCATCGTCCCAGCGCCCGGAGCTCAATTGACCGAGGAGGACGTCATCGCGTTCTGCAAAGAACGCCTCGCCCGGTTCAAAGTCCCGAAGAGAGTGCTCTTCCTTAGCGACGAAGAACTACCGAAGACGCCGACCGGAAAAGTCCAGAAGTTCCGGCTCGTCGAACGAGCCACCTCAGTCTGGAAAGGAACTGAGTCATGACCACCACAGTCCCCACCGGATCCCAAGCAGGCACCCTCTACGACCGACTGATCAAACCGGACAAGGTCCATGGAAGCCTGTATACGGACCAGCAGATCTTCAACGAGGAACTCCGCAAGATCTGGTACCGCACGTGGGTCTTCGTCGGACACGAGAGTGAGGTCCCGAAGCCGAACGACTACGTGCGCAAGAGGCTCGGTCTGCAGGACGTGATCATGACCCGCGATGCCGAGGGGCAGATCCACTTATTGCTCAACCGTTGCGCGCACCGTGGCAACCAAGTTTGCGACGATCTCAAGGGTAATTCGAGCTCCTTCCGCTGCCCCTATCACGGGTGGACCTTCCGGAACACCGGTGAGTTGCTCGGCTATCCCTACAACAAGGGGTACGGCGGTAAAGGCAAGATCGATTCGGGATTGGGTCGTGTCCCACGAGTGGACTCCTACGGCGGTTTCGTCTTCGGTAGTTTCGCCACCGACGGACCTAGCCTCCTCGAGCACCTCGGTGCGGCCGCAGGCGAGATCGATCGACTGATCAGGCTTTCCCCTGAGTCGGAAGTGGAGCTCAATGCCGGCTGGTTGCAGCACAAGACGAGGGCGAACTGGAAGCTGCTCGTCGAGAACGAGACCGACGGTTACCACCCTCAGTTCGTGCACGGGTCGATCTTCGGTGTGACCGGTAGCCCGATCGGTGCCCTCTACAGTGACGCTTCGACCGCGGTCACCCGCGACCTCGGCAATGGGCACAGTGAGAACGATCTACGTCCGGAGTTCCGCAAGTTCAACCAGCCGATGCGATGGTTCGGTACGACGGAGTCCCGGGTTCCCGAATACGTGGCGAAGATGCGGGAACTGCACGGTGCCGAGGCCGAGAAGATCCTCGTCGAGGGTGCCCCTCATGTGATGATCTTCCCCAACCTGTTTATCGCCGAGATCCAGGTGTTCAACATTCAGCCGGTCGCCGTGAACGAGTGCATCCAGTACGCCACTGCGGTTCAACTCAAGGGTGCTCCTGAACTCAACAAGCGCATGATCTCGCAGTCGATCGGATCGGTCGGCCCGGCGGGGATGTTGCTCGCCGACGACACCGAAATGTATGAGCGTAACCAGCGTGGTGTTGAAGCGCTGGAGCCGGAGTGGTTGGACATTCGTCGTGGCCTGAACCGGGAGCGGATCGATGAGAACGGCTTCACGATCGGCGCTGCCACGGACGAGACCGGGATGCGTGGGTTCTGGTCCCACTACAAGAAGCTGATGGAGGCGTGATGACGGCTGACGTTCAGGTTCACGAGTCGGTCGAGCCCATTCCCGAGGGATTCGAATACCGGGAAGTGGAGCAATTCCTCTACCGGGAGGCTAGGTTCGCAGACGAGAAGGATTACGACGCTTGGGAAGCACTGTGGACGGACGATGCCCTGTACTGGGTGCCGGCCGGTGGTGCTGACATCGACCCAGCCATCCATGTATCGGTGATCTATGACAACCGCTCTCGTATCTCGACTCGTCTGAAGCAATTGCGCACCGGGAAACGGTACGCCCAGGCGCCACCGTCGGATCTACGTCGCCTGATCTCGAACATCGAGCTGCTCTGCGGACGCCGCAACGTTCACGGTGGTGTGGATCTCGAAGTCGGGGCGAACTTTCTCGTCTTTGAGTCACGGGCGCGTGGTAACGAGCTGTGGGGCGGTCGGACGACGTACCGGCTTCGCCGCGTCGACGGTGAACTGCGGCTCGCTTACAAGAAGGTCGTATTGGTCGACAACGACAAAGCCATTCCCACGATGGGATTCCTGATATGAGCATCGAAATGGGAGACCGGGGGCCCCACGACGTCCCCGGCATTGGACCGGTCGTCGGCAGTGAGTTCGCCGAAGTGTCGGTCAACATCGACAACAACGGTAACTCGCCCCGCCTGAGGCTTGAGGATCTACGCACCGGACGGGTGCGGTTCCTCGACGCGTTGGAACTCGAGACGATCATCTGGCTCAGCGATGAGCATCTGTCTCGTTTGCTGGATCCGTCCTTTGACCGGTGGCGTGATGAATCCGACGGGTAGCGGCGGTTCCGCGCTCGATCTCACCCGGTACATTCGCCCGCACGACATGGTGGTGTGGGGGCAGGCATCGGCGGAGCCGCGCACGCTGGTCGAGCTACTGCTCGACCAGCGTGCGCGAATCGGGCCACTGCGCTGCTTCGTCGGTATACCCGCTGAATCGGCCCTGACCGTGGAGGCCTCGGACGGGTTGGATATCTACTCCTACTGTGGCTCCGGTACGAATGCCGCGCTACACGCCGCCGGCCGACTAAACATAGTGCCCGTCCACTACTCCGCCCTGCCGCAGATGCTGTCGACCGGCTCTTTGCGTGCCGACGTCGTCCTCGTCCAGGTCTCGCCCCCGGACGACCAGGGACGCCACAGTCTCGGGTTGGCTGACGACTACTTCTCAGCGGCCTTGGACACCGCGCGCGTGGTGATCGCCGAGATCAACGACCAGGTCCCGTTCACGCTGGGCGCTCGCACGCTCACTGCGGACGACTGGACGGCGGCGATCCAGACCTCCCGCACGCCCGGGCGGTTGCCCTCGGGCCGCGTCAATGAGCAGATCCACGCCGTGGCGAAACGGGTGGCCGCCCTCATCCAGGACGGTGCCACGTTGCAGTTCGGCATCGGAGCGTTACCCGAAGCGGTACTCGCACAACTGCACGACCGTCGTGACCTTGGCATTCACTCCGGGATTCTCAACGACACCGCGATGCGGCTGATCGAGGAGGGAATCGTCACCGGGGCGCGTAAGTCGATCGACCGAGGCGTCGCCGTCACCGGTCTGCTCGCCGGTACTGAACAGCTCTTCCGTGCTGTGCACCGAAATCCGCGTGTGCAGGTGCGGAGCACAGCGTACACGCACGGCCCGGAGGTTCTCGCGGCGTCCCACCAGCTCGTGGCGGTCAACTCCGCCATTGAGGTCGACCTCACCGGCCAGGTGAACGCCGAGGTGGCAGCCGGCCGTTACGTGGGCGCCGTCGGCGGAGCCGTCGACTTCCTGCGCGGAGCATCGCGTGCGCCGGGAGGTCTGCCGATCGTCGCGCTGCCGTCCACCGCCAAAGGGCGTAGCCGGATCGTGGCGAACCTGAGCGGTCCGGTCTCGACCCCGAGGTCCGAACCGTTGATCGTCGTGACTGAACACGGCGTGGCCGACCTGCGCGGGCTCCCCATCGCTTCCCGTGTCGAACGGATGCTGGCGATCGCCGACCCCGCGCACCGCGCCGAGCTGGAAGCGGCCGCAGAAACCGTGCTGGCCGCTGTTTGACCGACCCGTTCGACCCCGACTCGAGGAGACAGATATGAGACGCGTCGCGATCGTCAGTCCTCTGCGTACGGCTGTGGGAACTTTCGGTGGAAGCCTGCGTCCGGTCCCCGCCGAGGATCTCGCCGCAACCGTACTCAAGGCACTGGTCGAACGTTCCGGTGTCGATCCGGCCGCCATTGAGGACGTCGCGTTCGCCCAGTCTTACGCGAACTCCGAGGCCCCGTGTATTGGGCGGTGGGCAGCGTTGCACGCGGGTTTGCCGATCGAGGTGCCCGGTTTCCAGATCGACCGTCGCTGCGGTGGCGGTCTGCAGGCCGTGATCACCGCCGCCATGATGGTGCAGACCGGAGCCGCGGACGTCGTCGTGGCCGGTGGAGTGGAGTCGATGAGCAACATCGAGCACTACACGACCACGGCCCGCTGGGGCTCTCGGGCGGGAAACCAAGTGCTCTACGACCGACTCGACCGGGGCCGGGAGCGGTCCCAGCCGGAGTGGAGGTTCGGACCGATCAGCGGCATGATCGAGACTGCCGAGAACCTCGCTCGTGAGTATGGCATCAGCCGGGAGGCCGCTGACGCGTTCGCCGTACGCAGCCATCAAAGGGCCGCAGCCGCGTGGGAGTCCGGGATCTTCGACGAGGAGATTGTGCCGGTCGAGGTTCCGCAGCGCCGCGGTGATCCGCTGATTTTCGCGCGGGACGAGGGTGTCCGCCCGGACTCCACCCCCGAGTCGTTGGCCCGGCTGCGGACCTTGATGCCGGACGGCGTCGTGACGGCCGGAAACTCCAGCCAACAGAACGACGCAGCCGCCGCATGCCTCGTCGTGGCCGAGGAGCGTCTGGAATCGCTGGGTTTGGAGCCGATCGCTTGGTTCGAAGGATGGGCGGCCGCGGGCTGCGAGCCGTCGTTGATGGGGATCGGTCCGGTTCCCGCCGTGCAGAAACTCTTCGCCCGCACCGGGGTCGGCTTCGATGACCTCGACCTGATCGAGCTCAACGAGGCCTTCGCCGTCCAGGTGCTGGCCGTCCTGTCGGGTTGGGGGATCGGGCTCGACGAACTGGAGGACCGGCTGAACGTGCACGGGTCCGGGATCTCGCTGGGCCATCCCATCGGCGCCACTGGGGTTCGGATCCTCGCGACGATGCTGCACGAACTGCGTCGCCGGCGTGGGACGTACGCCCTCGAGACCATGTGCATCGGTGGCGGTCAGGGGATCGCCGCCCTGTTCAAGGGAGCGCACGCGTGACCAACGCATTGCAGGCATACGCCACGTACCTGCCGAGCTGGCGCCTGGGACCCGACAGTATCGGTGCGCGAGCCGCGCGAGTCGTTGCCTCCTTCGACGAGGACAGCACGACGATGGGTGTTGAGGCGGCAGGTGCGCTGCTCCGCACCCTCGAACCCGGTACACCGGTGACGTCGCTGTACTTCGCAACCACTTCGCCGGCCTATCTCGACAAGACCAATGCCGTGGCGATCCACGCCGCACTCGGCCTCGATGCGGCGACTTTCGCAGCGGATCTCGCCGGGTCTGGGCGGTCCGCTTTCGCCGCGCTGCGTGCGGCGCTCACCGACGGGGGGCTCGCGGTCACCGCCGACGTACGTGTGGGGAAACCCGGTTCCATGGACGAGAAATCGGGTGGCGATGGGGCTGCCGCCTTCCTGTTCGGGCCGGGGCCGGGCATCGCCGAGGTTCTGACCCAGCACTCACTGTCCGCGGAGTTCCTCGACCGCTGGCGGGAGCCGACGAGCACGACCGGCGAACAGTGGGAGGAGCGGTTCGGTTTCGAACAGTATGTGGGTCTGATCCGACAGGCCGTCCGAAAAGCGTTGGACGATGCTGAGGTGGCAGAAGCCGACCACGTGGTGGTGACATCGCCGAACAACGGTGTGACGAAGCGAGCGAGCAGTCTGGTCAAGGGCCGTTTGTCCACCGGAGGTTCCCCGATCGGATTCTCCGGCGCAGCAGATCTCGGCCTGGCACTGGCGTCGGTGCTCGACGTGGCCGGGGAGGGAGAAACCATTCTCGTTGTATCCGCTGTGGATGGTTGTGATGTCATGGTCCTACGCACGACCGAGCACCTCCCTCAGCACCGCCAGCCGAATCCGATCCAAGAGCAGCTCGACCGTGGCCGGGAAGTTCCTCACCTGACCTATCTGTCCTGGCGTGGTTTGCTGGAACGGGAGCTGCCGCGCCGACCCGAACCGGATCGACCCGCGGGTCCTCCTTCGGCCCGTAGTGTGGGCTGGAAATTTGGTTTTGATGGATCTCGTTGCGTTGACTGCGGTTTCGTGCATTTTCCTCCTCTTCGGACCTGTCGACACTGCGGAGCGGTCGATGCGATGGAGAGGGTGCCCGGCACACAGCTAAGCGGCACCGTCGCGACATACACGGTGGACCACCTGGCTTACTCGCCCTCGCCGCCCGTTGTGGTCGTAGTCGTGGACTTCGACGGTGGCGGCCGGGCCTCACTGGAACTCGCCGACGCGGATCCTGAGACGCTCACCGTCGGATCCCGGGTCGACCTGTCTTTCCGCCGTTTCTTCACCGCAGGCGGCGTGCACAACTACTTCTGGAAGGCGCGCCCCGCAGCCGATACCGGATCTTCCAAGGGGAGTAACGCATGAGCAGTCAGGGGATCATGGACCGGGTCGCCGTAGTCGGCATGGGATGTACCCGGTTTGGCGAACTGTGGGACCAATCCACCGACGACCTCTTGCTGAACGCGATCGGCGAGTGTCTGGAGTCGACGTCCGGGGTGACCAAGGACGACATCGACGCTTACTGGCTGGGAACCCTGAGCTCGGGGCAGTCCGGTCTTACCCTGAGCCGGCCTCTCGCGCTGGACTACAAACCCGTCACCAGGGTGGAGAACTACTGTGCCACCGGCTCGGAGGCCTTTCGTAACGCCTGCTATGCCGTAGCATCCGGCGCTTACGACCGAGTGATGGCAGTAGGGGTAGAGAAGCTCAAGGACTCGGGATTCTCTGGTCTACTGCGTACCGACCCACCGTCAGACGGCACCGCCCCTGAGCTGTCGATCACGGCTCCCGCGGCCTTCTCGATGCTAGACCCGGCTTACTGTGCCCGATACGGTGTGGAACCAGCATCCATGCGCGAGGCAATGACGCACGTCGCTTGGAAGAACCACCGTAACGGGGCGTTGAACCCCAAGGCTCAGTTCCGTTCGGAGGTTCCCAAGGAAAAGATCGAGTCGGCACCGAAGGTGGCCGGACGGCTCGGTGTTTTCGACTGTTCCGGGGTTTCGGACGGAGCCGCGTGCGCACTCATCGTCCGTGCCGAGAATGCCTTGGATTACACCGATTCGCCGATGTACGTCAAGGCGCTGTCGTTCACCGCCGGCCCGATGCGCGGTGGCATGGACCCGGACTACGACTTCACCACCTTCCCGGAGGTCGTGCACGCCGCCCGCGATGCCTATGCCCAGGCCGGTATCGAGGACCCGCTGTCGGAGCTGTCGCTGGCGGAGGTACACGACTGCTTCACCCCGACGGAGATCGTGCTCATGGAGGACCTGGGATTCTCCCAGCGGGGACAGGCATGGAAGGACATGCTGGCCGGTACCTTCGATGCCGACGGTCGACTGCCGGTGAACCCGGACGGCGGGCTCAAGTCCTTCGGGCACCCGGTGGGCGCCAGCGGCCTGCGGATGCTCTACGAGGCGTGGCTTCAGTTCCGTGGCCAGGCCGGGGAACGACAGCTCGCGGACCCTCACACCGCGCTCACCCACAACCTGGGTGGCCGACCAGGTGGATGCGTGTCGTTCGTGTCCATCGTCGGCAACCAGCTGAGTCGCTAACTCATCAGCAGTCTTCAATGAGCGAGGCGCCGCCCGGTTTCTGAGGACCGGGCGGCGCCTTCATGTGTGTTCCGCTTCAAGAATGTCGAAAAGCCGTGGATTCCGTCCCAGGCAACCCGACCACGGCTGCTTCGATGTCGGCTCGGTCGGTGCGGAAGGAGTTAGCCGGATGCGTGGGGTCCGCGTATCCGAACGAGACGGCACACACGACGTCACGGTCCTTGGGGATGTCGAGGAACCGGCGAACGAAGTCCGAGTACATCGCGATCGCTGCCTGCGCGATCGTATTCAGACCGAGGCTCTGGGCCACGGTGAGCAGAGTGGAGACATACCCACCGCAGTCGACGGCGCCGTACACCCCCAATGACCGGGGAGTGCTGATGACGGCGACATGTGGCGCGCCAAAGAAACGGAAGTTCTCCATAGCCTGCCGTTCCCGGCCGGACATGTCGTCCCGAGCCACGCCAACGGCGTTGTAGAGGCCGAATCCCGCTGCCCTCCGCCGGTCGCGGTAATCACCCTCGAAGGCCGTCGGTGGCTTCAGATCGGGTTTTTCCGGATGGTTGCGGACATGCTCGCTCAGCTCCTTGGCGAACTGTGCGGTCTGCTCACCGCGTGTCAGATGAACCAGCCAGGGCTGGGTGTTGCACCAGGACGCGGTTCGTTGTGCGAGGGTGAACAGTCGGCGGATCGTCTCGTCCGGGACGAGATCAGGGAGAAATGCGCGACAGCTGTAGCGTGCCTGCAGTAAGCGTGTGAGTACCTCGTTGTCCATCGACTCCGTCATCTTTCCTCAGGCCCCGGAGATCTGGCGTGTCGCCCCCTGCCAGAACCGGTCGCGGACCTGGCGGCGTAAGACCTTGCCCACTCCCGACTTAGGGAGCGAGTCGACGAACTCCACCTTGGTCACCTTCTTGACGGAACCCACCAGCCGTCGGGTCTCGGCGATGATGTCCTCCTCGGTCAGTGAGCTGTCCGGGTGGAGAGCGACGACCGCGCAGGGGGTCTCACCCCATTTCTCGTGGGGAATGCCGACCACGCACACCTCTCGAACTCCTGGGATGGACTCGATGGCATTCTCGAGCTCGGCGGGCCAGATGTTGTAACCGCCGGAGATGATCATGTCTTCTTTCCGGTCCGCAAGGAACAGGAATCCCTTCTCGTCGACATAGCCCATGTCACGGGTGAGGATGCTGCCATCGGGAAGCATGCGAGCGGCGGTGGATTCCGGATCCTTCCAGATTTCCTTCATGTTCCCGGGTGCCTTCACCGCGATCTCACCGACCTCGTACGGGGGCAGTGGCTTGCCTTGTTCGTCCACAATGGCGATGGTCGTGTTCGGGGTCGGTCGTCCCACGGAGCGCATCAGACGTCGTTCCTCTTCAGTCCCGTTCGGCTTGTGCTGATGGGGGAAGAGCATGGTGACGGTGATCGACTCACTCTGGGCGTAGAGCTGATAGAGGACGGGGCCGAACTTCTCCAGAGCCCGTGTCATCGTCGTCTCCGAAATGGGGGAGGCCGCGTAGTTGAGACAGCGCATACTGCTCAGATCGCGGCGATCGATGTCGGGGTGGGCCAGCATCGCCTGGATCATCGTAGGCACGACCAGGGTCACCGTGACCTTCTGTTGCTCGATGAGTTCCAGGGTACGACCGGCTTCGAAGCTGGGCATCACGACGACCCGCCCACCGACCTGCAGGATCGGCCACATCCAGAGGGAGGGGGCATGGGTCAGCTGTCCCGCAGCCAGGTAGACGTCCCGTTCGTCGAGCTGAGGAGTCACCCAGCGGTATTCATCGTTGTTGTTCAACCACTGTCGGACGGTGTGCACGATCCCTTTGGGACGACCCGTTGTTCCCGCCGAGAAGCGGATCACGTGGATGTCGTCGGGGTCCGAGACCACGTCGGGGCGGGTGTTGTCGGTGGTCGCGAGTGCGGCTTCGTAATCGATGGTTCCGTCGGGGGCCGGACCGTCGAACACGATGACGTGCTCGAGCTTCGGCAGAGAGGCGAAGTACGGGCGTATCTCCTCGACTAGCTTGGCGTTGATCAATAGTGCTTTGGCGTCGACCAGGTCGAGCAGGTAGGAGTTGACCTCACCGGTCTCATGGCCATAGAGGCTCGCCCTGACGAATCCGCCCAGGGCGATTCCGGCCATCTGTTCGGGGGTCTCGAAGGCGTTCGCACTGAGTGTGGCGACACGGTCGCCTTTGGTCAGTCCGAGTCCGGCAAGCATGTTCGCGATGCGGCAAGAGCGGTCGAACAGCTCAGCGTAGGTCTGTGTCCTGCCGTCACACCACACGGCGATGCGGTCGCTGTAGCGAGCAGCGGAATTTTCGATGATTGTTCCAAAGTCCATGGAGCGGCTCCTATGACGCGTCCGGGTGATGGCTGGTGGTTCCTTCAAGCACACAGGGTCGCGGCTTAAGTTAATTTAAGTTAAATCCAGAAATGGAGTCAACCGTGCCTTCGGTGGCAGCCGCGCTTGTCTGTTGAGTCTGAGAGCGGGACGAAGGGTGGGACCAGGGGCTGCGGTCAAGAGTGTTCTCGCTCTCGCCGTCAGCGCGGAAGGGTGCTCGGGTGGCGCGCTCGCCCGCCGTCGAAGGGGCCGGCAAGTCTGGGGCTGACGGGCGGCTGGCATGTCGGGGCTTCCGGCGGCCTGTGGCCGACTGTGGGTTGTCGACCATCTGGGTGGGGGCGGGTTCGACCGTGCCGGCTCGCGCGTTGACATGCGGCGAGATTTTTATTTATCTTAAATTCAAGACTGAGGAGTTCGGATGACCTACGAGGATCACGTCGCGCTGGCAAAGCGCCTGTACGCCGCGCTCGCCGCAGGTGACCGGAAGACCCTGGGCGAGATCTTGCACCCGGATTTCACCGGCCGGGCAACGGAAGGTCTGCCGTTGGGGTTGGGTGGACGTTACGACGGCCCGGAAGACATGCAGCGCAATTTCTGGTGGCGGATCGGCCGGAACTACCGTGTCCAGGCCCACGCGGAGTCATTCCACACGCTCGACGATGGACGGCTCCTGGTCCGTGGCCGTTATCGAGGAGAGGGAATTGCTTCGAGGCGCACACTCGACGCAGTCTTCATCCATCTGATCGCCTTCAGCGACGACAACCGGATCCGCGCTCTCGAACAGCTCACCGACAGCGCGGCCTGGGAGGAAGCACTCGGCACCCTCGGGGTGCCCAAGTCCGACTCACCCGGGCTCGCCGCGCTTGCGTCCGACTCCCTCGAGACGATCGACTATTCGGTCCGAAACGGTGTCGCGATCATCTGCCTCGACCGGCCCGAGCAGCGCAACGCGATCGACGCACGGATGGCGCGGGAGACCCTCATCGTCGCCCGGCGAGTCGCCGCGGACCCCACAGTCCGCGCGGTGCTCATCTGTGGCAACGGACCAGCACTCACCGTCGGCGGGGACATCGATTTCTTCGCCCAGGTGGCATCGGGAGAGCTGGGGGCGACTTTCGAGAGCATGACCACGTCCTTCCACGAGGCGTTCCGGATCCTCAGCCGCATCGACGCTCCCATCGTGACAGCGGCCCATGGCTCGGTGGCGGGTGGCGGACTCGGCTTCGTCTATGCCGCCGACATCGTGCTCGCCGCGGAGGACACGAAATTCGTGGTCGCGTTCGGGGCTCTCGGCCTGACCGGTGACGGGGGCGGTACGTGGTACTTACCGCGCCTGGTGGGGCCCCGACGTGCCGCCCGCATGTACCTGGAGAACCGGCCCGTGGAGGCCGCAGAAGCAGTGGAGTGGGGCCTCGTCACCGAGGTCGTGCCGTTCGAGGCCTTGCGTGAAAAAGCCCTGGAGTTGGCCACCCGATTGGCGGCTGGGCCGACCAAGGCCTTCGGCGGCATGCGCCGACTGCTGCGCGACTCCTGGACGAACACCCTTTCCGAACAGCTGCATGCGGAGACCCAGGCCCTCGCCGCTACGGGCGACACCGCGGACGCCACCAACGCCATCGCCAGTTTCATCGCCAAGCGTCGACCCGAATTCCAAGGACGGTAGAGCATGTCCAGTCTCGTCACCGACAACCCTGAGCATCGCGCAGTCCGCGAGACGGTCGCCAAGATCGCCTCGAAGTACGGACCGCAGTACTTCATCGAGCGCAGCCGCAACGGCGAAGACATCGGCGAGTTGTGGAGTGATCTGGGAGAGGCCGGTTTACTCGGCCTTCACCTGCCCGAGGAGTACGGCGGCGGTGGCGGCGGCATGACCGAAGCGGTGGTCGTTGTCGAGGAACTCGCTGCGCACGGCATGCCCATGTTGATCTGGGTCATTTCGCCGGCGATCTGCGGCAGCATCCTGGCCCATCATGCGTCGGAGAAACTCAAGCAGGAGTGGTTACCGTCCATCGCCGACGGCACCAGGAAGATGGCTTTCGGACTCACCGAGCCCGACGCCGGTTCCAACAGTCACCAGTTGTCCACCACCGCCCGACGAGACGGGGACGGCTGGGTGATCTCGGGTTCGAAGTACTACATCTCGGCCGTCGACCAGGCCGATGCCATTCTGTTGGCGACGCGGGACGCCGAGCACTCGACGAGTGAAAAGGGCAAGCTCTCCCTTTTTGTTGTCCCCACGGACGCCCCGGGGCTCACCTACCAGCGGATCGACACTTCGATCGTGGCCCCCGACAGGCAATTCACCGTCTTCCTGGACGACGTTCGGGTGGGTCCGGACGCTTTGATCGGACAGGCCGGGCAGGGGTTGCGGCAGCTCTTCGACGGGCTCAACCCCGAGCGCATCCTGGTGGGTGCCCTCTGCAGCGGTGTGGGCCGGTATGCCCTCGGGAAGGCAGCCGACTACGCCCGGGAACGGCAGGTCTGGTCGGTGCCGATCGGGGCCCACCAGGGCGTCTCCCATCCGCTGGCCGCATGCCATATCGAGGTCGAGCTCGGTCGGCTCGCGACGTACCGGAGTGCGGAGTTGTTCGACGCCGGCGAGCCAGCCGGTGAGGCCGCGAACATCGCGAAGTACGCCGCCTCGGAGGCCTCGTTGAAGGCACTCGACCAGGCGATTCAGACCCACGGTGGCAACGGCCTGTCCCACGAATACGGCCTGTCGGAGTTGTGGTTCGTCACTCGTTTGATGCGAACCGCCCCGGTGAGCCGGGAGATGGTCCTCAACTTCGTCGCGCAGACCTCCCTCGGCCTGCCCCGCTCCTACTGACCCGTACCGCGAGAGAAGGAAGTCAAAGATGACCACGCAAGCTGATCACGAGTTCGACGCCGTAGTCGTGGGAGCCGGCGCGGGTGGGCTTTTTGCCGCCGCACGACTGGCGAAGCAGGGCTACCGCACGCTCGTGCTGGAGCGCCTCGACAAGGTCGGAGGACGGGCTTCCACCGACGAGATCGACGGCTTCAAGGTGAACAACGGAGCGATCGTCATCGAAGTCGGTGGCATCACCCAGCAGACCTGTGAGGAAGTTGGCGCGAAGTTCGAGATCCGCGAGCCTAAGCCACCGATCCTGTACCGCATCGGTGGCAAGGACATCGACGTCACCGGTGGAGGATGGGGCTTCCTGCTCAGCAAACTGACCCGGCAGGGTGCCAAGCTGGTTAAGGGAATCGGTGCCGCACGCAACGACAGCGGCCTGCCAGAGGACGAGATCTCGACCGCTGAATGGGTGGCGAAGTACACCAAGAATGAAGGCGTGCACGGCATCTTCCGTAACATGTGCGCCTCGATCTTCGCGGTCAGCTCCGAGGACCTCCCGGCGCGTGTGTTCCTGACCTACTTCACCCGGAAGAGCGCGTTCAAGCGATTCGGTTTCCACCCCCGGGGCACCATCGGTCTCTGGTTGGACCTCGTGGAGGCGATCGAGTCGCATGGTGGTCAGGTCTGGCTGTCGAGCCCTGTCGAGAGGATCATCACCGATGGGGGCAAGGTAACCGGGGTCGAGGCGGTGCGGGACGGTCAGCGGGTTCACATTGCGGCGCCCGTCGTCGTCAGTGACGTGGGGCCGGCGGCGACCAACCGGCTGGTGGGCGAGGAGAACCTGCCTGAGAATTACCGGGCGCTCGTCGAGAAGCGAGATCGGCCGTGCGCGATGATCTCCGTCAACTTCGCCAGTCAGGAACGGCTGGTCGATGTCCCCGGCATGCTCAGCTTCGCTAAGTCCCGTCGCATGGCGTACATCGCGAACTTCACCGACACGTGCCCCGAGATGGCGCCGGAAGGCTGGAACCTCTACGTCGGGACGGCGGTACCGAAGCCGGCGATCGGTGATTTCGACGAGGCTTCGGAGACCGAACTGCTGCTGCAAGACCTGCGGGACGAGATCCCGGGATTCGATGAGAAGGCCCGGATCCTGAGCATCAACGTGACCCGCGACGACTGGCCACCGCAACGCGCAGTCGCCGGTTTCGACCTGCCGCACGACACCCCTATCACCGGACTGTGGAATGTCGGGGACGCGGTCAAGGAGTACGCCAACGGCGGGACCACGGCGTGTGCCGAAACGGCGCAGATCGTGGTCGAGAAGATCACCGCTGCCTTTCCGGTCGGTCGGTGACGCGATTCGTGCCGTCACATAAGGAATTTTCGTGCCACTACGTAAGGAAGTGAGGTCAAGGACATGAAGGTTGAAGTCGACTTCAACAAGTGCACCGGGCTCGGCATCTGCGAGTCCCTGGCACCGACGCTTTTCGAGGTCAACGACGAGGGCAATCTGGTTCTCCTCAAAGAGGACATCACGGATGACGAGCTTCAGGGCGTCGAGGAAGCAGTTGCCGGCTGCCCCACCGAGGCTCTGCGCATCGTCCGGGACTGACAGGAGCTTGTGTCGTGAGTGTCGAACGTCTGGTGGTCGTCGGGGCATCGCTTGCCGGCCTGCGCGCTGTCGAGGCTGCCAGGAAAACAGGGTTCACCGGGTCGATCACTTTGATCGGCGCCGAGCAGCATTTGCCCTATGATCGCCCACCGTTGTCGAAGGCTTTCCTCGAGCCGCTCGAAGGCGGTGCGGAGCCGGAGCAGCCGTTCTTTCGCTCCGAAGAGGTCTACACCGAGGAGCTCGATGTCGACCTGATGCTGGGCGAGCCGGCGACCGGACTGGACACCGAACGTCGGCTGGTACAGGTGGGCGAGAAAGACGTTCCCTACGACGCTCTGGTGATCGCCACGGGCGCGCAGGCCCGAACTCTTCCGGGGACCGAGCATCTTGCGGGGGTCTTCGGACTACGCACGCTCGACGATGCCATCGGTGTTCGAGCGGCGTTGGAAGCCGGGGCGCGCACCGTGGTGATCGGGGCCGGTTTCATAGGCTCCGAGGTCGCCTCCTCGGCGAGAAAGCGTGGCCTCGACGTCACGATCGTCGAGGCACTGCCCACTCCGCTGGTGCGGGCCACCGGAACACATATGGGCGCTGCGATCGCGGCATTGCACGAACGCAACGGCACCAGGCTGCTCTGCGGCACCGGAGTACGGGCGGTCGAGGGGAGCGACAGGGTCGAACGCGTCGTCCTCGACGACGGCACTGTCCTCGAAGCCGATCTTGTCGTGGTCGGCATCGGGGCATCGCCCGCCGTGGACTGGCTCGAGGGCTCGGGCCTGAAGCTTGACGACGGCATCGTCTGCGACGAAAACCTCTACACCGGTGTGCCGGGCGTGTACGCCGCCGGCGACGTGGTCAACTGGTTCAACGGTGCCCTGGGATGCCGGCAGCGACTCGAGCACTGGACCAGCGCGGCCGAGCAGGGCGCGGTTGCGGCCCGTAACGCACTCGATCCGGAGAACGCGAAACCCTACGGCACGGTGCCGTACTTCTGGTCGGACTGGTACGACAGTCGGATTCAGTTCGTCGGTTCACCGGTGGCGGACGAGGTGCGTCTCGTCGACGGAAACGTTGACCGGGACCGACGATGGATCGCGCTCTATCGTAGCGGTGATCGGCTGATTGGTGCTCTCACGGTCAACGGGCAAACCGAGATCATGAAATATCGCGGTCTGATCCAGAAGCAGGCGAGTTGGGACGAGGCGTTGGTGTTCGCGGAGAAACGTAAAAAGCTCGCGGCTGCCAAGGCTGCTCTACAGCACTCTGATACGTCCTAGTCTGAGATTGGATTTGGGGACCGTCCTTCAGGGACTTGCGTGGAGTAATCGGCTTGCTGAGAATCTCGGCCGTTTCAGGGCGTCGGCCGTTCCACGGTTGGCCAAGCGGGAGGTGTCTTCGGCTCAGGAAGGCCCTAGTTGCCCAAGACGGGTCTGGTGGCACAGAGCCACCAACGCCTGGCTGGGATGCTTTTGTTCGAGTGTTTCTGGCCCTGTCCCTCCGTGGCGCGTTCAGGCGCTCGGCATCCCGAGCTGATCGACCAGCTCGGTCAACGCGGAACCCAGTGGACGATCGACCCGCACCA
>k87-664861_pt1 | contig 31301 bp, 26 predicted proteins | sample MGYA00084031_6733416 | MGnify analysis MGYA00084031
ACTCCTTCGGAAATAAGCCGAAATTCTCCAAAAATTAAAGAGCAATTTTCGGAAATTTCTTCTTATTTCTCGGAGCTAAACGGTTCTTTCCCGACCTCAGCCTTCTTTAACGGAAGAAGATTTGTTTGAGGGCCAACAATCAATTTAGGAATGCCTTATTGAAATGTTCCTGTTCTTATTGTAGACTGAAAGAAGTGGTGGTGGAAAGCTATCACCATTAATAGAAAAGCAGGAAAATAAAAAGGAGCTTGTTGGAAGTTTAATGCTTGAAAATGTAAGCGGAATCATTTTGTTGGAATGCTAAAAAAGGGAGTAGAGTTATGAGTAATGAAAATATCGTCTTAGCAAGAAATACAGAGCGTGCACCAAAGCATCCTCTCGCAACCCAAACAGTCGCATTTTCCCACTATAATCATTTGTCGGCACAGTTACCTATTGAGCCAACCTCTGGACAATTGGTAGAAGGTGGCATTCGGGCCCAAGCGACACAATGTTTGAAAAATATCCAAGCGGTTGTTGAAAGTATTAACCATGTGATGAGTGACATTGTCAGAATGACCATTTTTGTCAAAGATATGCGGGATGTTGCCGCAGTTGAGGAGGTCTATGCGGCCTTTTTTACCCATTATTATCCAGCTAAAACAGTGGTCGCCGTCGCAGATTTGCCGTTAGGCGCCGCTGTTCAAATGGAGGCACTTGTTTCAAATGGGGAAGGAACTATCCCTAATGCACCTCAAGCTGGGGATTTAATTAAATTAACAAATCAGACTGTTCAGGCACCAATTGATGCTCTAGCCAGTCAAACGGTCGCGTTTTCTCACTATAACAATCTGTCTGCACAATTGCCTATAGATCCTCAAACGGGTAGAGTTGAGGCTGGCTGTGTTAAAACGCAAACAAAACAATGTTTGAAAAACATAAAAGCCATTTTAACCAGTATTGATGTGCCTTTTGATGATATTGTGAAGGTCAATATTTATTTAAAAGATTTATCTAAGCTAGAAGCTGTCAATCAAGTATATGCCGCTTTTTTCCCGGATTCAGGAATTGCGCGCACGGTCAATTACATGCCAGCACGAACAGTGATTGCTGTTGCTGATTTACCAATGGGCGCGGCGGTGCAAGTAGAAGCGGTGGTTTCTCATGGGGATGGTACGCCACCACAAGCGATTGAAGATCGACATGGATTAATTATTGAAGCAAATAATACAGAGCACGCACCGAAGTGTCCATTTTCGACACAAACTGTTGCTTTTTCTCATTACAACCATCTATCAGCTCAGCTACCATTGGACCCTAAAACAAATGCGTTAGTCGCTGGCGGAATCAAGGAACAAACGACGCAATGTTTAGAAAACATTAAAGCGATTATTGAAAGTGTGGATCACAGCTTAGCTGATCTGGTGAAAGTGAACATTTTTGTGAAAGAGATTGAAGAGCTGGCGGCAGTAGATGACGTCTACCAAACGTACTTCCCTGAAGGCACGCCTGCAAGAAGAGTGATTGGTGTGACGGATTTACCAAAAGGTGCTCAGATTCAAATCGAAGCGATTGCTGGGAACGCAGAAGGTACGCCACCAATTGGTTAAACAGTAGAAGAAACAAACGTCAGCTGGCTTCTGAAGCCAGCTGACGTTTTTAGTATTTAGATAAATCAGTAAAGTAAGCTAGTTGCCATTTTTGTGTTTTTTTGGCGGTTTGATTAAGGTTTTGGCACCAAGAAGGATAAAAACGGGCCGCCATTTTGCCTTTTTGTTGATTCGTTTTGAGAATTTTTTGTTGGATTAAACATTCTTTCGGCAGAAGAAAGAGACCTTGCTTTTCTTGATCAGCAATGACAATTGCTAACATTTCAGGGGATTCCGTAGCATCAAAGGCTTCGTTCTGATTTTGTTGATTTTTTTCCCAGAAGGCTACAAAATAGCCTTCTTTTTTCGGCGTTTTTTTGGCTAAGCGACTGCGGATAAGCTGTTGCGATTCATTAACTTGGCATAAAAAGCCTTCATATTCGGCATTTTGTTTTTCTTCGGAAAGCAGGGTAATCGTGCTCACTGCTTTTTCAAGTATTGGCAATGAATTCATAGGGAATGTCCTTTCTTTTCGTTTAATGTCGGTAAGAGTTCTTGGATAATGGTTAATCCTTTCGCCAATACCTCAAGCTGATTGGAGGCCAAGGAAATTCGTAAAAAAGCATCTGGCTGATTTTGCACAGTAAAGCGGCTCGAGTGAAAAAGACGTACCCCATTTTGGAGAAATTCTTGTTCAATTTGCGGCGCCGTTTTTTCGGTAGAAAGGGGAATAGTTCGGTAGTATGGCAAAGGATTGCTAGGTCTAGCTAACCCAAAAATGGTATCAAATAAGTCATTGGCTTGTTTTGTTAAAGCCAATTTTTCTATCACTAATTCTTCTGCAACTGGTGAGCGTAAGACTTGGGTGACAATTTCAGCATCAAAGCCAGAAGTTTTAACGTTAATATTAAAAATCGCACGCTCTATTTCTTGGCGAAGAAGCGGAGGGAAAACAAGGTACGCAATGCGTAAGCCTGTACAGACAAACTTTGTCATCCCCGCTAAGTAAATCGTTTGTTGAGGTAAGAGTTCTTGAAACGTTGGTAAAACTGCTTGCTGTGCATACGTTGTTAAAAAAGAATGAATGTCATCTTCAATTACCCATAAGTGTTCTTGCTGAATGATTTCAGCTAAAGTCATTCGGCGGGCGCTAGACATTTGGAAACCAATCGGGTTATTACATGCAGGCATTAAGAAAATACCGTGTATTTTTTTCTTTTTGCATTCTTGCAGTAAATGCTCTGGGTCCATCCCCTCGGAATCATAGCCAATCGGGACGATTTCTAAATGATAAAGCTGGGCGAGTTCAATAAAATTTGAATACGTGTATCGATCTACGGCAATCCGCTGACCTGGAGAAAAAGCGGCGGCTAACGTCACGGCCAGCCCATTCTGGACACCAGATACAATGGCAACTTCTTCGGCATTGGTTCGAACGCCTTGTGTCTGAAGCCATTCGGCAGCGGTTGCTCGTTGAAAGTGCGTACCTAAAGGATCGCGATAATTTAGCAAACTGTTAAGGGCCGCGTTTTTACTAACGGATTCAATAAAAGGTAAAATCCGCTGATTACACATATCAAAGGAACTAACCAGCCCTAAATCAATTAGATGGTCCGCTACTTGGTTGGTAGAGATTGTAATTGAGTGAAACGCGTTGGGAGAAACGAAAGTGCCGCTACCGATGTTGGTATAAAGTAAGCCTTTTTCCATAGCGTGTTTATAGGCTTGACCAATCGTCGTGAAATTCAGATCCAAGTAATCAGCTAATTCTCTTTGCGAAGGCAATTTCACATTTTTTTGAAGCGCACCAGATAAGATATCCGCTTCTAATTGTTGAACCAATGATTGGTAATAAGGTCTTGTTAAACGTTCTTTAACAGGGCGCCATGACAACGCATAGTTCTCATAGGAATTAATCGGCATGAGGGGAACTTCCTTTCTATAAAATTGTATTCCATACAATTATAGCATTGAGTGTATTGTTTGTCTGGTTTATGATAGCGCAAAGGGAGGAATTCAGATGGACATTATTTCTTATGGGAGGGTCATTCAACAATTGTCGTTTTCCGAAGCAATTCAAGTGATGAAACGTTGCTTTGCAGAGTTGCAAAAAGGAAAAATTTCGCAAAGTGAGCGCCATGTAGAGGTTTTACCAGATGGGGAAAATCAGAATCTTTTTGCATTAATGCCTGCTTACTTAGGAAAAAATCGCTTTTTTGGGGCAAAAATCATTACAGCTTTTCCAGAAAATCCACAAAAAAATTTGGCCTCGCATCTTGGTCAAATTTTATTGTTTGATAGTTCTACTGGAAGACCAGTCGCGATGATGGACGCCAATGCGATTACGTGGCTTCGCACAGCAGCTGCTTCTGCTTTGGCAACCGATTATTTAGCAGCTCCAGAGGCAAAAAGTATCGCTTTGATTGGTGCAGGTCAACAAGCTTCGTCTCATCTCGCAGCGCTACAAAGCGTTCGGGCGATTGAAAAGGTTTTTATATATGACCGCACAGCAGAACGCGCACGAAAATTAATCGCTAAGCAACAGCACAATTACCCCGAATGTACCTTTATTGGTTGTTCTTCTGTCCAAGAAGCCGTCCAGGAAGCGGAAATTATCTGTACACTAACTTCCAGTCAGGACGCATTTTTAGAAGAAAAAGACGTTTTGCCGAATGCCCATATCAATGCAATTGGTACATTCACGCCGACTTCCAGAGAATTAACAAGCGACCTTGTTAAAAACAGTCAAGTGTTTGTAGATGAGTATGCGGCTGCATTAAAAGAAAGCGGGGATCTTTTAATTCCGATTTCAGAAGGTGCCTTTTCAGCTGAAAAAATTGTAGGTTCTCTCGGCGAATTAGTGACTGGCAAAGTTAAACTAAAGGCGGAGCAGAAAGGCCGCACGATTTTTGATGCGGTTGGCTTAGCAGTTGAGGATTTGTGTTGCGCGGAATACATTTATCAAAAAATACAAGGAGAGAATTAAAATGAGTTATCCCTATTATATTGTCGATGCTTTTGCGGAGGAAGTTTTTAAAGGCAATCCCGCCGCTGTTTATGTTTTGGAAAAATGGTTGCCAGAAGCGGTGATGCAAAACATTGCGATTGAAAATAATTTGTCAGAGACTGCTTTTACAGTCAAAGAGGGAAAAAGTTACGCCCTGCGCTGGTTTACGCCGGAACGAGAAATCGATCTCTGCGGGCATGCTACATTAGCGACGGCTTTTGTGTTATTTAACTATTATTCCGTTGCGGAAGAAACGCTTCATTTTACTAGTCAAAGTGGACCGCTCGCAGTGACCAAAAAAGAGGAATATTATTATCTAGATTTTCCTTATATCCTACCGGAAAGGATTCCAATTTTGCCAGAGTATGAAGTCGCTTTAGGCGCGAAAATTTATGAAGCTTATTTGGGTCGCGATTTATTTTTTGTCTTAAAAGACGAAGAGACAGTGGCAAAAATCACACCAGATTTTTCTGCATTAAAAGCATTGGATTTAGGAGTAGGAGTCATTGTAACGGCACCAGGAGACTCGGTGGATTTTGTTTCACGGACTTTTTTCCCGAAACTAAGAATTAACGAAGATCCAGTTTGTGGTTCTGCGCACGCCAATTTAATTCCTTATTGGGGAAAACGGCTCAATCAAACGACCCTTTCGGCCTATCAAGTGTCCCCAAGAGGTGGCTTTTTAACTTGTGAAGTGAAAGAAGATCGAGTCATTATTGGTGGTACTGCTAAACTATTTGCAAAAGGGGAAGCGTCCTTACCTGTATAAAAGTACACCGACCGCTAGAAATTCGTCGTTAGCGGTCGGTGTACTTTTTAAATAGAATAGTTGCGAGAAACAAAGGGAACTTCTTCACCATTTTCGAGCTGATTTAGGTACAAAGCTAACATGAAAAAGTAACCTGAGAGTAAGTTGACTACATCATACAGCTGCGGATCAATTTTTTTACCACCATAGTCCATGCGATAAAGTAAACGAACAATATCTTTGGCTTTGGCTCTTAAAATGTGTGCATAAGAGGAACAGATTGTGCCCATCGGTAAAACAAAAGGACGATTTTCTTCGTATGTCAGTTCATTCATAGCATTGACACGTTCCAAAAGCCAGGTTATTTCTTCCTCTGTGACTGTTAATTTTGTTCGGGTCGTTGGATTGACATGGTAGATTAACTCGCAAATTTTGGCTAGTTCTTCTGTTAGTGCAGGCTGTTCAGGGACGTCTAATTGTTGCACATATCCTCGTAGAAGACCTGTCATCGAGGCTAATTCATCAGTCATTAATTCAAAATCACATCGTAAATCTTCTGGTTTAGAAGATAGATACGGGTACGCTTCATACGGACTGCGGTACATTTTTTCCATTCAATTTCCCTACTTTCTAAAAATAAAAAGCCCTCAAAAAGAATGCACGAAAGCCAATCTTTTTGAGCGCCATTGCTCGACTGTTCACAGTACACCATTGTACTTGCTAAGGTAATCATAGCCAAGAGTGAAGGGAGAGTCAAGGGGGAATCAAGGTTGGAGAAAGAAAATGAAGCTAAGAATTACCAGAAGTAAACCAATCAATAAACTGACAAGCCCAGAGATTTGACCCAATCGTTGTTGGGTAGAAGAAGGCTGGTCGGTAACTGTGAGCAAACTTGAGAAAAAGTTCATTTTTTTCACGAGTATTAAATACGCAACAATAAGCAAAAGAATACCCGAAAAAAGGTACGAAAGGGGCTCAGAAATAAATTTTTGGGCACGAAGTAAAAAAATTCCTATGAAGAGGACAACAAAACCATACTTAAGAAAAGTTTCTTTTGACATGTTGAAATCGCTTCCTTTTGGTTGATGAATTTTATTAATAGCCACTATTCTTATGATTAAATTATAGGACTTTGAGGGCGGTGGAGCAAAGGAAAAATGGAGAATGGTGGGAAGAAAGTGTGATAATGCAAAAGAAAACCCGCTCAAACTTATATTCTTTGAGAATATCAAAACTAAATAACAAGGATAAATTGAAAAAGATCTCTACCAAATATTGGCAGAGATCTTTCTATAATAAAATGTGGTGAAGATTACATTATGTTCTATTTTTTAAAAATCAATACATGGTCCACATTAATTTTTCCACCTCGATTTCCACGGTCAAATCCCATAAAGTGGTTTTTAATAATATAACTCCAGCGAGATTCTAATATCAATCCATGCTTTTCAGCTAATTCTACAAGTATATTTGCAGTGTTAATTTCCACATTACTGACAGTACTATTTCCTATAGCCATAATATAATGAGCGCCATTATTCATTACGGCATTTGAAGATTTGAAATGTTTATCCATAAATTCAAAGTATCTATATATGATATAGGCATGTTTTTCACCATTTTTTTTATCATTGAGTACATTTTTAATATTATCATCCATTAATGGAATCCCCAATGAATGTTCTTTAATAAAGAAGTTTGAGTATTCTTTTTTAGGAACCAATGTTGTTCCTGTGTATAATTTTCTTTTTCTATTTTGCTTTATTTGAGTATCCATTGAAAATAAATCTCCAATCCAAAATAACTCAACCATCTGATTATATACATAGTCAATTGATTTAATATATGGAGGGGAGGTAACAATTAAATCAATTTTTTTTGAAATCAACTCAGAAAAATCAGCATCTCCATTAGATTTAAAAATAGTGGAGTTTGCCTTATTATTCCATAGAAGGTTAAATTCTCGAAACCCCTCAAAAAAAATTCTTAATTGTTTTTCAAATAACGAATATACCTCAGCAGGTTTTTTCGGTTTTGTTCCAGATACATATGTTTTTTGCGACTGGTTATCAGCGTTTGAGACACGACGAATTATCCCTGAGAGAGCGATAACAAAAGCATCATAGTAATCAGAAATATTAGCAATATCTTTAAAAACCAAAGGAATTTCATCAATTAGTGTTCTGAGTTTGCTTAATTTTATTGTTGCATCATTAGTGAACCAATGTGTCAAGTTCTCAACTTCAGGCATAAAATTTGGTTCAACTGTTTCTTTACTGTCCATAATCCAGTTACTAATAGTCAAAAATTGAGCTGGATCTAACGGAGTTGATTTAACCTTTGAAATTAAACATGATAGTGGGTCAATATCAATACCGAAAGAGTCGTAGCCAAAAACTGTTGACTCTACTAAAGTTGTTCCACTACCTACAAAAGGGTCTAACACTACTTGTTCTCTGTCACTAAGATAATTTTTAATTGCCCACTCAGGTATTTGAGGAATAAACTTTCCTGGATATTTATGGAAACCATGTGTTAAAGGTGTGACAACATTAGTATCAATGCTAACTTGCGAGTTGTTTGGTATTACCTTAGGTAATTCTTTAAAATGTAAAATTGTCATTGCTTACTCTTTTCTAAGGATTACGATGGATTCTCTCATAAAATCCATAACATCCTTTAAATGTTTTCTCTGTTGTGAGCTTGTAGTTAAATGTCTTGTTACGATTATTTCTTCAACTTTAAATCCAATTTTTTCTCCTATTTCTGCTATTAATAAGTCAGAAGGTACAACTACTCCAGCATATGCTGAATTTCCTACTACTATGACAACCCTACCTCCAATTAATGTTTTGGTATACAGATTATGCAATAAAGTCTCCATATCATCAAAATAACCAGAAATTACGGTTGGTATTTTATTGCTCCACAGTTTCTTTGTCTCTAAAATAGCTGTTAGATGTGAAACAGATTTATTATTGTTTTCTAAAGATTTTGAAACTGATGCACTTGCATTTGAACGTAGGCCAGTTCGTTTAAGCTGTTTCAATTCATCTTGATTTTTGATAAAATCCCCTAACCATAACTCAGTTTTATGGATTTCAAAGTAATCAAAAAAATTCACGTATGGAGGAGAAAAAATGGTCAGTTCTATTTCCTCAGGAATTTCTAAAACCTTCTCCATTGATGAGCCTAATAACATAGTAGGTTCAGGAGTAGTGATAGTATTATTTTGTATATCTTCTATAATATTTTCGATATTACTAACAATTTTATCGATAACATAAGTAAATTTATCTTTTGGAAAATGATTTTTCTCCCATTCTTCAATAGGTATGTTAATATAACCAGACTTCATTCGTCTTCTATTTTTATATTTTAAACCATTCCCTTCTTTTTTCACATTAGAAACAGATTCAATATTTGAAAGCCACGATAGAAAGAAAATATCTCTTATGCGAGAATTGTCAATTGAGTTTATGTGTTCTTTTATCTGAAGTAAAGTTTGTAAAATATCCTTGTTAAAATATTTACTTGCCAATTCAAAAGTTGTTTGCCGTGTTATAGTATCACGTTCTAATTGCCTAAATTCTGATAATTCAACTTGAATACTTTGTATATCGTCAGTAAAGTAATTTCTATTTTCAACTTTTGAAATAAACAAAGAAATAGGGTTTACATCTATTCCGTAAGTTTTTAGGTGATTAAGTCTACCTGCAAGAATTGACGATCCGCTTCCCATGAAAGGATCTAACAGAATACCTTTGATATCATATTTTTTTATAATTTTTTCAACTAATTTATAAGAATATCCTTCTCTATACGAGTACCAACGTTGAAAAGGAATATCATAAGTTGTTTGAAAATGTACTAAATTTGAGTATGAATCGTCTTGTATTACTTCATACCGTTTTTCGAGACTGTCTAAAAAATTTTTATCTTCATATGTCACGGAAATCTACTCTCCTAAAAATACATTTTTTCTGTGGTATAGTGCATAGTTCTTATTAAAATGAATTGATTCGGGTAATAAAAGCGGTTTGGCTTGACTATCGAGAATACGCATAACATTAATTTGTTTTTCGGTCTTAATTAATTCAGATGAAAATATGAATTTTGAAGGAACAATACTTCCATTGTTATCAAAAGTAAATAAGCCTGCATCAAACATTTTATGACAACTTAAGCACAACGCAATACCGTTCTCTATATCATTTCTATGATGATTACTATTCAACATGTCTTCCGCACTAAACGGCATGATATGAGCTGCTTGTATAAATAATGTTCCTTCAGCATCACAACCTGGGATAGCACACTGATAATGGTAGTTATCTTTGACAGCTTTAGACCATGAGGATGTTCTTTCTGCTTGTTTATTTGCTCGAAATCGTTTTTCCAACTGTTCCCTACTAAATGTAATTTTAAATTTAGATAATTCTTCAACTGCATTAATCAGTTGAGGAGTTCCATACTCTTTAAATTCATTTAATAATGCTTCTCTGAAAGGAGCGCCAAAAGCCAATGGATTATCTTTAATAGCTTGCGTAGTAATTTTAGATTGGGGAACATAACGGCTTATAGCATCAAGCATGTGAGGAAATTGGTTGCTGAACTCTAATCCTCCGTTAGCATCCTTAATAAACAAAGATGATTGTACTAAATCAGTTACCCAATATGAATAATTTTTGCTTTTTACCCTCGTTGTATCTCCATCGATAAGATACTCTAATCTTTTCTTACTAATATTCCCAGAGTCGCAGTTAAGTTCTTCAATCAGTTTTTTTACTAATAAACCAGATTCAACTGGAATAACATCAAATTTTTTACTTGATGGAGAAAATGATACAATTGCAAGAGCATTAGCAATTGTAAGTCGATATAATAAATTTGCATCGCCACCTCGACCGTCATCAACAGCATCAGACCAAAGTAGCCCCATCGTGGTCCATTGCAAAGGTAATGTATTTTTGTCTCTAATAAAACCTAAACGAATCCAGTTTCTAATCTTTGTTTGCATAGTTGATGGTTGAATGGATTCATTACCTAATTTAGCTGTAGCTGAGAAATCATAGATCCAATTGTTTTTAGGATTTTTTCGATCTGCTCCCCAAAGTTTACCAATAAATTCAGTTTTTGTACTTGATGCAACAAGCAGTTGGATTGCAGCTAATTCTGATAGCTGACTTCCAGTTCTCGAATGAAACCAATCTCCTTCAAATTTTGGCATAGAAAAACCTCCTAAAGGTAGCTATTTATTTTTACTATCTTAATTTGACGAAAACAGTTTATAAAAAATTCATTTAGGTTGTAAACTAAATGAAAAAATTTACACCCCTGTCAGTTTTTATATAATAATCATCATGTAGAATATTTTAAATTTTACACATAGAAAATAAAAGACCCCTACCAAATTTTGGTAGGGAAAATGGTAGGGAACCATATCATTTTCAATGAGAAACAAGCATTTCAAAAGTTGAAAAACGTTGATTTGTCGGCATTCCCCATTCATATTATGTTGGCTCTTTATTCCCACTCCACAGTTGCAGGTGGTTTTGAAGTAATATCGTACACGATACGGTTTACATGTGCAACTTCGTTCACGATGCGCACAGAGATTTTTTGTAAAACATCCCAAGGGATACGGGCAAAGTCAGCGGTCATGCCGTCGATAGAAGTCACAGCACGGATACCGACTGTGTAATCGTAGGTACGGCCATCGCCCATAACACCTACTGAGCGGATGCCAGGTAAGACAGTAAAGTACTGCCAAATGTCACGATCTAAGCCAGCTGCTGCGATTTCTTCACGTAGGATAGCATCTGAATCACGAACGATTTGTAATTTATCTTCTGTAATTTCACCAAGCACACGAATACCTAATCCTGGTCCTGGGAATGGTTGGCGCCAAACGATTGCATCAGGCATGCCAAGTTCAGTTCCTAAGGCACGAACTTCGTCTTTGAATAATGTATTTAAAGGTTCAATTAATTCAAATTGCATGTCTTCAGGAAGACCACCAACGTTGTGATGTGATTTAATTGTTTGCGCAGTTTCTGTACCAGATTCGATGACGTCTGTGTAAAGAGTTCCTTGTGCTAGGAATGAAACGCCTTCTTCCCCAGCAAGTTTAGTTGCTTCGTCATCAAAAACATACACAAATTCGTTACCGATGATTTTACGTTTTTGTTCAGGGTCAGAAACGCCTGCTAATTTGCTTAAGAAGCGTTCTTTTGCATCTACTTTAATAATGTTTAAGCCAAATTTACCGCCTAAACTTTCCATTACTTGTTCTGCTTCACCTTTACGTAATAATCCATGGTCAACGAAGATACAAGTTAATTGGTCGCCAATGGCTTTTTGTAAAAGCACGCCGACAACACTTGAGTCAACGCCACCTGATAAACCAAGTAAGACTTTTTTATCGCCTACTTGTTCACGGATTTTAGCGACTTCCATATCGATGAAGTTTTCCATGCTCCAGTCACCAGTACAGCCACACACATCAAAAGCAAAGTGACGTAATAAGTCGTTACCATATTCTGAATGACGAACTTCTGGGTGAAATTGTACGCCGTAGAATTTGCGGTTGGCATCTTCGATAGAAGCGATTGGACAATCATTGCTTGTCCCAACTTTTTCGAATCCAGGAGCGATTTCTGTTACTAAATCACCGTGGCTCATCCAAACGGTTTGTTTCGCAGGTGTTCCTTGGAATAATGTCGCATCACCAAGGATTTCTAATTCTGATTTTCCGTATTCACGGTTTGCGGCAGGTTCTACTTTTCCGCCTAAGTTATGAGTCATTAATTGCATACCGTAGCAGATGCCAAGAATGGGAATTCCTAACTCATAAATTTCTGGATCAATGCTAAAAGCATCTTTGTCATACACGCTGTTTGGTCCACCTGAGAAGATGATTCCTTTAGGCGCGATTTTGCGAATTTCTTCTGCCGTAGTTCGGTGGCTTAATAACTCAGAGAATACGCCAAATTCACGAATACGACGAGTAATCAATTGGTTAAACTGACTACCAAAGTCTAAAACAATAATTTTTTCGACAGATGTCAAATCGGCAACGTTAGTCACGTCTATTACCCCTTATCCATTTAAATTTATCTAAAGAAAAGGCGGTTAAAAAGTGGTCAGCACCAAGAATTAAGAAAGGATTTTCAAAAATTGTTTTACGATTTTTAGAAAATTTTGGCTTAATTCCGCAGGGGCTACTTTTAAACAGCCGAGAATCAGGCGGTTAAAAAGTGGTTCACTTTTGTTCCGTACTCTTCTTTGTCTAGCTATACTTATTAAAACATTTTACTCCTTGAAAGTCATGCATTCTGCTGAAAATTTTCAAGGATATTTCTACAAAAGATACAGGATATTTCTTAGCTCGTCAACCCTTAATATTTACGTAGATAGATTTGGTCAATCAAATGATTTTCCGTTTTATGCAAAATAATGTCCGCACGTCCGCGCGTTGGCAAGATATATTCCTCCAAGTTCGGTAAGTTCACGGTTTTCCAAACATTCCGTGCCATGGCGAAAGCATCTTCTCGTTTGCCAATTGCATATTGGTAATAATAATTATTAGGATCTAAGAAAGCCGTATCTAATAAGGCCCCAAAACGTTCTAGGTACCATTTTTCAATTAAGGCTGGATCGGCATCTACAAAAATAGAAAAATCAAAAAAATCACTCACATAAATTTGTTGATTGGCGGGTAACTGTAAGGTGTTAATGCCTTCAACAATCAAAATATCTGGTTGTTGAATCAACTCATATTCGCCTTCGATAACATCGTAGACACTGTGAGAATAGACGGGTGCTTTAATTTCGTCTTTGCCGCTTTTGACTTCGTTTAAGAAATTAATTAGCTTCTCCATGTCATAACTTTCAGGAAACCCTTTTCGGTCCATAATTCCTTGTTCTTCTAACACTTTATTGGGATACAAAAATCCATCCGTTGTAATGAGTTGAACGTTTCTTCGTTTAAACGTTCGGGCCAGAATTCTTTGCAAAAGACGAGCGGTGGTGCTTTTGCCAACGGCGACACTGCCGGCAATTCCAATGATGAATGGTGGTACAGAGACATATTCATGTAGGAATAATCCTTTGCTAAGTGTTAGCGATTCAAATTCTTTCATGTACAAATGAATAAGATGCGTTAAGGGTACATAAATTTCTTGTACATCTTTTAGTGAAATTTGGTCGTTCACACTTTTAATGTTATCCAATTCTGCTTCGGTTAACGGTGCTTTGCCGTCATGATAAAACCCATGCCATTCTTCTCTGGAAATTGGGTAGTAATTCATTTTATCGTCCATTGTTCCTCCACCAAACCCTGTTCAATCTTTGTACATTTTACCATAATTTCACAAGGGAAACACAGGATTTTACAAAAGAATTCCCTTCTTCGCCAATTTATGATGAAAATGGTATCATGAAAAGAGAAAACTGTTAGAAAAGAGGGGAAAAGCCATGAGAAAAATTGTATTATTTGGTGATAGCATTACTGCTGGTTATTTAGACGAAGCCGTCTCACCTGTTCTTGTTGACTTAGTGAAACGGGATATTGTTGCGATGGGTCTAGAAGAAGTGGCTGTTATTAATGCTGGAATGCCTGGCGATACAACAGAGGATGGTTTAAAACGATTAAATAAAGAAGTACTAATTGAGAAACCTGATGAAGTGGTGATTTTCTTTGGCGCCAATGATGCATCACTGGATCGAAATATAACAGTAGCCACGTTTAGAGAAAATCTTGAAACAATGATTCACGAAATTGGTTCAGAAAAGGTGATTTTAATTACGCCACCATATGCGGATAGTGGCAGATGTCCAGAACGGCCACAAACGCGTATCAAGGAATTGGTCAAGGTTGCACAAGAAGTCGGAGCGGCACATAACTTGCCAGTTATTGATTTGTATAAAGCGATGACTGTTTATCCTGGAACGGATGAATTTTTACAAGCGGATGGTTTGCATTTTTCACAAGTGGGCTATGAATTATTAGGTGCCTTGATTGTTCGAGAAATAAAAGGTAGACTAAAACCAAAACAAGCATAGATAGGAAGAACAAAATGGTGAATCATTATTATACAGAAAATCCAGAATTAGCACATGATTTAGAAAGCTGGTCTTTTCCATTACGTGGTCGGACCTTTCAGTTTACGACCGATAGTGGGGTCTTCTCAAGAGGAACAGTGGATTATGGTTCTCGTGTGTTGATTGATGCCTTTGAATGGGAAAATTTACCAGCAGGCCGTTTGTTAGATGTTGGTTGTGGCTATGGACCAATTGGGTTGTCCTTAGCAGCGGCGACTGGTCGACTGGTGGAAATGGTGGATGTCAACCAACGGGCAGTTGGGCTAGCTCAAATGAACGCCCAACGCAACCAAATTACTACTGTGGATATCCATTCTTCCAATGTGTATGAAACCTTAAACGAAACGACCTACGCGGCGATTGTTAGCAATCCGCCCATTCGTGCAGGCAAAAAAGTTGTCCATGGCATTTTAACAGGGGCTTTTCCGTTGTTGAAAGTTGGTGGCACACTAACGGTAGTTATTCAAAAGAAACAAGGTGCACCTAGTGCAGAAAAGAAAATGGCTGAAGTATTTGGCAATGTTGAAATTGTGACAAAAGACAAAGGCTATTATATTTTACGAAGTGTTAAAGAAGCAGAGTAAAAAAGAACCGCCACTTTAGTGGAGGTTCTTTTTTAGAATAGATACGCTTGATCAATTTTTTGGTTCAACAGTTTTTTTTCATCTGGCGATAAAAAAGCACCTGCAAGCGCATTTTTAGTGAGTTGCTTCATTTCGTCATAACTTAATTGATACCAAGTGGCCAATTTCATGAATTCTTTCGTTAACGTAGTATCTGAAACAGTGCGATTATCGGTATTGATGCAGACGGCTAAGCCAGCCTCTATAAATTGTTGAAAAGGGTATTCAGCCAATGTTTTGACGGTGCCTGTTTGGAAGTTGCTAGTTGGACACATTTCTAAAAGAACCTTTTTTTCTTTTAAGAGCGCCAAATATTCGGGTGTATCTTTCAAAGCAATACCGTGGCCAATCCGAGTGGCACCTAAAGTGACAGCATCAGCGACATTTTTGCCACAGCCGCATTCCCCAGCGTGGAGTGTTAATGGAATTGACAATTGGTTGGCTAAAGCTAATACGTCTTCAAATGTGTATGGAGGAAAATCGACTTCATTGCCAGCTAAATCAAAGCCGACAACGCCTGTCTCTCTGAAATCATGCGCTAAGTGAACGATTTTTTCTATGGCTTGTTGTTGGTCATGTCGCATGCCGCATAACAGTGCATTGCTTTTTACACCAAAATCTTCTTCGCCTTGTTTTAAGCCAGTTAAAACAGCAGTCACGATTTCAGGTAACCGTAAGCCTTTTTCTGTATGTTGTGAAGGCGCAAAACGCACCTCTATGTATGCCACGCCATCTTCGGCAGCTTGGCTAATCACGTCATACGCAGCTGCTTGCAAAGCTTCAGCTGTTTGTAGACAGGTTAGCACGAAGTCAAACCGAGTTAAATAATCATTCAAATCGGTGCATTTTTCAGGGGCAACCACTAACTCTTTCAAGGCTTGTTCGTCTTGGGGTAATGGAATGTTTTGTTTTTCAGCAATGGTGCGTAAAGTGGTTGGTCGAATCGACCCATCTAAGTGACAGTGCAGCTCGATTTTTGGTAATTGACGGACACGGGATTCTTCCATGAAAAAAATAGCCTCCATTTTCTTTTGTTTTTTAATCTTTTTAGTCTATTTCTTTTGTCTTTTTTTTGTTAAAATGTAAAAGATTCGATAAGTATTTTGAAGACTGTAACACGTCTACAAATGTCTGTCAATGCAAAAGGAGACGTTGGGAGGGGCGCGATGAAACTAACGATTAAAGAAATTGCTGATATGGCTGGTGTTTCTGTCACAACCGTCTCACAAATTCTGAATAATAAAGGGAGTCGTTTCAGTGAAAAAACCCGCAACAAGGTGTTGGCGGTAGTTGCTGAAAATCATTACAAACCAGATTACTTTGCTTCGAATGTAATCAACCGTCATTCCAAAACCATTGGTATGATTGTGCCAGATGTGACGGATTTCTTTTTCTCAAAAGTGATTGAAGGTGTGGAAACATATTTAAATTCGTTAGGCTACATGATTTTGTTATGCAATTCAAAGCATGATTCCGAGCAAGCGATGCAATATGTTAGCGAGTTGATTCATCGGTCGGTGGATGGCATTATTTTTGCCACGCCGAATGTTTTGCCAGAAAATCATATTTTAAAAGACCGACGAGAACATCCGATTCCTGTCATTCTTGTCGATCGTGGGATTAATCCACGAGATAGTGGACGATTAATCGTTAAAGAGTACGAAGGTGCTTATCAAGCGGTCCATCATTTGATTCAACAAGGGCATCAGCATATTGGCATGTTACGTGAAAGTGCCGGCTATTATCGTTTAACGGAACGAGTGACGGCGTATCAGCATGCGTTACAGGACAACAATTTACCTTTTCGTCCGCATTATGTTTGTGCTGGGGAATTGAACTTGCATGGCGGCTATGCTGCGGCGAAAGAAGTTTTGAAAAATGAAGAAATCACAGCAATTTTTTGTGGCAATGATGAAATGGCGATGGGAGCTTATCAAGCCATTGAAGAAGCGGGCAAGAAAATTCCTGACGATATTTCGGTGGTTGGCTTTGATGGCTTGGAAATTTCCGAATATTTGGTGCCGAGTTTAACAACCGTCTATCAGCCGAGTTTTGATATTGGCTATTATGCAGCAAAATTTTTGGTGGAAGCTATTGCAGATCCAACAGGGAAAGTTCCAAATAAAGTTTTTGATGCGACGTTTATTGCTAGAAAAAGCACAAAACCGATTTAAAAAACAGCTTAGAAATATAATGTTCGTGTTGTTTGCGTTTTCACAAGAAAAAAATAATAGTAAACTGGTTTACTAAATGGTTTAAAGCTGAACGATTTTGTTGTATAATACATTATCGGGAAATCGGAGGGAACGAATTCATGAGAATGGTAGACATTATTGAAAAGAAACGTGACGGGCATCAACTAACAAGCGAAGAAATTCAATTTATTATCAACGGATACACAGATGGTTCAATTCCAGATTATCAGGTAAGTGCCTTTTTAATGGCTGTTTTTTACCAAGATATGACAGACGAAGAAATTACACAAATGACGTTAGCAATGGTCCATTCAGGCGAAATTGTGGATCTTTCTTCTATAGAAGGAATCAAAGTCGACAAGCATTCTACAGGTGGCGTAGGCGACACTACGACGCTTATTTTAGCGCCATTAGTTGCTAGTGTCGGGGTCAATGTAGCAAAAATGTCTGGTCGTGGCTTAGGCTACACGGGAGGTACGTTGGATAAATTAGAAGCGATTCCTGGTTTTAAAGTTGAATTGACAGAAGAACGTTTTATTCAATTGGTGAACGATACAAAAGTGGCAGTGATTGGTCAGTCAGGTGATCTAGCACCAGCAGACAAAAAACTTTATGCGTTACGCGATGTGACCGCCACTGTTGACTCAATTCCATTAATTGCAAGTTCCATTATGAGTAAAAAAATTGCCGCAGGGGCAGATGCGATTGTCTTAGACGTGACTACTGGTGAAGGGGCCTTTATGAAAGACCTAGCAAGTGCTCGTCGATTAGCGGAAACAATGGTTCGCATTGGGAAACTGGCAAATCGCCAAACGATGGCAGTAATTTCAGACATGTCACAACCTTTAGGGGAGGCCATCGGAAATAGTTTAGAAATCGTTGAAGCAATCGAGACCTTGCAAGGAAATGGGCCAGAAGATTTAGTGGAGATGTGCTATGTCTTAGGAAGTCAGATGGTCGTTTTAGCTAAAAAAGCCGAGACGTTAGACGAAGCACGGGCTTTATTAGAAGAAGCATTAACAAGCGGTCGAGCGCTCGCAAAATTTAAAGAAATGATTGAAAATCAAGGCGGCGACAGTTCCGTTGTTGACCAGCCAGAAAAATTATTAACCGCAACTTATCAATTTGATTTACCTGCCAAAGAAACAGGCGTGGTACAAAAAATCGTTGCCAATGAAATTGGCGTTGCCGCAATGTTGCTGGGCGCTGGTCGGGCTACGAAAGAAGATACGATTGATTTTGCAGTTGGCTTGAAACTTCACAAAAAAGTAGGGAGCCCAGTTGAAAAAGGCGAATCATTACTAACCATTTATGCCAATCGTGAAGACGTGACAGAAGTCGAACAATTGCTTTATAAAAACATTGAAATTGGACCAACCGGCGAAGAGCCTATTTTGATTCACGATATCATTACGGAATAAAACAAAAAGAAAAGAGGAATTCTCATCATGGAATTAAACCGCATGATTGACCACACTATTTTGAAACCAGAAGCGACAGAAGCCGCTGTCCAAAAAATTATTGACGAAGCTAAGGAGTACAACTTCTTCTCTGTATGTATCAATCCTTGTTGGGTCGCTTTTGCTAGCGAGCAATTAGCTGATACCGACGTCGCTGTGTGTACTGTTATTGGCTTTCCTTTGGGGGCGAATACACCAGAAGTTAAAGCATACGAAGCAGCTGATGCGATTAAAAATGGTGCGAATGAAGTGGATATGGTGATTAATATTGGTGCATTAAAATCACAACAATACGATTACGTACGTCAAGACATTCAAGGCGTAGTAGATGCAGCCAAAGGAAAAGCGTTAGTCAAAGTGATTATTGAAACAGCATTATTAACAGACGAAGAAAAAGTTAAAGCTTGTGAATTAGCCAAAGAAGCAGGTGCCGATTTCGTTAAAACATCTACTGGCTTCTCAACAGGCGGCGCTAAAGTAGCAGACATTCGTTTAATGCGTGAGACAGTTGGTCCTGACATGGGCGTTAAGGCTTCTGGTGGCGTGCATAATGCAGAAGAAGCGTTAGCAATGATTGAAGCTGGGGCAACACGCATCGGTGCAAGTACGGGTGTAGCAATTGTTTCTGGCGCAACTGGCGAAGGGTATTAATTCGTATTTCAAATTAAACGAAGGTGTGGCGAAAAAGATGACAGTAAAACAAGAATGGCTTGATTGTGCCGTAGAAGCATTGGCACACGCCTATGTACCGTATTCTAACTTTCCTGTGGGCGCTTGCTTAGTGACTGCAGACGGGAAAATGTATCAAGGAGTCAACATTGAAAATGCCTCCTTTGGTTTAACAAATTGTGCAGAAAGAACGGCGATTTTTAAAGCCATTTCAGAAGATGAACGGACCTTCCAACATTTAGTTGTAGCAGGTAATACAGAGGCACCCATTTCTCCATGTGGCGCTTGTCGTCAAGTAATGGCTGAATTCTTTGATCCACAAATGCCGGTCACGCTAGTTGGTAAAGATGGCGCGACTAAAACAATGACAGTTGAGGCATTATTGCCCTATTCATTTACAGATAAAGATTTTTAAAAAAGGACATAAGGTTTCGTTGGGCTCAAAGTAGATTTCAATAGCATAAATGCGAATGAAATAATAGATAAAATAGTAGGGGGCTTTTCGGAAAGTGAAACAAGCAAAATTTTTAGGTCTAGGATTGGCAGCAGTTGCCTTAACCATTGGGTTAGCTGCATGTGGCGGCAATAGCAAAAAGAACGCCAACACAAAAGGTGATCCACAACATAGTGTCGTAATGGTCACAGATACAGCCGGCATTGATGACAAATCTTTTAACCAATCTGCGTGGGAAGGAATGCAAGAGTGGGGCAAAGAGCACAAACTTCCAGAAGGACCTCAAGGGTATGCGTATATTCAATCAAATGAAGCATCTGATTATACATCAAACATTGACCAAGCCATTTCAAGTCAATTTAAAACGATTTTTGGCATTGGGTATTTACTAAAAAATGCAGTAGTAGATGCAGCGGACGCCAACCCAGAAACGAATTTCGTTCTAATCGACGATACAGTTAATGGGAAAAACAACGTCGCTTCTGCAACATTTAGAGATAATGAATCTGCGTATTTAGCAGGTGTGGCAGCAGCTAACACTACGAAAACCAACAAAGTAGGATTTATCGGCGGGGTTGAAGGACCTGTTATTGGCCGTTTCCAAGCTGGTTTTGAAAAAGGTGTAGCAGACGCTGGCAAAAAATTAGGAAAAGATATTCAAATTACGTCTACTTATGCAGGGACATTTGCAGACGCTTCAAAAGGACGGGCCTTAGCTTCTTCTATGTATCAAGCAGGTGCCGACATTATTTATCACGCAGCGGCGACTACAGGACAAGGAATCTTCCAAGAAGCCAAAGCGCTAAATGAAACAGGTTCAAAAGATAAAGTTTGGGTGATTGGTGTTGACCGTGACCAAAACGAAGACGGTAAATATACAACCAAAGATGGCAAGGATGATAACTTAACGTTAGCTTCAACCATTAAAGGTGTAAATATTGCTGTGAAAAAAATCTCTGATCTTGCATTAGAAGATAAATTCCCTGGCGGCGAACATTTAACTTATGGATTGAAAGATGGCGGTGTTGATTTAACAACAGAAGCCCTAAGCGATCAAGCCAAAACGGCAGTTAAAGAAGCCAAAGAACAAATCATCTCTGGTGACGTAAAAGTCCCAGACCAACCTTAGAAACAACTTAGTTGTTTAAATACATTAAACTATTTTTAGGAGGCTTTACAGAAATGAAAAAAGCAAAATTATTCGGTTTTAGTTTGATTGCATTAGGTTTATCAGTTTCACTTGCAGCATGTGGTGGTGGCAAAGGCAAAACCGCTGAAAGCGGCGGTGGCAAAGGGGATGCAGCGCATAGTGCTGTAATCATTACAGATACAGGCGGCGTGGATGACAAGTCGTTCAACCAATCTTCTTGGGAAGGATTGCAAGCTTGGGGTAAAGAACATGATTTACCAGAAGGTTCAAAAGGGTATGCATATATTCAATCGAATGATGCAGCTGACTATACAACAAATATTGACCAAGCGGTATCAAGTAAATTCAACACAATCTTTGGTATTGGCTACTTGCTAAAAGATGCAATTTCTTCTGCAGCAGATGCCAACCCTGATACAAACTTTGTTTTAATCGATGATCAAATCGATGGCAAAAAGAATGTCGTTTCTGCAACATTTAGAGATAATGAAGCAGCTTACTTAGCCGGTGTTGCTGCTGCAAACGAAACAAAAACGAACAAAGTCGGTTTTGTTGGTGGTGAAGAAGGGGTCGTAATTGACCGTTTCCAAGCTGGTTTTGAAAAAGGTGTGGCTGATGCTGCGAAAGAATTAGGTAAAGAAATTACTGTTGATACAAAATATGCGGCTTCATTTGCTGATCCTGCCAAAGGGAAAGCTTTAGCTGCTGCAATGTACCAAAATGGCGTTGATATCATCTTCCATGCTTCTGGTGCGACTGGACAAGGGGTCTTCCAAGAAGCAAAAGACTTGAATGAATCAGGTTCTGGCGACAAAGTTTGGGTAATCGGCGTTGACCGCGATCAAGATGCTGATGGCAAGTACAAAACAAAAGACGGCAAAGAAGACAACTTCACGTTAACTTCAACGCTTAAAGGTGTCGGCACAGCGGTTCAAGATATTGCCAACCGTGCGTTAGAAGACAAATTCCCTGGTGGCGAACATTTAGTTTATGGATTAAAAGATGGTGGCGTTGACTTAACAGACGGCTATTTAAACGACAAAACAAAAGAAGCTGTTAAAACAGCAAAAGATAAAGTAATCTCAGGTGACGTAAAAGTCCCAGAAAAACCAGAATAATTTAAGCTCCTAAATGAAAAAAGAAGGGCTCATTATTGTTCCTTCTAAAAATAAAGTGGTCCTTGGCAGCGACGGTTGCCAAGGAAACCCTTTATGATGTTTGGATTTTTAACTAAATAGTTGAGGTTCTTCAACTACTTAGTTAAGGGTCAAAATTACCCTCTAAAGTATTGCCAATATAATTTTGTTAGGAAGTGAATAGACCTTGTCTCAAGAAGAAAACGTAATTGAGATGCGTAAAATCACCAAAGAATTTGGGACGTTCAAAGCCAACGACCAAATTGATTTACAAGTAAAACCTGGTGAAATCCACGCACTGCTAGGTGAAAATGGTGCAGGCAAGTCGACCTTGATGAATATCTTATCAGGGCTATTGGAACCGACCTCAGGTGAGATTTATATGAATGGCGAAAAAGTCAACATTACAAGTCCTACTGCAGCCAATCGTTTAGGAATCGGAATGGTACATCAGCATTTTATGTTAGTTGAAGCCTTTACTGTGACTGAAAATATTATCTTAGGTAGTGAACCTACCCATGGCGGTATTTTAGACCGGAAAAAAGCGAAAAAAGCGATTGAAGAAGTGTCTAAGCAATACGGGTTGGATGTAAATCCCAATGCCTATATTCGCGATATTTCTGTGGGTATGCAACAACGGGTTGAAATTTTAAAGACCTTATATCGCGGTGCGAACGTTTTAATTTTTGACGAACCAACCGCAGTATTAACGCCACAAGAAATTGATGAATTAATGATTATTTTGAAAGAACTAACCGATGAAGGCAAATCGATCATTTTAATTACACATAAGTTAGATGAAATTAAAAAAGTGGCGGACCGTTGTACGGTTATTCGCCGGGGGCAAAGTATTGGCACCGTCAATGTGAAAGATGTTTCTTCGCAACAGTTAGCCGATATGATGGTGGGTCGTTCTGTTTCTTTCAAAACAGAGAAAAAGCCAGCGCAACCGAAAGAAACAATTTTATCAATTAAAGATTTAGTAGTGAAAGAAAGCCGCGGCTTAGATGCAGTGAAAAATCTTAGCTTAGATGTCCGAGCAGGGGAAGTTGTTGGGATTGCGGGGATTGATGGCAATGGACAAACAGAATTAATCCAAGCCTTAGCAGGATTAACCAAAGTCGAAAACGGCTCCATTCATTTGAATGAAAAAGAAATTACTAATCGCAAACCTCGGGAAATTACGGAAATGGGTGTCGCCCACGTTCCTGAAGACCGACATAAATATGGTTTGGTATTAGAGATGACATTGGCTGAAAATATTGGCCTACAAACGTATTACCAAAAACCATACAGTTCAACAGGTATTTTAAACTATCGAATGATTAACAAACACGCCCGTGAATTAATTGAAGAATATGATGTACGGACTCCTAATGAATTAGTACCAGCTCGGGCGCTTTCAGGTGGGAATCAGCAAAAAGCAATTATTGCCCGAGAAGTTGACCGCGATCCAGATTTGTTGATTGTTTCTCAACCAACACGCGGTTTAGATGTCGGAGCCATTGAATACATTCATCGTCGACTAATTGAACAAAGAGATAAAAATAAAGCTGTTTTATTAGTAAGTTTTGAATTAGATGAAATTTTAAATGTTTCTGATCGTATCGCTGTTATTCATGCGGGGGAAATCGTCGGAATTGTTGATCCGAAAGAAACGACAGAAAATGAATTGGGCTTGTTAATGGCTGGCTACTCATTGGAAGAAGCCCGTGCTGAGTTATCAAAAGTAGAGGCAGGTGAAACTGTTGAATAATCGTTCTGAAAAAATAAGAAATATTTTAGTCCCTGTGTTATCTGTTATTATGGGTTTCCTCTTAGGGGCAATTATTATGGTTATCTTTGGCTATGACCCAGTGGCTGGGTATCAAGCGATGTTTGAAACAGCTTTCCAAGGAAAGAAAAGTATTGGTGAGATTTTTGTCACCGCAGCACCGTTGATTTTTACCGCTTTAGGATTCTCGGTGGCAAATTCGGCTGGATTCTTTAATATCGGGCTTTCAGGACAAGCCTTATGTGGTTGGGTGGCTAGTATTTGGGTCGCTTTATCCATGCCTGATGCACCCCGGATGATTGCGTTGCCGGTGGCGATTATTGTTGGCGCGGTTGCAGGAGCTTTAGCAGCAGCCATTCCAGGTTTCTTGCGTGCCTATTTTGGGACGAGTGAAGTTATTGTTACGATTATGTTGAATTATATTTTATTGTACACAGGAAATCATATTGCTAATAATGTCATGAAACCAAGTATTATGGCGAACAAAGGGATCACCAAAATGATTGGTGCGAATGCATCATTACGCTCACCGTTTTTAACAAGTATCAGTGATGGCTCTCGTTTGAACATCGGCATTTTCTTGGCCTTCATTTTCCTTATCCTTGTGTGGTTCTTGATGAAAAAAACAACGCTTGGCTTTGAAATTCGGTCGGTGGGGTTAAACCCATTTGCTTCTGAGTATGCTGGAATGAGCAGCAAGCGAACAATTATTTTATCCATGATGATTTCAGGAACGCTAGCTGGCTTAGGTGGTGCGGTCCAAGGATTGGGAACTTTCCAAAACTTCTTTATTCAAAACACATCGTTGAGCATTGGGTTCGATGGTATGGCCGTGTCTCTATTAGGAGCAGGTAGCTCAATCGGGATTTTACTTTCCGCATTACTGTTTGGAATGTTAAAACTTGGTGGACAAGGAATGCCGTTGATAGCTGGTGTACCAACCGAATTAGTTGATGTTGTTATTGCAGCAATTATTTTCTTTGTGGGAATTAGTTATTTAATTCGTTTCTTGTTAGCGAAAGCGTCTGGTAGTAAAAAAGAAGTAGCGATTGTAGAAACAATTGAAGCGGCGCCAGACAAAAACAATCAAGAGGGGGGAGACATCTAATGGATTTAGCAACAATTTCCTCAATCATCACGCAAACATTAGTGTATGCAACTCCGCTCATCTTGACAGCATTAGGCGGAACGTTCTCAGAACGAAGTGGTGTGGTTAACGTTGGTTTGGAAGGTATTATGGTAATGGGCGCTTTCAGTTCGGTCGTTTTTAACTTGACGTTTGCTGATACATTTGGCGCGGCGACACCATGGATTGCTTGTTTAGTAGGAGGCGTTGTCGGGATTGTCTTTTCTCTCTTACATGCCGTTGCAACTATTAACTTACGAGCAGATCATATTATCAGTGGTACTGTCATTAACTTGATGGCACCGGCGCTAGGGGTTTTCCTAGTAAAAGTTATTTATCAAAAAGGACAAACAGATATGATTACACAATCATTTGGCTATTTTTCTTTCCCAGGATTGTCAAAAATTCCAGTGATTGGTGAACTATTCTTTGCAAAAACCTCTTTGCCAGCTTTCGTAGCAATTTTGATTGCGATTTTAGCTTGGTTTGTCATTTATAAAACACGTTTTGGCTTACGGTTACGTTCTGTGGGAGAACATCCACAAGCGGCAGATACATTGGGAATTAATGTCTACTTAATGCGTTATTCTGGCGTCTTGCTATCCGGCTTCTTAGGCGGTATGGGCGGAGCTGTCTTTGCTCAAAGTATTGCGGGTCGTTTTGGGATTACCACAATTGCAGGACAAGGGTTTATTTCAATGGCCGCAATGATCTTTGGTAAATGGAATCCACTTGGGGCAATGGGCGCAGCCTTATTCTTTGGCTTTGCACAAAACTTAAGTATTGCTGGGGAAAACCTACCAATTATTTCAGAAATTCCAAAAGTTTATCTACAAGCAGCACCATACGTATTAACCATTTTAGTCCTAGTTGTGTTCTTCGGAAAATCATCGGGACCAAAAGCGAACGGGAAAAATTACGTCAAAACGAAATAAGAAAAGAAATAGGCCCTCCGTCAAAGCGACGGGGGGCCATTTCTTTTCTTAGGATAATCAGTTGAACACAAGCGGCATTAGGCACTGCCTCACTGTAAAAAAGCGAGTTGATAAAGGTAACTTTTCTTTTTTCTTTTAGCTGTTCTTTACAATTCGAAGGAAGTGTCGAAATTTTGAAAAAAACCAAACAGGTCTAGCAGCTTTTTTTCAAAAATCGTTGGTTTTTCTGCTATACTTTTGTTTGTAGTAAGCATAGGAAAAGTGGAGGACGTTCAATGAATAAAACACGTGTAGAAGCATTTAGTGATGCAGTCATTGCCATCATCATGACCATCATGATTTTAGAAATTAAAACTCCTCAAGTGGGTGTTTTGGCAGGTTTGATAGAAAATATCCCATATTTTTTATCGTTTATTGTCAGTTTTATTTTTATCTGTATCGCATGGTACAATCATCATTACATAATGTCCGTAACTCATTGGTTTTCTAAAAAAGCGTTTTGGGCAAATAATTTTTGGTTATTCTCCATGGCCTTCATTCCGGTAGCAACTGCTTGGGTGAGTGAATTTTGGTGGATGCGGGCACCTGTTTATTTTTATCTTGTTGTGTATACGGTTTGGGATTTTGCCTACTTCTTGCTAACAAGGATCATTTATGAAGACAATGTAGTGAAAGATCCACAAGGTGCAGCTAAGTTAAGAAAATCGAAATCTTATAGTAAGGCAACAAAAATCATTCATCTTTGTCTTTTCGCAATCGGATATATCGGCATTTATTTTTATCCGCCCATTGGCATTGGTGTAATTTTATCAGAAGCGGTTATCTGGTATTTAAATGTGCCAAAAGAGGGAGACCGCTTGGAGTGTTAAAAGTTTTGATTGTATAAAGAATCGTGTTCTTTTTAAGGAGCAGGCTATTCGAAAAAAACAATAAAAAAGTTTCCTAATTACGGTGGGAGACTTTTTTTCTTTCAATTTTTAAGCCCTGCTAAAATCGAAGGAATCAGTGAAAATTTTAATGCTCTTTCAGGCAATAATAGCGGATTCATGGTATAATTGAAGAGCTGAGAATAAATAGATTATTCTGTTTGATTCTCGAGACTATTTAAAAGGCTAGCGTAAAATAATTGTCATTCTTGACGTATTTACGACCTTAGAGGAGGAAGCAAGTGTGTTTAAACGTGTTCATTTAATCGTACTAGATTCAGTCGGTATTGGTGAAGCACCAGATGCTGAAAAATTTGGAGATGTCGGCAGTGATACACTGGGTCATATTGCCAAAGAAGCGGGACTAACCATTCCTCATTTAGAAAAACTTGGATTGGGAACTATTGCTCCTTTAACAGGTGTCAAAGCAGTGGCAGACCACGATGGCTATGCCACCAAATTAGAAGAAATTTCTGTTGGAAAAGATACTATGACCGGTCACTGGGAAATTATGGGCTTGAACATCAAAAAACCTTTTCGAGTATTCCCAAACGGCTTTCCTGAAGAATTACTGAAACAAATTGAAGATTTTTCTGGGCGAAAAGTTGTTTGTAACAAACCATATAGCGGGACAGCAGTCATTGATGATTACGGCGAACATCAAATGAAAACTGGGGATCTAATCGTTTATACTTCAGCAGACCCTGTTTTACAAATTGCGGCGCATGAAGACATTATTCCATTAGAAGAATTGTATAAAATTTGTCAATATGTTCGTGACATTACGAAAGACGAACCTTATATGATTGGTCGGATTATCGCTCGCCCGTATGTTGGTGAACCAGGTAATTTCACTCGAACCAGTAACCGTCATGACTATGCTCTAGATCCTTTTGGCCATACTGTTTTAGATTCGTTGAAAGAAAACGGCAATGATGTGATCGCTGTTGGGAAAATTAACGACATCTTTAATGGACAAGGAATTACTGAAGCTATCCGCACGAAGAGCAATATGGATGGGGTGGATCAATTATTAACGGTCATGAACAAAGATTTCACAGGTTTAAGTTTTACTAACTTAGTGGATTTCGATGCGCTGTATGGCCACCGTCGTGATGTAAAGGGCTATGCAAAAGCCATCGAAGATTTTGATGGTCGTTTGCCAGAGATTATGGCAGCTATGGCCGAAGATGATTTGCTTTTAATTACAGCAGATCACGGGAATGACCCAACTTTCCCAGGAACAGACCACACACGTGAATATGTGCCTTTATTGGCTTATAGTAAAAAAATGACAAAACAAGGCAGCTTGCCACAAGGATTTTATTCAGATATTTCAGCAACGATTGCTGAAAACTTTGAAGTTCCTGCAACGGAAAACGGTCAAAGCTTTTTAAATCAATTACAATAATTCGAGGAGGCAACACATGACAACGTTAACGAATCATTTAAACGAAACAACTGAGTTTTTGAAAGAAAAAGGGGTGCAACAAGCAGACTTCGGTCTAATCTTAGGTTCAGGGTTAGGTGAATTAGCTAATGAAATAACCGATGCGATTGCTATTCCTTTCTCTGAAATTCCCCATTTTTCTGTTTCAACAGTCGTTGGACATGCTGGACAATTAGTTTACGGAACGCTTTCTGGAAAAAAAGTTTTGGCGATGCAAGGACGTTTTCATTATTATGAAGGACATTCGATGCAAACGGTCACTTATCCCGTTCGTGTGATGGCTGCTTTAGGCATTCATTCAATGATTGTAACCAACGCAGCTGGTGGCGTAAATGAAACATATACACCGGGGAATTTGATGTTAATCAATGACCACATTAATTTTACAGGCGATAATCCGTTAATTGGTGAAAATGATGAAGAAATCGGGCCGCGTTTTCCAGATATGAGTCATGCTTACACGCAAGAATATCGGGAAGTGGCAAAAAAAGTGGCTGCGGAACAAAATATTGACTTAAAAGAAGGCGTGTATATGGGCTTTTCTGGCCCGACATATGAAACGCCTGCAGAAATTCGGATGTCACGGACGATGGGTGCAGATGCAGTTGGCATGTCAACTGTTTCGGAGGTCATTGTAGCTGTGCATAGTGGCATGAAAGTACTAGGCATCTCTTGTATTACGAATTTAGCAGCTGGTATGCAAAGTAGCTTAAATCATGCAGAAGTAGTTGAAACAACTGAACGCGTTAAAGGACAATTCAAAGAGTTAGTGAAAGCAACACTAGCAGCTTTATAAAAAAGGAGTAAACCAGAATGAGTGTGCATATCGAAGCAAAACCAGGTGAAATTGCCGATAAAATTTTACTACCAGGGGATCCCCTCCGAGCAAAATATATTGCGGAAACTTTTTTAGAGAATCCTGTCTGCTATAATCAAGTTCGTGGGATGTTAGGTTACACAGGAACGTATAAGGGACAGCGTGTTTCGGTTCAAGGGACAGGGATGGGGATGCCTTCAGCAGGTATTTATGCCCATGAGTTAATTAACTCTTACGATGTGAAGAAGTTAATTCGTGTTGGTACGTGTGGTTCTATTTCAGAAAAAGTCAACGTTCGTGAATTAGTTATCGCACAAGCAGCAGCGACGCCTTCTTCCGCGATTCGCAATGATTTTCCTAAATATGATTTTCCACAAATTGCGAGCTTTGATCTTTTACTCAAATCTTACGAAATTGCTAAAGCAAAAGGCTTTACTACCCATGTTGGTAACGTATTGTCAGATGATGTTTTTTACAAAGATAGCTTAGATGATGTCTTTCGTTTAGGTCGATACGGGGTATTAGCGATTGAAATGGAAGCGGCAATGTTATATTATTTAGCAGCAAAATTTGATGTAGAAGCATTGGCGATTATGACGGTGAGTGATAGCTTGGTGACAGGCGAAGAAACAACGGCAGAAGAACGCCAAACGACGTTTAATGAAATGATTGAAGTTGGTTTAGAAACGGCAATTGCTAATTAAAAAAATGCTTGGATGATTATTTTCATCCAAGCATTTTTTTTAATTTAAGAGCGCTTTTTTTACATCTTCAACAATTTGGGTATTCGCAATAGGTCCGTTGTATAACCAACTACTTTTTTTATCATAGGTATGAACTTGGTTATTTTTCACAGCAGGTAAGTTCTTCCAAATTGCTTCTTGGAAAAGAGGTGCTGATTCATCGCTGTTTACAAGGAAAATGTGGTCTGCGTCAAGCTCAGCTAATTTTTCTAAAGAAACTTGATTCCAATCCGCAGTAGCGTTTTTAGAAATTTCTTCCACTAATTTTGGAACTTGGAGGCCTAAGTCCTGATAGAGCACGGTTCCGCTTGAGCGATTATCGCTAACCATAAAGACTTGGTTGTTGGTTACCCATAAGACTGCCGCAGATTTGCCAGCATCTTTTTTGCCAAGATCTTCTTGGACGCCTTTGGTTAAGGTATCATAATCTTCTAACACTTTTTTCGCTTGTTCTTTTTTATCTAAAACAGTGGCAATATCTTCCAATTGATCACGCCAAGTGACATTTTCGCCGTTTTTGACTACATAAGTTGGCGCAATTTTACTGTATTCTTTGTATTTACCGCCTTCAACTAGAGCAGATGAACTGATTAATAATAAGTCAGGTTCAAATTTTAGAACCGCTTCATATGGTAAGTCATAGGAAATAGTGGGGACATCTTTCAATTCTTTCGCTAAATAATCTTGAATGCTGCCTTGTCCAACTGTCCATTGTGCCACTGGTTTTTCTCCTAATGCAACTAGATAATCTTCTAAATAACTCGCAATAATCCGTTTGGGTTTCGCGGGGACGGTTACTTTATTGCCTAAGGTATCTGTTACTTCATGTGTTTTGTCAGCGTTGTTAGCTTCTTTATTCGTATTACCACAAGCTGCGAGTAAGAATGAACCAAGAAGAAGGGTTGTACCAATTAGGACCGTCTTTTTTAAAAGTTTCATTGTGTAACTCCTTTATTTTTAGTTGATAACGATTCTCATTATCAGTTAAAAACGACCGTTTGTCAATCATCGCTTGCTTTTTTGAGCAAATAAGTTGCATTTTTTAGATAATTCGTTTTTTTGATTGGAAGAAACATTGCTTTTTAAGGAAGGCTCTTTTATAATCAAGGAACAATGAGTGAGAACGATTCTCAATAAATGTAAAATAACGACAAAAAAATTAAAGAGGAATGGTTATGAATTATTTAGAGGCAGAGGACTTAACTACAGGATATGGTCGTCAAGTGATTAGTGAAGCGCTGAACTGTTCATTTGAAGCGGGAACTATTACAAGTATTATTGGACCAAATGGTTGTGGCAAATCGACCTTGTTAAAAACACTTGCGCGTATTTTGCCAGCTGAGAAAGGCAAGGTGTTCATTAAGAACCAAGAACTTCAACATTTTTCTTCAAAAGAAGTAGCACAAGAACTAGCG